>Ga0194120_10001914_pt1 | contig 36667 bp, 24 predicted proteins | sample TA2MahCa65mmetaG_FD_148642 | JGI IMG/M metagenome (GOLD analysis project Ga0194120, IMG submission 148642) | Freshwater microbial communities from Lake Tanganyika, Tanzania - TA2015019 Mahale Deep Cast 65m | ecosystem: Environmental > Aquatic > Freshwater > Lake | place: Tanzania: Lake...
TATCGTCGGTTGGCTCGTAGCCGCCGAGCACCTTGGCCGTGACGCGCACGATCAGGCCATCTTTGGGAGGCTGAAACGTCCAACGCGGATCGAACCGCTTGGCCTCGGGGGGCGTGAAGTTGGCTGGCTTAAACTTGTTCAGAGCCTGGGTCAGCGTCTGTTTCACACGATCTGGACTGCGATGATTCGTGAAGCCTAGCAATTTGCCGTCGGCCGTTCCGACGTAGAGTCCCTGCGTTGTCCCGTTGAAGTTGTTGCGCGGACTCTGGCTGGCGAGTTGACGGTAGAAGTCCCCTTCGTCGTCTTGCTGGCGACGGTGATAAGCCTGATCGATGGCGACGGTGATGAATCGGGACTTGAGCAGTTCGATGATTTCCGGATTGGCGAAGGTCGACACACGGTCGATGACTCCGTTGTTTCAAGTGCATCCCAACGGATGCCCGTCCATGGCCCAAATGAAAATCGGCTTCTGCTGCTTGGCTGCTTCCTGGCGAGCCTCCAACAACGAGACGCGCCACGGGATCGTCCGCCAGGGCGCATCGGCTTCCGGTTGCAGCGCGGCGTGAAGCCGCTCAAACTCTGCAGGCGAAAGACCAGGATCGGCTCCCAACAGAGCCAAGGTCACCAGGGCAGCGAACATCGAATTGCCTCCTGTTTGCGCCACGAAGTAGGCCAGTCTTTCCTGGCTGAGCCGAGAAAGAAGCGCCTCCGAATTGCCACATTGAGTCAGACTAGAAAGCCTGACTTACCACTTTTCCAGGCAATGCCTACGCCAGAATCTCCTCAATCGGCCGGCCTCCGTGTGCCACCGGGACCGGACGGTCGTTGTCGTACACCTTCATGTCGGGGTCGATACCCAGCAAGTGATAGATCGTCGCGCAAATGTCACTGGTGCTGACCGGGTGGGATTTCACATAGGCGGCGTGGGCATCGGTCGCTCCATGGATTGTGCCGCCTCGAATGCCGGCACCGGCGAAGAGGACGCTGTAGCCAAAGCTCCAGTGATCACGGCCGGCGTTGTTGTTGACCTGCGGCGTGCGGCCCATGTCGCTCATCACGACGACCAGTGTTTCATCCAAGAGACCGCACTTATGCAGGTCATCGAGGAGCGCGCTGTAGGTGAGGTCGAGACTCGGCAGTGCGCCGCGCAGCCAATCGAAATTCGCGGCGTGAGTGTCCCACGAATTGTCGCCGGGAAAGTCCCAGGTGACGTTGACGAATCGGACACCCGCTTCGACCAAACGGCGGGCAATGAGTGCGCTGGAACCGAACAGCGTGCGGTCGTAGCGGTCGCGAAGTTTTGGATCGGCAGTGCTCAGGTCGAAGGCGGCCTTGAGCGTCGTCGATGTCAACAAGCCATACGCTCGCTGTTGAATGCGGTCCACGTCGTCGAGCGCGCCGCGCGATTCGGCTCGCTTCTGGTTTCGATTAAATTGCTGCAGGAGACTTTCGCGTGCCTGCAAGGCGTCGAGCGTGATGCCGTCCGCCAGTCGCGTGTTCCGCGAGAGGAATGGCTCGCCGTCGAGCATCTTCATTTTGCCGACGGTCCGTTCCTTCTTCTTGTCGAACTCCGAGAACAGCGGGTCGTATCGCTTACCGAGGAAGCCGGCATACGGACCCGGATATCGGACGGTCCCGCCGGAGTTTCCCGCTCCGGCGTAATCGGGGAGGTAGATGTAATCGGGCAAGTCCTTCGTCGCGGGACGCAGGTACTCGCAGACCGCACCCATGCTGGGGGGATAGGAGTCCTTCGTGCTGGTGTTGTCGGACACGGCGATCTCGTAACCGGTGTAGCTCGGCAGTGGATTGTGGCAGCCCGCCTTGTGATTGACCGAGCGGACGATCGCCGTCTTGTGCATCCACTGAGCCGACATCGGCAGCAACTCGCCGATCTGGATGCCGGGGACATTCGTGTCGATCGGCTTGAACTCGCCCCGGATTTTCTCCGGCGCATCCGGCTTCAAATCGTACATGTCCTGCGTCGGAGCGCCACCAAGCAGATAGAGCAGGATCACGCTCTTGGCCTTGGCAGTCCGCACGCGGTTGCTCTCCTCGAGAGCGAGCAAGCTCGGCAGGTTGAAGGCGCCGCCCAAGAGGGAGAGCGCTCCGGCCTTCAAGGTTTCGCGGCGAGTCAATCCGTCACACAAACGTCGTTGGCTGCCTAGCAACGTGATCATGACAAGTCTCCGATTGGGAGTGCTCCGGCCTGACAGAACTTTCCTATTTTGATTTCCAATCAACGTGACTATGGCGTTCGGTGTGAAACTAATGAAAGCTTCGTCGGGCCGAAGCATTCCAAATTTCAGTGTCGAAATAAAAACTCGTTTGTGTTGAGCAGCGCCCATTGGATGTCTTCCCAGGCGATCCGTTTGTTTTCGGAACGGGTCACATGGTCGAGGGCGGAGCGGGCTTCGTCTGGACGTGGTGGTCGTGAGAGTGTGGCGAGGAATAATTCGGCCAGGGTGTCAGCGTCGGAGGAGCCTTTTGACAACAGTCGGCCGAGTCGGTTATTGGGCGCGCGGAGTTTGCCGAGTACGAAGGAGCCGTTTTTCAATTCGAGGGCGCGGGCCACGTTGAGATCGCTTTCACGTTCGCACTCGCAGACCGCCTCACGAGCGGGCTGGCCGAGCGCTTTCAAGAACGGGTGACGGTCCCAGGAGGCGTAGCGGCCGCCGGTGTAAATGACTTGGCCGTCCGGGAGTTGCACGGCGCGGGTTCCGACGGGCATGTCGGTGAACGTCTCTGGTTCACCGGTCGCGGTGCAGATGGCGTCGAGCAGCAACTCGGCGGTCAGTCGCTTGCGGCGAACGAGCGCGTGCGAGAAGTATTTTTCGTCCGGCGCATTGCCGACGTGAGCGTGCGAGCTGAGCTGATACGTTCGCGAGCTGGCGATCAGCCGCACGATGTGCTTCACGTCGTAGTTGCTCTTGATGAACTCGGTGGCCAGAGCGTCGAGCAGCGCGTCGTTGGCGGACGGGTTGGAGTCGCGGAAATCATCCGGCGGATCAACGATCCCTCGGCCGAGAAGGTGATACCACAGGCGATTGACTGTCGCTCGCGCGAAGAATGGGTTCTCCGGCGACGTGACCAACTTTGCCAGAGTCGCTCGACGATCCGCATCCGGCGAGATCGTCGGCGTGGGCAAGCCGAGCACTTTCGGAGGCATCGCCTTGCCCGACTGCGGATGCGTGATTTCGCCAACACCGGCCGAGTAAATCACGAGTGCGTTCTCTCGCAGTTGCCACGGATAAACCGGTTTCGGGCCGCCAGGATTTTCGCCGTCCTGCTCCGCCTTAAGCCGCGTGAACCAGGCCGCCATGTGGTAGTAGTCGTCCTGAGTCCAACGCTCGAACGGGTGATTGTGGCACTTCGCACACTGCAACCGAATGCCGAAGAAAAGCTGCGACGTGCTCTCGGCCAAGTTCTCCGCGCCCTGAACGACGGGTGCTCCGTTGCTGTACGGCCCGCGGAAATAATTCGTCGCCGGATTCGTGAACGTGCTGCCGCTGGCAGTCAAAAGCTCCGAGACCACTTCGTTCCACGGCGTGTTCCGTTCGACGTGACTCCGCAGCCACTGTCGATACGCATGGCTTCCCTTGATCTGAATCGTCAAGCGGTTCGATCGCAAAACGTCGAGCCACTTGTACGTCAAGAAGTCGGCGAACTCCGGCCGCTCCAGCAATTGGTCGATCAACTTCACTCGCTTCTCGGGCGACGGATCGGCCAGAAACGCGCGGCACTCATCCGGCGTCGGCAGGATGGCACAGAGATCGAGATACGCCCGGCGAACGAATTCTTCATCGGTGCAGAGATCGGCTGGGAGCAGATTCAACGCCTTGAGTTTCGCGAAGACATGCCGATCCAGGTCGTTGTTCGTTGGGGGATTGGGCCAAACGAAATTCGGCTGCGGTTCCAGATAAGTGAGCCGCGTGCACTCGATCACACCGAGATAACGGCACAAGATGGCCGCCTCGCCCGCTTGTTTCATTTCCACCAACCCATTGGCGTCAACGGCAGCGATGCTGTCGTCGCTACTGCTGAACGCCGTCAACCGAGTGACGTCGCGCACGCTGCCGTCGGCGAAGTGCGCCAGCACCGCCAGTTGTTGCCAGCGAGCCGGCGCGGTCTGCACGCGGTTGCCTGGGAGAACCTCGATCTTGGTCATTGCCGACAAGTTGGCCGAGTCGTCACGCACTCCCTCGGCCAGCCAGGCGCGAACGATCTCTTGCGGGACCGTATTGACCGACAACAACCGCGGTCCTCCGGCGTGAGCGACGTGCCCCATCGCTTTCTTCCAGATCAGGCTCGCCTCGGCATCGAACCGATTGACGCGACGGCCTTGGCTCGAGTTCGTCAACTCGATGAAGTCAGCCGCCGGATCGTAGCCGCGCAGGCTCAGTTTGAATCCACCTCGTCCGCTGGGAATGCCGTGACAAGCACCCGCGTTGCAACCCGCCACATTGAGCGCCGCGATGAACTCGTGGCGGAAACTCACCGCTTGCGGTTGATCGAGGTCGGTGACGACGAGGGGTACGCGGGCCGTCCGTTCTCCCGCCTGAAGCACCAATGCCGTTTCGCCGGCCTTTTGAGGACGCAGCAATCCGCCGCGGCTAATTTTCACGAGGTCGGACGCTTCCACCCGCAATTCGCAGAAGTGGGTCAAGTCACGTTCACTGCCATCGCTGTATCGGCCAGTTACCAGAATCTGCCGCATGGCGCGCGGGCCGGCCAACCGAATCGTTTCGGGTTGAACGACCAGAGAAACCGGTTGACCTACGAAGGTCGCCTTGTCGGTTTGTTTTTCCGGCAAGTTCGTCGCATGAGCGAGTGCAGTCACTGACTCAACGAAGGCGAGTACGAGCAGGCTCGTCAGTAGCTTCATTGCACGTTCCCTAAGTTTTCGGTTTTTCGACCGTCAGCTTTCGACGATAGATCTTCGTGCCGTGCGCGATGTAGAGCGTACTGTAATCCGTCCCGGCAAGGATACACGTGGTTAATGGCTGGTCCCGATCAACTTTGGGGAGCAGTCCGCAGGGGCGGCCGGTTGGGTCGAAAATTTGGACCCCCAGTTCGCTCGTCACGTAGTAGCGACCGACTTTGTCGACCGCCATTCCGTCTCCTTTTGAGTTCTGGATGTATGGTGGCGGTTCGTTGAACTTGAAATCCCCTTTCGGGTCGATCGGCAGTCGCATTGGCATCGTGGGCATTTTCGCGTCGAGCACTCCGCCCGCATTGACTCGGAACGTCCAGGTGTGAGTTCCACCGTAGTCGGAGACCGCGAGCGTACCGCCATCGGGTGAGAGCGCGATGCCGTTCGGCTTGCTGATTCCAGTATCGACGGCTTTGACTTCTCCGGTCTTCGGGTCAATTCGAGTGACCTGCTGTGCTCCGGTTTCCGTGATGAGGATGAAGCCGTCGCCCGTGACGGCGAGGTCGTTTGGCTTCACTCCGACGGCGACGACCTGCACTTCGCCGCTGTTCGGGTCGATCGAGATGACTCGATTCTTTGCTCCCTGACAGCCATAGAGCAGGGAGCCATCGGGATTGAATTCGAGGCCGCTCACGGATTCTCGGCAGATCTCCTTGCGGGTCCCGTCCGTCGCAATGCGGACAACAGAAGGTGCTTTCATATCGCAGAAGTAGAGGCTGCCCGCTTTGTCAGCGCACAGTGCATCCGCGAATCCAATCCCGTCGGCAACGACGTCCCACGACTCGCCGCGAATCAGCAGGTTGAGCAGTGTCAGATCGCCGCCGAGGTCACCCTTAGTATCCAGCACCGGAGTGTGAGTTTCCTTTCGCCACAGCCACTTCATCGCTTCGGGGAACTTGGCACCACCGAAGTCCGCGTTGTGAGCGTAGCCTTCCGCCCAGTCGAATCGGACGTCGTAGCCTGCGTACTTCAGAGCCGACGCCATTTGCTGATTGGCCCACGGCCAGCTTCCGAAAGCGTTATCGACATCACCGCTGGTGTCGGCCATGTAGACGCGAATCGGTTTGGGTTCCGTCTTGCGAACCAGCGAGGGATAGACGTTACCGCCTCGCAGATTGGTGAAGCTGCCGACGCTCGAATAGACCTTGCGAAAGAAGTCGGTTCGCTCCCAGGCGGCTGTGAAGGCGCAGATGGCTCCCGAACTGGATCCGCCGATGGCGTGCATCTCCGGATCGTCCGAGATCGAGTACTTCTTGCGGACCTCTGGGATGATCTCTTCCAGCAGAAAGCGGACGTAGCGATCACCGAGACCGTCGTATTCGAAACTTCGGTTGGAGTGCCGTCCGTTTTGTCGCGGCTTGTCTTTCTCGTGTCCCGGATTGATGAAGACCGCGATTGTCGGCGGCATGTCTCCGCGAGCGATCAGGTTGTCGAAGACCGTCGGCACTCGCCAGCGGCCGTTGACGTTCTTCATCCCCTCGCCGTCTTGAAACACCATCACGGCGGCTGGTTTGTCGGACTTGTATTGCGCCGGAACATAGACCGACCAATCGCGGATGGTTCCGGCGAAGATTTTCGATTCCCATTCGGGCATCTGCTCGACGGTTCCCTTCGGCGTACCCTCTTTGGGAACCGCGTCGGAATGCGGTTCCCAAGCGGGCTTGGTTTCCACGATGGGAATGTTCGTGCTCTCGGCCTTGTCGTCCCACAACCACTTCAGCGCATCGGGAAGCAGTTCGCCGCCGAATTGGCCGCTGTGGCCGCCGGCGGTCATCTCCAGCTTGTACTTGTAGCCCGCGAATTGCAGAGCCGCCGCGAGATCCTGATTGCCGAGCGGCCAGTTGCCATGCAGGTTGTTGAGATCTTCGCGACCATCCTGCAGATAGACCTTGATGGCCTTCGGCTTCTCTTTGGTTTTTCGCACCAAACCAGGATATTCCCAGCCGCCGCGAATGTTCGTAAAGCTGCCGATGTGACTCAGCACCTTGCCGAATTGATCCGGCTTCTCCCACGCCACCGTGAAGGCACAGATGCCGCTCGATGAAATGCCACAGACCGCTCGCTTGCCTGGGTCACTCGAAACGTTCAGCCCCTTCAACGCGACGGGAAGCAATTCGTCGACCAGAAAGTTCGCGTAACGGTCTCCCATCGAGTCGTATTCAAACGAGCGATTACTGCGATCCTTCGCTCCTGGCGCGGTCCCCGCCACCGTCCCCGGATTGACGAACAGTGCGATCGTAACCGGCATCGCCTTCTGATGAATCAGATTGTCGAAGACGATCGGAACTCGAAACGAACTCTTCGGATTGGCGTAACCACTGCCATCCATGAAGACCATCAAGGCCGCAGGCTCGTCGGCCTTGTACTGAGCCGGCACATACACGCTGTAATCACGACGCGTTCCGGGAAAGAGGCGGCTGTCACGGAACGATTCCGACGTGATCTTCCCCTGCGGCACGCCTGCCTGCACGACTCGATCCGGATGCTCTTGCGCCTCCGCTCGAGTAAAGACCACACACATCAAGAAACAAAGGACGATTAACCGGCATTTGAGAAACTTCATTACCTGGCTCCGGATTCGTTTGCTGGTCGTTGCACGCGACCGTTGTGATTGACGGATCAAAAAGCGATTCGCGACCGAACCGCCGCTGCGGAATTCTGATGACTGACAGCGACAATTTCACGCCGGTTGCAAAAAATCGAACTTAGATGGCACAGCGTCAAAAGAATGTCGTTGCAGTCCGCCATAGTCAGCGTCTAAGCCAAATTGTCAGCGGTACGATGGTGCTGCCGTGAGTGAGAATGCTGCCGCCGGAGTTCGATTGCGGGTGGTTCATCGGTTTGACGAACTCCGCTCGGTGTCGAGAGGCATGGCCGCGTTTGAACAAATCGAGAGAGCGATGTGTTCAGACCAAAATTACCGGCACCGAATATTGCCAACTCAGGAATCGGGGGATCGTCGTGCTCCATCACTTCGCGCCGCATTTGCATTTGTCGGGCCATATCCGCCCGCGCCCGGCGTTTCAATCAACAGGAGATCGCCCACCGAAACAGTGAGCTGCGCTTTGCCATCGAGTTCGACAACTTCCCGCGTGTCGGCCTTCGTCAGTGTGTTGTGACCCAACGAGCCGGGTTGCCCGCCGTTTAATCCAAACGGGGGAAATGCACCACGACGTTCGGTAAGCAGCGAAACGTTGAGCGGTCTTAGGAACTCCAATTTACGAACGATACCATCGCCGCCGTGATGTTGGCCTGCGCCGCCGGAACCTTTACGGATCGAGAATTCGCGGACGCGCACCGGATAGCGGCGCTCGATGACTTCGACGTCGGTGAGGCGCGTGTTGGTCATGTGCGTGTGGACGGCGTCGGCTCCGTTGGCGTTGGCGGTCGCACCGGAACCGCCGCAGATAGTTTCGTAGTACCCGAAGGTCGCGTCGCCGAACGTGAGGTTGTTCATCGTCCCTTGGCTGGCCGCCGCAAGTCCGAGTGCTCCCAGCAGGACATCGACGACCCGTTGCGAGGTTTCGACATTGCCACCGACGACTGCCGCGCTTTGCGATGGGTCAGGATACTCTGGCGGGTTGAGCAGGCATTCGGGGACGACGATCGAGATCGGCTCCAACACGCCGCCGTTGAGCGGGATGTCTTCGTTGATCAGGCAGCGAAAGACGTACATCACCGCCGCCGTCACGATCGCTCGATTGGCGTTCAGGTTGCTCTTCAGGACGGGGCCAGTCCCGGTAAAGTCGACGGCGGCTGAATCTCCGTCAATCGTGATCGTCGCGTGAATCGGCGAACCGTCGTCGAGATGATCGACTCGCTCGTAGCGACCATCGGGCAAGGCGGTCAGCGCCTGCCGCATCTTCGTCGCGGCGGCAATTTGAATGTGCCGCATGTAGGCTTGAACGACGTCGAGCGATTGTTTCTCGACCAGTTCCGACAACAACCGCACTCCGATGTTGTTCGCGGCGACTTGAGCTCGAATGTCGGCGAGGTTGTCATGGATCGCTCGCGTCGGATGCGGGCCCGAGAGCAACAGTTGCCGTAGTTCTTCCTCGTGCGACACACCCGCATCGACCAGTTTGAAGTTGCGGATCAGGACTCCTTCTTCGCCAAGGTTTTTGGAAAATGGCGGCATCGAGCCAGGAAGAATGCCGCCGATCTCTGCGTGGTGCGCGCGGCTGGCGGTAAAAAAGATCAGATTACCTGTCATCGCGTCATGCACCGGCGTGACGACGGTGACGTCTGGCAGGTGCGAGCCGCCACGATACGGATCATTCGTGACGAACACCGTAGCCTGGACGCCTCCGTGCGGCAGGTCGGATGCAGGCGTCCGGACTACGAAATCGTCCGGATTATCGGCGATGATCCGCTTCACCGTCTCGCTCATCGCGCCGAGATGCACGGGGATGTGCGGAGCGTTGACGACCAAATTGCCCTGTGAATCAAAAATCGCACAGCTGAAATCAAGCCGCTCTTTGACGTTCGTCGAGCAGGAGGTCTTTTGCAGTGTGACCCCCATTTGCTCGGCGATGGAGGCGAAGAGGTTGTTGAAGATTTCGAGCAGCACGGGATCGGCAGGCATCGACGGTTGAGGGTCGAGAGTCGAACGTGAAAGCAACGCATTCGCTTTGCGATTCCATTCCGGACTTTCAACCCCCGAATCTCGTCTTTCCAAGAGCACTTCGCCCCGTTCGAGCAGCCGTGCATTCCAGCCGGGATCAACCACGACGGTGGAGCTGGGTTCTGAGATCAGGGCAGGGCCGAGGATCTGGTCACCGGGACGCAGGTGTTCGCGGAAGTAGATCGGCGCGACTCGAAACTCTCCTTCGAAACAGGCATCCTGCGAATCGTCGGGCGTCGGCGCTCGCGGGACGAGTGGTTGTAAATCGCTGGGGGGCTCGGTGCTCAAGCCGACAACTTCGACGCGAGCGGCCGTGATTTCCAATGGGCGTCCCGTATGGGCGTAACCGTAAAGCTGGCGGTGCAATTGTTCGTACCGCGCCGCGTAGTCGCTATCGACTGGTGACGTGACGCGGATCGTGGCCTCAACGCCGGCGTAGCGCAGGTCAAGCGATCTCACGGCGGGCTGGATTCGATCGGCTGGGATTCCTTCGGCGATGACTTCGGCTCGCGCAGCCTGTTCGAGTTTAGCGAAGAGCGACTCCAGGTCCGCAAGTTGTTCCGTCGAATACGGTTTCAGGACCGAACGCTCTCCAAAGCGCCGGACATCGGCGAGACCGATGCCGTAAGCGCTCAGCAAACTGGCGAGCGGATGATTCAAGATGCGATTCATCCCCAGTGATTCGGCGATCGCGCAGGCGTGTTGAGCACCCGCGCCACCGAAACAGACGAGAACGTAGTCGGCCGGATCGTAGCCGCGAGCGACCGAGATTCGCCGAATCGCGCGGACCATGTTCGCGTTCGCAATGCGGCACAAGCCATCGGCCAACGCATCCAAGTTCCCTTCGACACGTGCTTGTAACTCCGTCAATCGCCGTTCGACGGCGATGCGATCCAGCGGAAACGGGAACCGTGAGGGGACGATACGGCCGAGCCACAAATTCAGATCGGTCACGGTCAGCGGGCCGCCTCGTCCATAGCAGGCCGGGCCGGGATCAGAGCCCGCGCTCTGCGGGCCGACGATCAGTTTAACTCCGTCGAAACCGCAGATGCTGCCACCTCCGGCCGCAACCGTTTCGATTGCCAGCATCGGCGCGACGATCCGGACTCCGGCCTTCTTGGTCTCGAATTCGTATTCGTACTGGCCGTCGAACCGCGCGACGTCAGTGCTCGTTCCGCCCATGTCGAAGCCGATCGACTTGGTGAAACCGGCTTGCCGGGCGACTCGCGAAAAACCGATCACGCCACCGGCCGGGCCAGAGAGGATGCTGTCTTTACCGACGAACCGATCGGCGTCGATCAGGCCGCCGGCGGAAGTCATGAGCTTGAATTGAGAGCCCTGAGTTGAGAGTCGAGGGTCGTGCGTTGCACTCGTCTCTCGACACTCGTTTCTCGACTGCAACTGCCGTCGCAGTCGTCCGACGTACTCGCGCAGGATAGGATTCAGGTACGCATCCATGACCGTCGTGTCCCCTCGGCTGACGATCTTGATCAACGGTGCGAGTCGGCTCGACACGCTGATTTCTGTGAAACCGAGTTCGCGGGCGATTCGTTCGACGAGTTGCTCGTGCGTGGAGTTGGCGAACGAATGCAGCAAGCAGATCGCGAGGGAGTCCTGCCGATTGAGCGACTGAAGCTGGCGACGGACATCGGCATCGTCGGGGGCCTTGAGCACTCGGCCATCGGCATCGAGTCGCTCGTCGATTTCGAGGACGTTGGCGAACAGCGGTTCGGGTTTGACGATGTCGAGATCGAACAGTCGCGGCCGATCTTGATTCGCGATCAACAGAACGTCCGCAAAGCCTTTCGTCGTGACGAAAATGGTGCGGGCGCCTCGCCGAGTCAGCAGCGCGTTTGTGCCGCGCGTCGTGCCGAGCCGGACGCTGACCTCGGGAAGCGGTTGATCGCGCCGCAGGCCGAGCGCGGTGCGGATCGCAAGAATCGGTGCCTCTTCGCCGGCCGAGAGTTCGTAGCGTGTGCCTGGCCCAATCGAATCGGGCAACAGTGTTGCAGTCTCGACGACGCCAAGCCGTGGGTGAAACGCCGCAACTTTGCTGGCGAGGGTCGTCTCCCCTTGATCGTTCAAGAATCGAATCTCATAGCCGAGCCAAAAGTCGGCAGGTTCCTGCCGTCGCAGCGAATCAACGATTCGGTTTGTCCCTTGCCGATCTTCGATCAGTCCTTTCGTTACTCCACTGCTGAGGACTTTGATCGGCCGCATCTCGCCAGCGGGCGACCGAGCGATGCAGTCTGTGAATGTGCCACCGACGTCGATTGAGAATTCCCAAACCGCGGCATTCGTCATGGTTGCGTCTCCGCCGAAGGCGGCAGCAGATCGCGCAGGTTACTTTCGATGTTCTCGCAGATCGATTTGAGCGGCAGATCGTTCTCGTCCGTACCAAAAGGGTCTTCGATTTCGACGCCGATTTCCTCGACTCCGAGCATCACGTAAGAAATCATCAACGTCGCCGGAATCGTACCCCATCCAAAATCCTTCACGATCGCCAGCGGCATCGTCGCCAGAAACAGAATCAACGCACGGCGCAGGTGAACCATATATGCGAAGGGGAGGGGAGTGTTGTGAATCCGCTCACATGCTCCGACCGCATCAATCAGTCGGCAGAGCACAGAATCGAACAGAGATTGCTGAATGTCGCTGAGCAGCCCGCGCTGTCGAGCCAGTTCGACTTGTTCGGTGATGCGGCGTGCGACTGCTAGCGGGACATGTTCAGCTTGTCCGGTCAGTTTGACTTCGACTTTCGGCAAGTCATCGGTGTCGCAGCCGATGTCCTTCCAGCCGAGTAGTCGATAGCGCACCGACCACGGAAAGACGATCGTCCAGCGCAGCAGCCTGCGAAGAAGTTCCGAATCATGGCGCAGGTGCGCGGTTGCCAGTCTGCCGAGATTGCGGCTGTCGTTGACTATTCCGCCCCACAACTTGCGGCCTTCCCAAAATCGGTCGTAACTGGAGTTCGTGCGAAACACGAGCAACAGCCCCAAAACCGCACCGATCAGCGTGTGGCCGATCAGCGGGATTGATGGCGGAAAGTGCCAAGCGAGTTCGTGAAAGCGATTGCGCGGCGTGGCATTGTCGGTGAAGTGCGGTATCGATTGCCCTTGCGCTTCACGCAGTTTGATCCAAAGTTGATATTCCTGCCCCGCTTGGTTCCAGGCGACGACGATCGCCGACCAAACTACGCAAATGGCAATGCGAGAGAAAATCTCTCGCAGCATCGAGCCTTTGATGTCAAACAGATGGCTGCGCCAATGGTGTGGATCGTATTGAATCATGTTGTTCGAAGTGTGGTGCTGAGACGCCGCGCTCTAAATAATTACTTCGCCGCTGGCCCAATCGCAGGTTGCGTCCAAGCTCGTTCGAATTCGCCGACTTCGGAGGGATTGGGGTGCTGGCGAGACGAGGTGATGCGGGCACGGACGTAAAGTTCGTCGCCGGTGAATCGGTAGCTGGCGGTTGTGCCCTCGGCTCGTGCCAGAACCTTGCCAATGTCATCGCTGTAGCGGCGAGTCGCTCGGACTTCTTTGCCGTCTTTGTCGAGTACTGGTTGGCTCGTGGAGTCGAAACCGCGACGAGTGCCCATGAATTCGATCGTGTATTTCAAGTCAGTTTCGGCTTTGATGGCGACGTCGAGGCCGTCGGTCGACGACGTGACTCGTTCGAGAGTCACACCACTGGAGGCATAGAACCGTCCGGCCTCCATCGCGGTGATCAGACTTTCGGGGGTCAACTTCTCGGACAAAACCATCACCCAGCCGCGTCCCGGTTCGGAGGCTCGGCTGGGGATGTTGTGGTAAGCGTGGCCATCGTCGGTACCCAGGCCGAACAGCGGCGGCATTTGCAATTCGCCCAGCCGGAACGAGTTGATGATGTCCCAGATCCGCTCGGTCGAGGCGTGCTCTTTGTTGCCGGAATTGTTGACGCCGGGATGGCCGTTGTAGACCTCGAAAAAGTTTTCGCCCCGAATTCGCATCAAGTCTTCGGCGGTGACGCCGAAGCCGAAGTTCGGATGATTCAGATGAATCATCATCGATTGGCCGGTGCGTTCGCGCTGAGCAATCAGGGCGTCGGTGTTGTTCTGGATGGTTTCCGCCACACTGCCTCCGTGTCGCGGGACGACCAGCTCTTTCACGTTGCTGGCATTCATGTGCACTGGAAATTGTTGGAACGCATCGCTGACCTCTTCGGCTTGGATGAGCAGGAACTTGCCCGGTTCGTTGAAGCGATCGGCGACCTCGCGAAACGTTTTCAAACGCGTTTCAAGTTTGTCCTCTGTCTTGCGCTCTTCGACCCAGCCGTTCGGGAATTTTTGCTTGAGCTTGTCGAAGGCCTTTTGCTTACCCTTCGATTTCTCGACGTCGATCCAGCGCTCCTTGTCGGCCAGCACGTTGTGATCGGTGAAGGCCAGGAAGTTGTAGGTATGGTCGCGATACCACATCGCGATTGATTCGAGGTAATCGTCGCCATCGCTCCACAGCGAGTGGGTGTGCAAATTGCCTCGATACCATTTCAATGGTCCGGCAGCCTGCAACGTTTGAGCATTCACCGGCACAGAGGATCGCTCGTTCAGAGTGATCAGGCTGAGCAAGGCCAGAGTCACGGCTGTAGACAGCAACAGTGGCTTCCGAGATTGGATGTTTTTTTCGGTGGGCATCGTCTGGCCTCCCTGAGATTGATTGGAATCGCCGGACATAGTAGCGAGGTCCGTTTACGATCCCAGCGTCCGGCCCTTCGCGCCAGTCACTTGATCTGCCACAACGTCCCAACGTCGTCGAGTCATTTCGAGACTCGATCTTTCCGGTCATGGAGTTTCCGACCTACGAGGAGTCCGTATTGTGGGGAGTTGGGGGCCAGGGATTTTTGACAACGATGCTGCTCGCGATCATCTGTTTGAAGTGACTCGTGCATTGGCTGAAGAGATCGACGAGGCTCTCGCCGATGCTGTGTCGCTGAAGCTGGCCGGAAAGGGGAGCGACGTCGTACTGGCGGAGACCCTGGAAACCGTGTTGCCGAACATCGAGATCATCTGTGTCCTCCACGAGTCGCTCGGCGGCGGCTTCTTGCCGAAACCGGAGTCCGCCGACGACTGGCAAACGCAATTCGAGCAACTTGCGGCGATAGGCTCGGCGGATTGTCGGGAGGTCGTCCGTTCGACGTTTGAGCGGCTGCGGCAGCTCGCGCAGCAATGTTGGGAGGAGTGACCTGCATGGCCGAGTCATCGTCAACACCGATTCGTCGCCGCGTCCTGTTTCATGGTCGAGTGCAAGGGGTTGGCTTTCGGTACACGACAGCGTCAATCGCGCGTCGTCACCCGGTGGTTGGCTTCGTTCGCAACTTGCCGGACGGCTCGGTCGAACTGGTCGCCGAAGCGGACCCGTCTGTACTGGATCAGTTTTTCGCGGACATCGCCTCAGAATTCGCCGGCAACATTCGCCAGCAACAGGTGCAGGAGGCCGCCCGCGACGAGCCTTTTGTGAGGTTTGAAATTCGCCGATAGGTGTAGACGATGCGGAATAAGCCGCTTTTCTTCGGAGGCTGGCTTCTGTAGATTTCTTGCCCAACGCGGCGGGCGGAAATGGACGTAAGGCCGTCGAGTCATTGTCATTTCGAATGATTTCGCTCATTTTGGACAGTCAGTGAGGCATGATGTCGTCGCTTGTTTGGCTCTCTTCAACCTTGGTGGCAGCCGAGGCTTCGCCGGAGATTTCCGGGAAAGCTCCGTACGCTTGGGGTGCGACCGGCTTGGTCGTGGGGCTGCTTCTCGCGGGCTTGTTCGGCTTTTTGTACATGACTCGGACGGGAGTCATCGCTCGAGCAACCACGAAAGAGGCGGTCCGTCAGCCGGTCTTCTTGTTGCTGCTGAGCCTGGGTGTGTTGCTGCTGCTCGTCAACACGTTTCTGCCGTTCTTTTCGCTGGGCAGCGACATCAAGATGTTGAAAGACTGTGGGTTGATGACGCTGCTGTTTTCCTCGCTGCTGCTGGCCGTTTGGACGGCCAGTACCAGTATCGCCAGCGAAATCGAAGGAAAAACAACGATGACGCTGCTCTCGAAGCCGATCAATCGGCGGCAGTTCATCGTGGGAAAATATGTCGGCATCTTTAATGCGACGTTGTGCCTGCTGCTGCCGTTGGTGATCCTGTTCTGCGTCTTGCTGCTCTACAAGGTCGGTTATGACGCTCGCGAGAGCTCCAAAGAAATTCCGAGCTGGTTTGAGGATCGCAACTTGAATGCCGACCGGCTCAAGGAGGCGGTACAGATTGTTCCGGGCATCCTGTTGATGGTTCTGGAAATTGCCGTGATGACGGCCGTGAGCGTGGCCATTTCCACACGCACTCCGATGGTCGTCAATATTGTCACCTGCTTGGCGATTTTCGTAATTGGTCACCTGACGCCGGTGCTGGTGAAATCCGGAGTCTTAAAATTGGAGTTCGTCTCCTTCATGGCACGGTTGATCGCGACGCTGCTGCCGTCCCTGGAAGTCTTCAATATGGAAGCGGCGGTCGCGACCGGAACGATGGTTCCGGCGTCTTACCTGGCGTATTCCGCGCTGTACGGTACGGCTTACATTGGGGCCATGCTTTTACTCTCCTTCATCTTGTTCGAGGATCGGGACTTGGCTTAGAAACGTCGGCGAGTCCTTCACTGACAGGCACGGATGAAGACGTGCGATTCCCACGGGCCGCTCATTTTTAGGAGATCCAAGATGGAGACTCCGTTTCGGCGCGTGTTTTCGCCTAAAGAGTTATCGCACGGATCAGCCCGTTGGGCGTGGCTGCTCTCGTTGGTTTCGTCGTTGTCGCTGTGTGGCTTGCTGTTCGGCGCGGCCTTGCTGGTTGATCTGCTGATCAATCGTGGCGAACTTTATTTGCCGACCGAAGCTGATGTCGCCGTCTATGCAAGAATCACGGAGACACCGCTGGCCGCTGCTCAAGCTGCGAATGAAAAGGCCGTGGATGCGGACAATCCCCCCGCTGGTCAACGCCGTTTCAATCAGGGATTGCGAGTCACCGCATGGGAGGCTCAACACGAGTCCTGGGGAATGGTCGTTCGAGGTCTGGTGCGTGGGATTCCGGCGTTGCAGACGACGAACTCGGCATTGCTGGTGTTGCTGGCGAGCAACATCCTCCTGGCGTTGATCTCAAGCCTCTCCGCTACGCAGATCAAGTCGTTGGCATTTCGGTCGTCGCAGGAAGTCGCGACTCGTCTGCGGCAGTCGCTGCATCGACAGACGTTGCGGTTGGGGCCGAGCGATTTGGAAGACGGCGCGGGCGAAGTCGCTTTTTTGATGTTCACGGGGGACGTCGAACGTGTCCGCGAAGGGATTCAAACCTGGTTCGAACGCCTGGTGCGGTTCCCGCCGCTGCTGGCGGGTCTCGCGATTCTGTTGCTGATGACGCACTGGTTGCTGGCGTTGCAATGCGTCGTGCCACTGCTGGCCTGCTTGTATTTGGTTCGGAGAGAGCGTCTTCGCTTCGAGCAATCGCGTCGCAAAATGGAAGGCCGCGTCGGTGACGATCTGCGCTTGCTGGCAGAAGGTCTGCGGAAGAGTCGGTTGGTGCGCGGCTTTGGGATGGAGAACTTTGAGCACGAGCGGTTCGGGATGCACTTGCAGCGCTTTCTAAAAAAGGTCGCGACTCTCAAAGAAGACGAACGGTTGTCACGCTGGATTTGCTGGTTGGTCGTGCTCGTCACCGTCACGCTGGTCTTATTCCTGATTGCCACCAAGACACTGAGCAATCCGTCAGATCCGGCCCACTTGCCGGTGTCGGCGATGCTGATGTTCGTCGTCGCCATTCGCTTGGCGTACCGACCGATCAACGACCTTTGGGATCTGCCTCAAGTTGAAGAATCTGCAGGGGAATACGCAGACAACATTCTGCGGTATCAGTCGCGAGTTGCCGAGGTTGGCCAAGCGGTCGGAGCGAAGTTCTTGCAACCGCTGTCGAAGCAGATTCAATTCGAGTCGGTCACCTATCGGCTGCCGGACAAACGGCTTGTCTTGGATCGTATCGACCTGAAGATCGCCGCCAAGTCGATGGTGGCCATATTGTCGCTCGACCCGATGGAGGCTCGCGCGCTGACGTATCTGCTGCCGCGGTTCATCGAGCCGCAATCAGGTCGCGTTTTTATCGACGGTGAGGATTTGGCGTTTGTGACGCTCGAATCGTTGCGGGCTGAGGCGATGTTCGTCGGCGGCATGGACCCGTTCTTCACCGGCACCGTTTCTGAGAACATCAGTTGTGGCGATCCACGCTTCACGCTGCAACATGTCACTGAGGCGGCAAAAGAAGTTCACGCACATCAATTCATCAACAAGCTGTCGAAGGGCTACGAGACGATGCTGGGCGAGCATGGCGAATCGCTCGACCCCGGTCAGACATTTTTGCTGGGTCTCGCCCGCGCCTTGGTCAGAGACCCGGCGCTGCTGATCATCGAAGAGCCCGCCGAGCGGCTGGACGACGATACCAAGTCGCTGCTCGACGACACTTATGCCCGACTGGCGAAGGACCGCACGCTGATTTTTCTGCCCAATCGTCTCTCGACCGTCCGCAAGGCGGATCAAGTCATCTTTCTGCACAAAGGGCGTGTCGAAGCCGTTGGGGCATACACCAAGCTCATCAACACCGCGCCACTGATGCGGCACTGGGAGTACGTCCGCTTCAACGAATTTCGCCGCGAAGAGGTGGCCGAGTGAGCGAAGAGGGACGCAATCGGTCATTGATCATCGGTCGTTGGTCATTGGCTATTTTCCGACTCGACCAATGACGGATGACCAATGATGAATGACCAATCTCTCTTCAGTCCGCTGGTCGAACGCGCGATGCGAATCGCTGCGCAGGCTCATCGGCACCACCACCGCAAGGGGAGCGACCTGCCGTACATCACGCATCCGGCTCAGGCCGCGATGATCCTGTTGCGAGCCGGCATCGACGACGAGGAAATCCTCGCCGCCGCGTTGCTACACGACGTTGTCGAAGACACCGATCACACTCTGGAGTCGCTGGCTGCTGAGTTCCCGCCGAAGGTGGTGCAACTCGTCGCCGCGATGACCGAGCGCAAGCACGACCACGACGGCCGCAAACGCTCATGGCAGGAACGCAAAGACGAACACCGCCGCCAGATCGCCACAGAACCGTGGGAAGCTCGTGCCATCGTGCTGGCCGACAAGCTGCACAACCTCGGTTCGATGCTGGTCGACCTCGAACATGGCGAGGACGTTTGGTCTCGCTTCAATGCTCCGCCCGACCGCGTTGTCTGGTATCACCGCGAAATGATCGCCGCTGCATTTCAAAACGATCCTCGCTTGGGGGCTCTGGCGGAGGAATGCAGCAGGCTGGTGGGATGCTTGATGACGCAAGCGGCTGGGGCATGAGCATTGCCGGAGGGGCAGTTTCACGCAGAGGCGAGAAACTCGTAACGGTCTTGGCAACTACTCTTGCCTTAATCCGCGAGGTTCGCATCTCTGCGAGAGGTTCTTGTTTGCTGCTCATTTCGTAAACAGCGTTTGAAACTCCGGCAGCACGGCAGGCGATTAAATCGTGTTCGTGTTTTCGGATGAGCATTGTGCTTAAGAAGTCCAGCGTGCACGTGGCGATTGCTACCAGCAGCATGGCTGCCACCGACGTGACCAGCGTTTGATGACGCTTGATCCAGCGACAGACAAGAATCATGAGCGGCCGACGAGTACAGTTCACAACAATCGCCAGCCTGGGACAACCGATCGCGAGGCGGCAATCACTGCTGGCCAATTTGTTGTGTCCCGCAAGCGTTCGCCCGATCCCTCGTGGGCCGATCGATTCATTGATCCTGACAGAGGCTCAACAAATTCGGATCACCCGACCCACGAGGAGTCGAGCTACAGACAGGCAGCGCAGGTTCACAACATGGTCTGCCGCGAAGCAGCAGTTACGCTCACCGACACATTACGCCCGAAATTTCGCATCGGTTCGTTGTGAGTCTTTGCGAGGTGGCTAGAATCCCGCCGTTCCGCACGTCGTGGGTTGGGTATTTTTTCTTGACCGCTTTGCGTCTCTGCCAAGTTGTACTGCTTTGAATCTGACACTTTCGGCCCGCGACCCGGTCATCGTTTCGCAACCACTGTAGAGGGAGAACCAGATGCGAGACCCCCGTGAAGAGACCATTCCGAACGCGAATGGCTCCGGCTTTAATCGCCGTGATTTTCTACGAGGCTCCGGAGCGGCTGTTGCCGTCACCGCGCTGGCCACCAGCGATCAGGGAGCCACCGCTCAAGACGCCAAAAAGGCGAACGTCGCGTCCGCGAAAGCGCAGGACGTGACACTCAACGTCAACGGTAAGGAGCACAAGCTCTCGCTGGAACCGCGAGTCACGTTGCTCGACACGCTGCGAGACGACCTCAATCTCACCGGCTGCAAAGATGTCTGCGACACGACCAACTGCGGAGCCTGCACGGTGCTCATCGACGGCAAGCCGACTTACGCTTGCAGCCGGTTGGCTCACGAATGCGTCGGCAAGAAGGTCACGACCATCGAGTCGCTGGCGGCCAACGATCCAGTGGTCGCGGGCTTCGTGAAGCACGACGCGCAGCAGTGCGGTTTCTGCACGCCGGGCTTCGTCATGGCCACGAAAGCCTTCTGTGACAAGAATCCCGGTGCAACGCTAGCCCAAGTTCGTGCGGGTCTTGGCGGGAACATTTGCCGCTGCGGCACCTACGTCGGCATCACCGCCTGCGCGATGGAACTCGTGACGAAGAAGGGAGGCAAGTAATCATGGCAACTGAACTCAAAGTGGCCTGGGGACCTCGCAAGGACAACGTTTACCTCGGCAAAGAAATCACCCGTCTGGATGGCGTTGAGAAAGCCTCCGGCGCGGCGAAGTACGCGGCGGACGCCAACCCGAAGGGTTGCCTCTACGCGAAAGTACTGAGCTTCAAAGGGGGAGCCGGCAAGGTTAAATCGTTGAATCTTGACGATGCCTTGAAAGTCCCCGGAGTGAAAGCGGTCCACGCCTTCGTCAAAGAGGGTGACGAACTGCAATGGGACGGCGCGCTGGTCGCCGCCGTCGCCGCCGAACGACAAGAACAGGCCGAAGACGGCGTGCGAGCCATCAAGTTCACTTTCGACACGATGGAGCACTTCGTCGACGAAGACGATCTCAAGGGAGCTGAAGCTGCCAAGCGTACCAAGGATCTTGGCAACAATACGAAAGGTGATGTCGAGGCCGCGCTGAAGTCTGCCGCCGTCGTCCACAAGGGACAATACGGCATCGCGACGATCAGCCACATGTGCCTCGAAACGCACGGCTCGTGTACTCGCTGGGAAGAGGGCAAGCTGATCGTCAACCACTCGACGCAGAACGTCAGCGGCACGCCGGCGAACTTCGTCAGCGAGTTACAAAAGCAGCACAACATCTCGGTCGATGCGGCCGACGTAACGGTGCTCTGTCAATTTGTGGGAGGTGGCTTCGGCTCGAAGTTCGCCGCCGACGATTGGGGGGTCGCCGCCGCGAAGATGTCGAAAGAGACCGGCCGCCCCGTACGGCTGATGCTCGATCGCGCCACCGAATTAAAAATCGCCGGCACTCGGCCGAGCGGTTTCGCCGAAGTTACGATCGCCGCCGACAAGGACGGCAAGATCGTCGCATGGGACAGCCATCACTGGGGGACCAACGGAGGCATGAAGGGGGGCACGATCAATCTCGCGCAGTTCCCGTATGTTTTCGATTTCGACAATCGCAACCGCAAGGCGACTGGCCTGGTGACAAACGCCGGCCCCGACCGAGCGTGGCGTGCTCCGCCGCACCCGCAGCTCTGTGCGTTGACCGACACGGCGATCGACGACATCGCGGCTAAACTCGGCAAGAGTGCGGTCGATGTCTTCCTGGCCAACATCGACAAGACGCCAGAAAAATTGCAGGCAACCTACGTCGCGGAGATCAAACGAGCGGCCGAACTCATCGGCTGGTCAAAGAAGTGGCATCCGCACGGCAAGGGAGGGGACGGCGACGTCAAGCGTGGTCTCGGCATGGCCATCCACACCTGGGGTGGCCGAGCACACGCCGGCACTTGTACCGTCCGCATCAACCCGGACGGCTCCGTCGAGTCGCTCAGCGGTACGCAGGACATCGGCACCGGCACTCGCACCGCGATCGCGATGGTGCTCGCCGAAACGTTCGGCATCACGCTCGATGCCGTGAAGGTCCGTTACGGTTCAAGCGTCTATCCGCGCTCTGGCCCATCGGGCGGCAGTACGACAATTGGGGGCGTTACCGGCCCGAATCGTCGCGCGGCGATCGCAGCCCTCGGCAAGTTGTTCGACGTCGTTGCCGAGAAGCACAAGGTCGATGGCAATAATCTGACCACCAAAGGTGGAAAGATCTGGAATGGCGACAAAGAGGTCTGCACTTGGAAAGCCGCGTGCGGATTGCTCGGCATGATGGGTATCGAGACCACGGGCGAAGGCCCGAAGGACGACGGCCTGACCAGCGAGCAAGTCGGCGGTGTCCAAATGGCAGATGTCTCGGTCGATACGAAAACCGGTATCGTCCGCATCAATCAGTTTGTCGCCGTCCAAGACTGCGGGCTGATCGTTGACCTGCTGACCGCCAAGAGCCAAGTGTACGGCGGCTTGATCATGGGGATCGCGTACTCGTTGACCGAGGAACAAATCCTCGACAACAAGACTGGTCGTTATATCAATGCCGACCTGGAGAACTACAAGCTCCCACGCATCGGCGACATCGGCGAACTGATCGTCGAGATGTACCAACCCGACAGTGAATACGAACGCGGAGTCATCGGCCTCGGCGAACCCCCCGTCATCGCCTGCGGAGCTGCCATCAGCAACGCTGTCGCGAATGCCACGGGAGTCCGCGTGCCGACAATTCCGCTCACGCCCAAGCGCGTCCTCGACGCACTCAAAGCGGCTAAGGCGTGATTGCTCGTGGCTTGTTCCCTCTCCCTTTAGGAAAGGGCTAGGGTGAGGGGCCGCGAGAGATCCCTCATATCTATCTTCCAAATGTTCTCCTCAACCAAGAGGTATTTCCATGAGAAACTTTGAATACGCTCGTCCTGAAACTGAGGTCGAAGCGCTGGAACTGCTTTCTGAGCATGGCGGCAACACGGCCGTTCTGGCGGGTGGAACCGATCTGATGAATCTGCTCAAACGGGACGTGATCCAACCGGCTCGCGTCGTAGACATCAAAAACGTTTCGTCGTGGAAAGGGATCACGCATCACGACGGCGGAGTGCTGATCGGTGCGAACACCACGCTCGACGAAATCAACGAGCACGCGCTGGCTGCTGACTACCGATCGCTGATCGACGTGATCGAGGGCATCCGAGCCATCCAGATCACCGCCAACGGCACACTGGCTGGCGATCTTTGCCAGCTTCCGCATTGCTGGTACTTCCGAAATGGTTACGGATTGCTGGCGATGAAGGATGGTGAATCGCTCGTCGCCACCGGTGACAACCGCTACCACGCGATCCTGAGCAACAGTGGCCCCGCGAAGTTTGTGTCGGCCTCACGATTCGCACCTTCCACGATCGCGTGGGATGCGAAGATTCGAGTCGCCACACTAACCCCAAGCGAACGTGAGGGGGTGGAACGAGTCGTCCGCGAAGAATGGCTCCCGCTGGAGTACTTCTTTCAAACGCCGAAGACGAACTCGCAAGGCGTGACGGTTTTGAAGCCCGGTCAACTCATCACTCACGTCTGGTTGCCGGCTGCGAGTGACACTCGCAGCGCGACCTACGAGGTCTTGGAACTCTGCGGCCTTGATCAACCGCAAGCGAGTGCCGCCTGCTGTTTGGGAATCGACGGTGGAGTTGTCCGCAGCGCGAAGATCGTGCTTGGCCATGTGGCACCGACTCCGTGGATTGCCTACGAAGCTGCCAAGTGGCTGGTTGGTCAGCCACTGACCGCGGACATCGCCGAGACGGCCAGCCGCATGGCACTCGCGAAAGCGACACCGCTCAGCCACAACGACTACAAGGTTCAAATGGCGGAAACGGCGGTGAGGCGAGCGTTGCTCAAAGCCACCAATCAACTCGGCGAGGTTTTGTAATCGCAGCCGAAGCCATCTCGCCAAAGTTTTTGAATCCTTTTCTGCCCCGTCGGACGCAACTGCGATCGACGGGGCTTTTTCAGTTGTTGTTGCCGATGGCGGTTTGCGACGCGCAAGAACGTGAACTCAAAGTTCGTGGCGACAGAAAGCGAGTCGAGGGGGAAGGCTACTGGGTCTACAACGACTTGCCGGGTGGAGTGGGCGAAGGAATCGAAGAAGCCGCTGCTGGTCGTCTTTCGGTGCGTCCCCTGTGAGGCGTGTGCTCAGCTTGATGAAGACGTCGTGCAACGTGATCCGCAAGTACGAGAACTGCTCGACAAATTCGTGTGCGTGCGGATCATCCACGCGAACGGGATGGACCTGTCGCAGTTTCAATTCGACTATGACCATCTACGGCACGCGGTCGCATCGCATCAGACGGAATCGAAGGACGATGTTTCGCTGGAGGGATTCTCGAAGGCGTTAAACAAAGCATTGGAGCTGCACTCGCAGTTTCCGAAGAACAAAACAGCGCTGCTGGCGAAACGAGGACCAGACTCGGAAGTGAAAGTGCCGGAGCAATTCGCGACGTTCAAAGGGAAGTACGGCGCCAAGCTCAACTACGAGGGGAAGGTGGTGCAGAGCTGCATTCACTGCCACCAAGTTGGCGAGGCATTGCGGTTGACTCCGCGCGCGGCCGGACAGCCGATCTCAAACAGGATTTTGTATCCCTACCCCAATCCCAAGACTCTGGGCTTAATTCTTGATCCAAATCAAAAGGATAAGGTCAAAGAGAACAGGGCTGAATCATCAGCCGAGCAAGATGGATTTCGGGCTGGGGACGAGATCGAGACGCTCTCTGGCCAACCACTCTTGTCGATCGCCGACATGCAATGGGTGCTGCATCACGCTGGCGAAACCGGCAAGTTGACAGCTGAGGTCTTGCGGGGCAGCCAGAGGCAGTCATTGACCCTCACTTTGGCCAAAGGCTGGCGGCAACGCGAGGATATCTCCTAGCGGGCCACTTCGTGGGATTTGAGACGAATAACGCTGGGGGGCTTGTTGTTGGAACCCCCTCCCTGAAGACAAGCAGCGTGAACTGAAGGTCTCAAACAAGCAACTCGCATTGCGGGTCGTGCATGTTGGCCAGTACGGGGATCATGCCGTTGCGAAACGTGCGGGATTTCTAAAGGATGACGTCGTGATCGCGATCGACGGCGACCGAACGCCGCTGAGGGAATCTGAACTGATGGCCAAGCTCCTTCAAACCAAGCGACCGGCGGATCGAATCACTTTGACTGTGCTGAGAGGCTCGAAATCACTGGAACTTCAGTTTTCTCAGCAGTAATACTGTCCCCCACTGTTCGCGCTGACTGACCAAAGGGCGGCTCTTACGAGCCGTGATTCATATCTCGCTTCCGTGACGAGCACCGTTCAGTCCGTTCCGTATTTACATCGTGAGTGGTGTGAGCCGTCCATTCAATCGAGGTGCTGCTGATGTCTAGCAAAATCCATTCGAGCGTCTGGGCATTGATTTCGGCAAGCATGTTCCTCGTTGCATTTCTCAACGATTCGTTGATCTTCGGAGAAGAGTCCAGGTCTCCCAGCGTGGACGAAAGAAAAGCGGTCGCGGTGTTCGCGGACAAGGGATCAGTGATTTTCATCGACGGTGAGTATCAGGTCACACAAATCTTTGGCGGCCGTGATCTGACAAACGAAGACCTCCAGCACTTGCGAGCATTTAAGAAACTTCGGTTGTTGTCGTTGAGCAACTCGAAGATCAACGACGCGGCGGTTGAAGCACTGAAGTCACTTTCGCAATTGCAATCACTGAATTTGCTCGCGGGAGCGATTTCGGATGAATCACGCGAGTCGCTGATGAAAGCTCTTCCCAACTGTCGAATTCTGCTGCCAGATCGGCGTGGTTTTGGCTCCTTCCGAAGCAGTTCCACGCAGGCGGCTTCCAGTCCCTCGACAGGCTTTTCGGCACCGCCGACTCCATGGGGGGCGTTTGAATATCCGCCAGCGAGCCCGGCACCGTCGATTTCGATCGAGATGCGGTCGCCCGCCGTACAAGAGCGGTTGAAGCTTTCTCCAGAACAGAAGAAAGAGGTCGCTCGAGTGACCGGCCGCGACTTCCAAAGGAGGCAAACGGAAGACGCAATCAACAAGTTGTTGACCGGCGAGCAGCAGACTTTGTTGCAGCAAGTGCTCTTGCAGCGCGAGGGGCCGACAGCCCTGATCCTTTCGGAGGTTGCTCAGGATTTGAAACTGACCGGCGAACAACGTGCGACCGTGCAAAAATTGATGGATGAGCGACGAAACCAGTTGATGTCCATTGGCGACCAACTCCGCAATCGCACACTGGACTTTCCGAAGTCCATTCAAGAAACCAAGCGAATCGAATCGGAATCAAACAAAGAGTTGTTAGCAGTTCTGACGGAACAGCAACTCAAGGCCTGGAACGCCAAGATTGGTCCGCCGTTGCCCAAGACGACGGACGGCTTTCGTAGCCCCCAATCTCTTGAAGAATTCGCACGCTCGATCTTTCGGAACTTGGACCGCAACAGTGACGGGAAGCTCACAACGGAAGAATGGAACAGCAGTCGGAGCATTCGGACAAAGTTCGAGGACGCCAAAATCACACTGGACTGCCCGGCAGACGTGGAGACGTTTGTCAAACGATACCTCTCATTGGAGTCGTCCCGCGAAAGTCCCAAACCTTAGACCGCCAGCTGGGTCGTCATCGTCAGGGTTCAAAGCGAGGCCAACGCAGCCCGAGCTTTTTGTAACAGCGGCGAATCCGCGTCACGGCTCCCCTTCAGGTAGAACACGCTGGCCGCCAGGAGTTGTGGCCGAACATTAGGACTCGCGTGCATGAAGTCTTCAAATGCCGAGACTGTGAACTTGTAGTCATGCGCGTCGGTCCCTTTGATGAGGATCAGGTGCCGAGCAGCGTCGAAAAACGCCGCAGCGCTGCCGCCCGCACGAGCGTAAGCCAACGTTTGAGCGGCTGCGTTCGCGCGATCTTGCTTGAGACCGTCGAAGAGAGCGGCCAAATTCTGCGGTGCGGAGTCCGCCGGAGAGAACTCGTCGATGTGCGGCTTGTCGGGTAACCCGTCGCGTGAACGAGCGCCGTCTCGGAACATCGTGATCCACGAGGCCGCTTGCAGCAGCGCGAGCAGCCGAGTTGTCGCGTGGCCGCTGTGACGGAATATGTAGAACAACGAATTACCAGCGGTCGTCGCGTGCAGCGTGACGATGGCCGTCTTGCGCATCAACAGTTCGCTGCCAGCGAGCAGAATTGCATCCCACAGCGAGCTCGCGGCGATGCCTTTGTTGAGTAGCTCGACGACCGCGGCTGCCGCCTCATTCGTGTTGGCCTGCCGCAACCTTTGCAGTAATGCGGTGGTCGCAACGGGATCAGGTTTGCCAGTGGCCCAATCAGGCCGGATCTGGGCGACGAGATTGCGACTGTGATCGAATGGCGCGGCCGAGTCGCTCTTACCGCCGTTGAGCAATCCGAAGACCAGCGACCTCAAAACTGGCTCGGCATGTTCCCAGCCGATCAACTCCAGCGTGCGGAACGCATGCGCGGCAAAGATCGCCTTGTGCCCAATGTTCTGCTGATCGCGGATGCCGTACGGCCAGAGCGTTTCCATTACTTCGGCGGCACCCGCCGATCGATACAAGCCAGTGATCGCAGCGTCAGCCGCCTCGTCGTCCCACCGATCCATCGCCTCGACGAACCGCTGCCGAGCTTGTGATGCTGACGGCACAGAGGACTCCTTGACCGCCGCGAGTGTCCAATCCCCCTCTTTCACGTCTTGAGTCTGGGCGTTTTTGAAGTTGTCCAGCGCCCAAAAGAACGGCAGCAGTCGATCGGATTGTGGGGCGTCGAGGGCGAGTTGATGCGCCGAGCTGATGGCCATCACCGCGTGAAACTTGAAGCCTACCGGTCGCGGCTTGATGTTCCGTATGCCTGCCAAGAACAGTCCGCCGACCAGTTGGCGATACGGCAAACCCTTTTTCAGCCGCTGGACGGCTTCGTCGAGGACACGTTCACGCGGTGTTTCTTCAATCCACCGGACGACCTCTTCCATTTCTGGTCGGAACTGCACAAAGCCGGGGGTGACCTGCAATTCGTCGGCTCGTGCGGGAACGAGCGATTGCAACGCTTGCCAAGCGGCGGCACCGGTGACGACGCTGCCTCCCAAGCCTTTCAAAAAATCGCGACGGTCGATGGCGGACATAAGTGGTCCTCCTTCAGAATAGACGTGGGCAAATCGAGTCTCTCGGAGTCACGGGGATTCTATCGTGGGAGATGACGAGACCAACAAGGCAGAGGATTGAATGATGTCGCGAGGATGGCTGGCCTGTGTTTGTGTGGCGGTATTGATTCCTTGGAAGCAGAGCGCGACCGCTAACGAGTTCCCGCCGCCACGCTTTCAGAACTGGCATCAGTGGCGCGGACCGGATGCCAACGGTGTCTCGCCGACCGGCGATCCACCGATCGAATGGGATCAAACTCGAAACGTGAAGTGGAAAGCGGAAATTCCCGGCCACGGCAAATCAACGCCGATCATCTGGGGAAACCGCGTGTTCCTGATCACGGCGGTCAACACCGGCAAAGTGGTCGAAGGGGCGACCAAGCCGGAGGACCAGCCGATGCGAACGTTCGGCATCAAGTTTCCGAACACGCTGTTTCGATTCGTCGTGCTCTGTCTGGATCGAGAGACCGGACAGACGCTTTGGGAACAGCCCGCGATCGAAGAATTGCCGCACGAAGGACATCACGGTGACAACAGTCACGCCTCAGCCTCGCCGACGACCGACGGGCAGTATTTGTACGTCTCCTTCGGATCGCGCGGTGTGTACTGTTTCGATCTCGAGGGACAATTGCAGTGGAAGAAGAAGATCGGCAACGTTGATACGCGACTGAGCTTCGGCGAGGCCAGCTCGCCGGTGTTACATGGCGACGTCGTGATCCTGAACCGTGACAACGAAACCAATTCGCAACTGCTGGTACTCGACGCAAAGACCGGTGAAACTCGGTGGCAAGCGAAACGAGAAGAAGTCAGCGCCTGGGCGACGCCGCTGGTCGTTGAACGAAATGGTCGCACGCAGGTCATCACAAACGCCAGTCGCTTTGTGCGGAGTTACGACCTGGCAACTGGTGAAGTCCTCTGGCAATGCGGCGGCCAAGTCGCCAACGTGACTCCGTCGCCAGTGCTCGTTGGTGACCGAGTCGTCTGCATGAGCGGCTACAAGGGCAGTGTCGCGATGTCTCTGCCACTGGATGCCAGTGGCGACATCACCGGCAGTGAATCGATCGCCTGGCGTTGGCAACGGGACACTCCCTACGTCCCGTCTCCGTTGCTCTACGGCGACATGCTGTACTTCAATAAGCTGAACAACGCGGTTCTGACCTGCCTCGACGCCAAGACCGGCAAGCCGCTTTTCGAATCGGTTCGCTTGCCGAGTCTGAGCAACATTTACGCGTCGCCAGTGGGAGCCTCCGATCGCATCTATCTGGTGGGTCGCGACGGCACTGCCCTCGTGCTGAAACGGTCGGCGACGCTCGAAGTCCTCGCGACGAATAAGCTCGACGACTCGTTTGATGCCTCGCCCGCCATTGCCGGCAGACAGTTGTTCCTGCGCGGTCAACGACACTTGTATTGTCTCGAGTCGCAGTAACCGAGAGTCACAACTCGCGGCGGATTGCTTCCTGTTTGAACAGCACAAATCCCGCTCCCAGATAATTGGGCAATGCGGCGGGATGGTCGAGCGTGCAAGTGTGCAGCCAGAAGCGGTGCGGCTGATAGCCCCAGGCTTGGTTGATCGTCCATTGCAGAAACCATTTTCCGAGACCTCGACCGATGAATTCACGAGTGAGGCCGAACTGAACCAACTCGATCTCGTTTGGCGTACGGCGGTCGAATTCTGCAAATCCGGCCGGCGTGCCCGCAACGTGCAGCACATGCAGTTCATTGAGTGGATGCTGGATGACGCTGGCGAGTGCCGCGTCTGCAAGTTTACGACGGCTGAGCCAGTAAAACTCACGGCCGACAGCGTTGTACAATTCGCGGTACTCGCCCACGGTTGGTGTTACCACATGCAAAACGCTCAGCCCGTCACAAGGAGCCGGAACAGCTCGGCGTGAAGGGCTGAGCATCTCCAAGTAGTACACGTTGACGTCAACGATCTCCAAGAGTGATCTCCTTGAGGCCGTTCAAGGTCACAGACTATTTCGCGGACAGACGCTCGCGCAGTGATTTCAGAGCGCTGGCGTTGGCTTCGCTTTCAAAGGGATTCGCGTCCGGGGCGGGTGGCGAACCACCGCCTCCAAACCCGCCGCCCCCGCCAAACCCGCCGCCGCCTCGGCGAAAGGGCAAGCCGATCGCGTCTTGTTTCGCCTTCTGGGCGTCATCGAACAGAGCCAGTAGGTCGTTGTATTTCTTTTCGGCCTCTTCGTCGGTCAAAGTCTTGAGCTCGGCAAACTCGTCCAGTTGCTTGGCGAGTGATTGGCGTTGCTCATTCGTCAGTGTGACAGCGATGTCGCCAGTGAGCAGTTCCAGCTTGCGGACTAAGGTGGTGAGCTGCTGCTTGGGGCGCGGACCTTGACCGCCGCCACCACCCATCATGCCCATCATTCCACCCATGCCGCCACCCATGCCGCCGCCGGGTCCGCCGCCGGGTCCGCCGGCACCAGATGCACCTCCGCCTCCGCCACCCACCATCGGCGATGCCGACGCAGTGCTTGCCGCAGGTTTTTCCAGGGAAACCTCTTTCACCTGGTATCCCAATGCGTAAGTCCCAGCCATCGCGCCAGCGGCACCCAACAAAATGCCGACAATTCCGGAGATCAGCCAGATGGTCGCATCCTGCTTCGTCTTTTGCTGCCGAGTCACCCAGACCAAGACAAAGACAGTCAGTAAACCAAGAGTCAACACATAGGAACTCGTTGCTTCAATGCCAGCCATGAGTGTCTCCCTTTGAAAACAGGAAAAATGAAAACTCGTTGACCACAGCGGAATTAGAATTCTGGCTAACAGGAACTCTGCCAGTGTAGCTGCGGTTGCTCGGAGGGACACCCATCACGAGGCTGGCTCTCGCTGGAGAATTCTGGAAGCCAAGAGTGATTCATCAGTGTGATCCTCACTGATGAACTTGTTGGCTTCAGTAGCGAGAGACGGAGTCGCGGCCACAGCGGGGCGCGGCTGAATAAGACTGTGAAGGACCATCTTCAATTCCATGGCTAAACTGAATGAAACCGGCACCAGGAACAATGTCAAGACCGTCGATGCGATCAATCCGCCCAGTGTCACACTGCCGAGACCGCGATAGAGTTCGCTGCCAGCACCTGGCGAGATCACAAGCGGCAGTAGGCCGAACAAGCCAATCAAAGCAGTCATGAAGATCGGGCGAATGCGCGTTCGCACGCTCTGCAGGATGGCTTCGCGTGGGACCATTCTGTCTTCGCGGATGTGGACGAGGGCTTGCTCGACGATCAGGATCGGGTTGTTGACGACCGTGCCGACCAGAATGATGAAGCCGACCATCGTCAGCATGTCGAGAGGCTGAACGTGCCCCGCCGGCTTCAGAAGGACGTTGAGAAGTTCGAGTCCAATGAAGCCGCCCACTGCCCCCAGCGGCACGCTGAGCATGACGATGAACGGGTACAGCCACGACTCAAACAGCGCGGCCATCACCAGGTAAGTGAGGAGAATCGCCAGCAGCAAATTCCAACGAATCGCCAGCCATGTCGTCCGTAATTTGTCGGCGGTGCCGGACAGGTTGACTTGATACAGTCCGCGAAAATGCGGATCGTTTTCCAGAGGAGTGACGATTTCGTTTTGAATTTTCAGCATCGCCTCTTCGAGAGCCATTTCTGGTGGCGGGCTAACTTGGATGGTGATGGCTCGCTGTCGTTCGCGGCGGTTGATTTGTTCGGGACCGCTGGAGAGCGTCAGGTCCGCGACGGCACCCAGCGAGATAACTCCTCCCGTTCGCGTGGAAATCGGCAGGCTTTCCAAATCTTGAGTGCGCTGCGCCGTGTCTTCGCGGCCGACAATCGACAGGTCGATCTTGTCGCCGCCGATGAAGAAGTCGGTGGCATAGGCTCCATCGACCAGAGCATCAACGGCGTAGCCAATTTCGTCAGCAGAAAGACCCAGTTCCGCAGCTTGTTCCCGGCGCGGATTGGCGTGGACTTCGGGACTGCTGAGATCCAGGCTGGGGATTGGCAGGACTTGAGCTTTAGGGATGAGTTGGCTGACTTGTCCCATGACTTGGCCACCGAAGTCGACCAATTGCTTGATGTCGGGACCAGTGATCTCGACATCGATTGAGCGACCGGAAGTGAGACCACGCTCAAAGAGGCTCGACTGCTTCACAATAGTGAACGTGCCGGGAATGCCAGTCACGACCTCTTGCACCAGCTTCACCAGCCGATGTCCTTGCAAGGGATTGACGGCTCGCACTCCCATGAACAACTGCCGTCCGCGAACCACATAGAAGAAGTCCGAAATCATCGGGTGCGGCAAGTCTTTGTTTTTCGGATCGTCGAGGTCGATGTCCCAATACTGTCGAGCGGCCTCCTCGATACGATGCCCCAAGGTTTCCATGTGTTCCAAGTTGTAGCCCGGCGGCGGCACGAGGATGCCAATCACGAGGTTGCGATTCCCATTAGGCAGGTATTCCACCTTTGGCATGAGCAGGTAACTGACATAGATCGGCACTCCGACAAGCACCAACATCGCGACCAGCCGCGCTGGCACGCTACGCAACAACACGGAGTTGAGGCCCACGACGATGCGAACGAAGGCGTCGCCCAATTTGTCGAGCAACGGCAGCAGACCGAAGGCCGTAGTCAATGCCTGGCGGGTTGGAGAACACTTGGTGCGATCCGCGGCGTCTGCGATCAGCCGGCTGGCAGCCGTCGGAATCAAGACCAACGCCACGAGCAGAGACAGCAACAGCGAACAACTGACCGCCAGCGCCAAGTCTCGGAACAATTGGCCGACTTGATCCTGCACGAACAACACTGGCAAAAACACCGCCAAGTTGGCCAGCGTCGAAGCGACGATCGCTCCCCAAACTTCCTTGGTCCCTTTGACCGTCGCCGTCAGAACATCTTGACCTTCGCGGTGATGCCGAAAGATGCTCTCGATCACAACAATGAAGTTGTCGACCAACATGCCAACGGCGAACGAGATGCCCGCCAGCGTCAGCACGTTGAGCGTGCGGCCCAGGATTCCCAGCATCAAAAACATGCCGATCACGCTGGTCGCGATCGCCAGCAACACCACCAGCGACGATCGCAAACTGCGCAGAAAAATCAGCAAGACAACCAACGTCAGCATGGCTCCTTGCAGGATATCGTCGTTGACGACGTTGACCGCCGAGTGAATGTACTCCGTCTCGTCGTAGACCTGCGTCAATTCCAGTCCGCGTTGCTTGAGCACCGAGTCATTAAGTTTTCGAACGGTGCTACGGAGTCCCTCCATGACTTGCAGCACGTTGCTGCCCGTCTCCCTTTGAGCATTGATCGCGATGACCGACGTGCCGTAGCGATGCACCAGACCGTCCGGCTTCTTGTAGCCGAGCCGTACCTGGCCAATATCCCGAACATAAACCGGATGACCATCCCGGCTGGCAATGATCATGTTGCCGACTTGCTGTTCAGTCTTGAATTGGCCGAGCGTCCGAATGACGTATCGCCGCTTGCCCTCCCAGAAGTCGCCGCCGGAGGTGTCCTTGTTTTGTTTGCGAAGCGCCTCGCGAACGTCACCAATTGTGAGTTGCCGAGCTGCGAGCAGATGCGGATCGACAACGACTTGCAATTCCTCTTCCCGTCCACCCATGACGTTGGCATTCGACACGCCATCTACACGTTCGAGTCGCGTTTCGATGAAGTCTCGGCAGAAACGCCGCAACTTTGTGACGTCCATGTCGGGCGGCAACAGATCGCTCACTTCCGGATGATTCTGAGCCAGCTCTCGCATGCGAAAGATCGCCAGGCCGGGATTGTGCGCATGCTTCACTCGTTCGAATTCCGCCTTCAATTCGGGATGCTTGACGATGGCCTCGTCGATTTTTTCGGCCGAAGGCTTTTGCGGGGTAAGAATGAACCAGGCAATGAAGCGATCTGAAATGTTCGACGTGGCGACGACTGGCTGATCGGCGTTGATCGGATATTCACGGACTTGTTGCAGCCGCGTGCTGACATTGAGCAGTGCATCGCTGGTGGGTGTGCCGACAGCGAACTCCAACGTGATCTGTCCGCGCGAGTCCGAACTTTCGGAGCTCATCTTCTGCAGGCCTTCGACACTTTGCAGTTGCTCTTCTTGCGCCTGGATGATTTCGCTCTCGACCTCCTGCGGACTGGCTCCTGGCCACATGGTCGTGACGGTAATTGTCGGCACCTCAACTTCGGGGGTGAGCTGCATCGGCATCTTGTAGAGCGCAATCGTGCCGAACAGCGCGACCAAGATCACACTAACGGATACCTTCACCGGATTGCGAACAAACCATTCGATCAAATTCATAACACAGGACTCAGAAGAGCAGGGCGGATTTAGAAGGCAACGTGATGCTTTATTCCGCTTGGTTGACAGTCGGCGAGAGTTCTTTGGGCGCTGGCGACTTCTTGCTTGGCGCTGAAACTTCAATCTCGGTTCCGGCACGGAGTCGCTCGTTTCCCTCGACAACGACAATATCTTTCGCTTTCAAGTCGCCGCGGACTTCGATCCAGGAATTCACTGCGATACCAAGCTGCACGGACACCGGATGCACCGTCATTTTTTTAGTTTTCTCGTTGGGCACGGCGACAAAAACCACCGGCTGTGCGCCACCGAGCACCAGCGAGTCTTTCGGCACGAGCAGCACCTGACTCTTTTGATCGACTGGCAGTTCAACCTTGGCGAACATCCCCGGCTTGAGCAGCGGCGTTTCGTCGGATTGCCGCGGATTCTTCAACTCGATCCGCACGGGAAAGGTCCGTGATTTGACGTCACCCTTCGGAACGATGGCGATTACGGTGCCGACAAACGTCCGAGACGGCAAGGCCTCGATGTCAATGCGAGCCGATGCGCCGATCGTCAACCGAGGGATGTACGACTCGTGCACATTGACGCGGACTTCGATCGGATCAACTTCCACTACTTCCGCAATTAACTTACCCGACTCGATCCATTGCCCCTCTTCCGTGTGCTCGGCCACGACGTAGCCCGCGAAAGGGGACTTGATCGTGTGTTTCTCCAAAATGTCGAGCAGCCGATCGACCTCGGCTTGTGCCCCCTCGACTCTCGCTTCGGCTTGTGCGATTCGTTCCGGGCGAGGTCCGGCAATGACCAAGTCGTATGCCGCCTTCGCAGCGAGGTGCATGGCGGTGGCTGATTCGGACACCGCTGCCACTTCGTCGATTTCTTCACGCGTAGCGGCGTTACGTTCGATCAACCCCTTGACTCGCGCGAGCTTCGTCAACGACAGCTTCATCGCGGAGTGGGCCGCCTGCATGCGTGCTTCCGACTCGCGACGCTCTTCCACGCGAGCACCGTTCTTCAGTTCGAGCAGCTCATGCTTTCGCAGTTCCTGTTCCGCCTTGGCGGCGGCAATCTGAATATCGAGGTTTCGCGTCAGCAACTTTGCCAACGGTTGTCCCTTGATAACTCGATCGCCTTCGTTGACCAGAAACTCGATTACGCGTCCGGAGACCGCACTGCCGATGGAACTATGCCGACGAGGCTCAACCGTGCCGACAAATGATCGGCCAGATGAAAGATCCCGTTCGACGACCTCAGCGATTGTGACTTTGGCCGGTCCGGTTTGGGCAAAAGTCGAAACGGTCGAGAAAGTCGATACGGTCAAAATGCAGCCGGCAACCGAGAATCGGATCCAAGAAGAGTGCATCTCTGAGTTCCAATTGGAGTGGGTGCCCCAAACTCGCGGGGTGGGCAAGCGTTGGATACGCGGGGATTGGCAGTGTATCGCAGCCTACGGACACAACGACAGGCAAAGCGTTATTTGTCCGCGGAAGAGGTTGACTCATGCCAACAGCAGACGCACTCCCGCCATCCGCTGGCACGTCAACTTGGGAGATTCGGAATCGGGAGAAATCGCTTGACATTTCCTTCGACAGCATCGACGACGCGTTGCAAGTCCTCGTCGATCATGTGGCGGCAGATCCGCCGTGAGATCTCGCGAGCGTATTCTTGAGTCGCGACCTGGCAGATTTCCGATTGATGGCCGAACGCGGCATAGGTTGCCTGCATGTACAGCAGTGGTGACCTGACCGTCGCTCCAATGCCGCGTGCGTGACGTTTCGACAGAAACTGATTGCGTGAGCAACGCAGGCACTGAAGATTCAACCTCAACAAGTACAGATGCCAAGCGTGCTGTGAATCGAATCGGTCGGCCGGACATCGTAGGTCGAGGCTGCGGCTGCGCGGGCTCATGATATCGTCGCCAGGAAGCAGTTGGACTGCCTGAAGCGTCAACCGAAATGCAGTCGTGCCGTTGTTGAACGCGATGGTGCGTCTCACAGCGACGAATTTGGCAAACTCCTGTTCGAACTGCCGCGTCTTCGGACCGGCCGAGAGCCAACCCGCTTAACGCGTCTCGGACAACGACGACTCCTCCAGGTCCGGGGCGCTGGATGGTAAGAACCGATCAGTACGCACAACGGCCCGCAGTCGCGAATCACGCGACACAGAACCGGCCGGGGGCCTCAACTCCGAAGAGCCAGCTTCGGAGGGGAGTGCGGGGACATTCCAAAACCCTGACGATGTTTGAACAATGTCATTCGACTCATCGGGAGTCACGGGGATCCCTCGATGTGTGAGGGGTTGAATTGTGGCAAACTGCATTCCTTGGCCATGAATGCCACTCAACACATCGCCGGTCACCAACTGGTTACGCGGATTGATTCAGGTGTACCGATTTCCCGTCGAAGCGACCCACTGTCATTGAACTTAATTCCCATCAGACGGTTCAAACGCGGAATTGGAAAGATGTTTTCCTGCCAGCGATGTCCACGGCGACAATCGAAATGTTGAAGCGTTCTGTTCA
>Ga0194120_10001915_pt1 | contig 36660 bp, 29 predicted proteins | sample TA2MahCa65mmetaG_FD_148642 | JGI IMG/M metagenome (GOLD analysis project Ga0194120, IMG submission 148642) | Freshwater microbial communities from Lake Tanganyika, Tanzania - TA2015019 Mahale Deep Cast 65m | ecosystem: Environmental > Aquatic > Freshwater > Lake | place: Tanzania: Lake...
ATGTGATCCTGTCGGACTCAAATTTTTCAGGTTGCTGTTTGCGACTCGGATTGCTGAACCGAAAGGTAAACGGCGAGCAACAGAGGAACGATGATGGCAATGGCAAAGGCGTTGGGCCCGGCGGCGGGAATGAATTGCCCCACCATGGTTTCGGAGGCGGTGTAGCCGTTCACCCAAATATCGGCTAGCGAGGCCAGCGCCAGCCCCACCGCGTTGCCCGCCGCGCCCCACACGGCGGCCTCGCCCCAACGGGGCCGGTTGGGAAACGCAAATCGCACGGCGATGGCCAGACCGCATCCAACCAACACCGAGAATCCCATGAAAAGAGAAAGATCGACGCGAACAAAATCCGGCGGCGGGCTGAAGCCGGGACTCGGGTTGGCGAGGAAGAAGGCCGCCGCCGCGATCCCGGCCGCGCCGGTGATGACGGCGCCCACGTCCCATGATTGTCGTTTGTCGTCGAACAGCATCGGCAGTCCGGCGAAGAGTCCGATGAGGCCATTGGCCAGAGTCCAATGCGGCGAGACGTAGCCCACGAACAGATCGCCGATGAGATTGCCGCCCGCGCCCACCATGAGGCCGACAACGGGGCCAAAGGTGTAGCCGAAGAATACAGGCAGCGCCACCGCGGGCCGCAGTGAAACTTGGCTGAGGGCCGGCAGGGTGAAGGTGACGCCGTTGAACATCCACGCAAACACGCCGTAGATCACCGAGCCGATGATCATGTAGACGATGTTCTGCGCGTTCACGTCCCACGCGCCGCTCTCGCGAGTGGCGTAGCACAAGCCCAGCACGGCAATCGCGCCGATGCCCATGAAGAGGAAGCGGAGGCCGATGGCCGTCGCGCTCGTGTCGAGAAACGACTCTTCGACCGGCTTGATGGCCGGCGCGAAGAAGTACGCCGCCAACGTGAGCGCGGCCAAAATGAGAATGCAGATGCCGAGGTTTTGTAGATTCTTGTATGAGTCATTCATGACAATCAACTCCGCTGGAAGATTCACCGAATGTCGCTTATGCGGCGGGTTTTTGCCTTGCGCCGCGTCGTTTGTGAGATAGCCTTAACTCGTGAGCGCCGTTTTCCATTTGCAGGTGATTTGAATGCGTGACCATTCGCTCCAAGTTTTCGATCATGAACGGCTTTCGTATTCTTTCTGCGCACGACAACAATGTATTCCCGCGTCATGGTTGCGTCCACGGCACCCGGAGCATTCGTAGGGCTGTTCCTCAAAGGCATTCTTTTGTTCGGAATTGAGCGGTGGAAAGTGCTAATATGCTCAAAGCCGAAGCCTTCAAAGAAATCTCGGATTGCAATATCAGTTGGCAAAACTACGCCCTTGACTTTGCGATTCCCAACAACGTAACACGCGTGGCCGCCCAAACGTATCAATTGCGACACGTGGAAGATCGAGTCGTGTAAATCGGAATAAAAGGAGGCAACTTCCAGCGCGCGTTTAATATCCGCACTGCTAATCTGGATCAAGGCTTTATTCAAAGCATCGCTAGGTAAGTTGGGGAGTGACTTAATGGCTTTCCCGCCCATCAGTTTGTTGTCAATCTTGCCTGGTTCAGGCAAACCCAACCATGCAGCAGAGAGGCGGGAGTATTGACCGTAAGCCACTGTTGTGTGTGAGTCGCCATATGGTGGAGACGTCACAACTATATCTACACTGGCAGGGAGCAGGGTGCCAGATGGAGTGCCCACGACAGAATTAAAATCACACACTTGCACTGCAGGCGATTCCCTGAAATTGTGCATGATAGCAAGAAACTTATGTAGCCCCGCTCGATTCCGTTTGAGTTTCGAAGACATAATCTCAAACACATTTGGGTTGAAGGTGTGAAGCCTTTTGGAATCATAACGGTAAAGTTTGAACTCGTTGTTGCGGGTGTTGGAACTCTCCCTCACGGTTTCACTGAACGCAACCTGAAAAAACAACCTAACTGCATCATTCTCAATATCATCAATGAACATCTTGAGCCGGGATAGCTTTTCAGCAACCTGGGGCTTGAACCAAAAATCAATGCGACTGATACCCGGAATGAGGGATGGCTTTACAGAGCGGCTAACGTGCGAGCTCGCAATACATCTGTCAAACCTGGTGATTTGGTCGTCGATCTCCCGCTCATCAGGTGTACACGTTTTTGCTTGAGCAATGAGTCGAGCCAATGGATTCAAATCTGTGCCTACAGCATTGATCCCACGAATCAGGCCCTCAACCAATGATGTCCCGGTGCCACAATAAGGATCGAATAACAACTTAGCATTGATGCCAAACATGTCCAACAGATTTCCCGCAACTTGCGGGATCATCCTGGCCGGATAATCGTGATAGCAGTGGGTCAATTCTCGCGTGGATGCGCCATTGAAAGTCCAGTCAAGCAAATCCGGGCGCGGGTTGAGTTCAGAAAACAGACTGACCTGATTTGTGTGGGCCATACTTTCTTGCTCCTTAGAGACTGTTTCATAAAATGGTTAACCGCCTCGATTTGTCATTCTGAGCGAGCGTAGCGAGCGAAGAATCTCGCCCTTTTCATGCCAGAGCGGAGATTCTTCGGCGCTTCGCGCCTCAGAATGACAGGCGCAGAGGCTTTAAGAAACACTCTCTTACGCGTATATCTCACGGAGATCCCCTGCTACTGCGGAAAAGTTTCTCACAGGGGTATCCCAATCGCCCGGTTTGCAGAGATAAACGAAGTCAAAGAAACTCAATGCACCTCTCTGTTGCGGATTCATGATCTCATTGTAAAAGTTGGTTGTGATGAATCCGACCTTGAAATTGTTGCTGGCTTTGGAACTCAACCCATACTTTTCTTTTATGGTTGTGGCGTCCTTGGATGTCGCAATATCCATAAGGAGCTTCCACCGATAAGTTTGCCCTGCCCTCTCTCGCAAAGATGTTTTCATAGAATAGATCAGGATTGGCTGCCTTACAGAGTCATTCGCACTATAGACGAGCAGATCGATATCTGGCTTTTGCACATCGTTCCCGACCTTAATAGTGGCGTATTGGTCAATGAGGCTGTGCTTCTTGGGTTTCAATACAAAAAGGAGGTGGTCTGGCAGGAGGCCTTCCTCTTGAAGATGTATCAAAGAGTACGCCACCAGTCCTTGAAAGCCGTTCCCCGCCACGCTCTTGCGGGTTTGTGCGAGGTCCTTGATTTTTCCGGCCTTGATCCGCTTTCTAATAAGGGCGGTTACCTGATCATCCGCATCATTCATAATCGCGTTGAGATAATCCAAGGCTTGTACTGGCCCAATGTCGTCAACCTTCTTCCTAAACAATTCCAGTATGGGGCGAAAATAGTACCTGGATTCTATCTCAGACTGTGTCTTGACATTTGCTTTCCGCATCTTGCCTCGCAACGCATTGGTGATGAAGTGGCTACTCCCCCCTCACTACCCGATTCCTCAACACGCCCAGCCTTTCAATCTCCAACTCCACCACATCGCCCGGCTTCAGCCACGGGCCTTCGCCCTTCGTCAGTTCGAGCAGACAGCCCGTGCCCACCGTGCCGGAACCGATCACATCGCCGGGCATGAGAAACGCATCGGCGGAAGCATGCTCGATGATCTGCCCGAACGAATAGAAGATGTCGCGGAAGTTGCCGCGCGAACGTTCCTCCCCGTTCACCCGCGCCGCCATTTCCAGATCGAACACGCCCGGCCTGCCGGTGGCGCGGTCGCGCAACTCATCCAGCGTCACCAGCCACGGGCCGAGCGACGTGGCAAAATCTTTGGCCTTCGCCGGGCCGAGCATCTTCATCTCTCTGCGCTGAACATCGCGCGCCGACCAATCGTTCATGATCGTGAAGCCGAAGATGAACTCTTCCGCGCGCGCCGCCGGAATATCGCGCCCATGTTGGCCGATCACGCAAGCGATCTCCAACTCATAATCCATCGCCTGCGTGTGCTTTGGATAGGGCACAGCTTCGTCCGGTCCGAACACTGAATTGGGGTTGGTGAAATAGAAAGCGGGGAACTGATACCACGCTTCGGGCACTTCGCGCCCGCGGTTGCCATAGGCGGCTTTGACGTGCTGTTCGAAGGCATAGAAATCCCGCAGGCTCATCGGGCGCGGCAGAGGCGGATACAACGTCGCTTCGGGGCGCCGCCACCCCACCCGTGCCCGGTGCGCCCCCTTCGCCGTCGTTGGCTCCACGCCGTCCAACACATTCAACAGATTCCGCGCATACCGCCACGCCGACTGCCCGGCGTGAATCAACTCGAACACCGAACCCGGCAGCGGCTCCGGCGGCAGGCCGCGCGCACCCTGCGCCCAACTCTGCGTGGCGCGCAGATCGATCACCACATCGTCCAACATCGCGCCGAGCCTCGGCTCGCGAGGAGAGTCGGGGGTGGTAAAGGTAACGTATTTCATTCGCCGCCCTGCTCGTCCAACAATTCTTTGAGAGCTCGCAGGGCGATGAGATGGGGACGATCCTTTTCGCGGCCAACAGCCTCCTTCGCCCGAATCAATCCGTCAACAGTCAGTGCCCAAACCTCGAAATCGTGGATCGCCACAGCAGACGAATAACTGAGAACGCTCTGATAATCGCCGATGCCCGCCACATCACCCATCAGATCAATATCGCCGAAGACTGTAGAAAACTTCTCCCCCTTTTCGCTCGATGCCAGCAAAGAAATCACATCGGCCAATGCGCCGCGAATTGTAGGGCAATACGGCGCCAGCGTTCGGCACAAGAGGGCGATGGTCTCTGGTGAGCGATCGAAACAAATATCGAGATCAAGAGTCGTGTAACTGCCAGCGCGGAGAGTCATTGCCACCCCGCCGATCACAACCATCTTGACCCGGGCTTCAGCGAGGAGGCGCAATAGGGCGACGAAGTCTGGTTGATCTTCCATGCTTTGCGGCTACCCCTTGTTTTTCGAGCGCAGAGCGCGACACCAATATCAGGTGCGCCATCGACTGCATCAATAAAAGCCGCTCAGTCGGTGTCCGCTTGAGCATACTGCGCAGTCCGTCTATGTCTACGCCAAACTCATGCGCGATCTGAACGGCGCTCTTTGGTTCTTCCATAAATGGTAGATTACCACAACTCGCCGCCATTTTGCGAATGGCGCGGGATGGGTTAGAATATCGTCACCGCGTGCGCTATGGCAAACCTCATCACCCTCACAACCGACTTCGGCCTCCGCGACGGATATGGCGCTGTGATGAAAGGCGTCATCCTCGGCATCGCTCCTCAAGCGACCCTCATCGACATCACTCACGACATCGCACCGCAAAACGTGCGCCAGGCGGCCAACATCCTCGCCCGCGACGTGGCCTACTTCCCGGCCAACACCATTCACGTCTGCGTCGTCGATCCGGGCGTGGGCACCGCGCGCCGCCCCCTCGCCGTGCGCTTCGGCTCGCAAGTCTTCGTCGGCCCCGATAACGGCCTCATCACTTTGCTCCATGCCCGCGCTCAACAGGAGGGCTGGCCGATGGAGTTCTATCATCTCGATCAGCCGCAATACTGGCTGGCAGAGATCAGCAACGTCTTTCACGGGCGCGACCTCTTCGCCCCCGTCGCCGCCCATTTAGCCAACGGCGTCCGGATCGATTCCGTTGGAAGTCGGATCCACGATCCGGTGCTTCTGCCTCTCTCCGCAGTGGAGCGCACAACCGGCGGCCTGCGCGGCGAAGTCACGCACATCGATCATTTCGGCAACCTCGCCACCAGCATTCTCAAAACCGATCTATCCGGGCTGGGTAACGTGAGCGTGAGAATTCGAGGAGTCGAGATCGGAGGAGTGGCGCGCACCTTCGGAGACCGCGCCGCCGGAGAGTTAGTTGCCCTCATCGACAGCGCCGGAGAGTTGGCGGTGGCGGTCGTCAACGGAGACGCCGCCAAACGCCTCGGCGCCAAAGTCGGCGACCGTGTCGAGATCGTTTCTTCATCCTCATGAGTCAATTGCCGCTGGTCATCAAACACCTTTCGTTCAAATATCGCAACCGCCCAACGTACGCGCTGCAAGATGTGTCGCTCGAACTCAAGCCCGGCGAATTGGTGGTGGTGGCCGGGACGAGCGGCTGCGGCAAAACGACTCTCATCCGCTGCATCAACGGCCTCATCCCGCGCAGTTACAAAGGCGATCTCGAAGGCACGATGCTGTTCAACGGCGTGGGCGCCTCCACATTCTCGCTGGCGAAACTTTCGCAGATGGTGGGCACGCTTCTGCAGGACCCCGAAAAACAAATTCTCGGATCGCAAGTGAAAAGCGAAGTGGCCTTCGGGCCAGAGAACCTTGGCCTGCCGCGCGAGGAAATTGCCGCGCGAGTGAACGAAGCGCTCGACCGTTTGGGCATCGGCTATTTGCGCGACCGCGAAACATTTTCCATTTCCGGCGGCGAAAAGCAAAAGGCCGCGCTGGCCGGGTTGCTCGCCATGCGTCCCAACATCTTGCTGCTCGACGAGCCGTTGGCCTCGCTCGACCCGGCTTCGGCTCGCGAGGCGCTGGCCGTGTTCCGCAAACTGGCCGACGAAGGCGCGAGCATTCTTTTGGTCGAGCACCGCGTCGAAGATACGCTGGCCACCAACCCCGATCGGATCATGTATCTCAAAGACGGCTGTGTGAAATATCTCGGCAAGCCGGACGGATTGGCCGACGCAGTGGACTGGCGCGAAGTGAAACTCCCCGCGCCGCAGGTCATCCGCCGTGTGCAAACGAGCGGCCAACCGTCCCGGCCCTCTGCGCCGCCGCCCGACCGACAACTTCGGGCCACACACGCCGCGCCGGTCATCGTGTTCGACCGCGTTTCGTTTGGCTATGGCGAAGGGCCGGACATTCTCAAAGATGTCAGCCTCGAAATCCGCACCGGCGAAACGGTGGCTATTCTCGGGCCCAACGGGGCGGGCAAAAGCACGCTCATCAAACATGCCATCGGCCTTCTGCACCCGCGCCGGGGCCGCGTGCTGGTGGAGGGCAAAGACACGCGCGAACTTTCGGTGGCGCAAGTGGCGCACACCATCGGCTATGCATTTCAGAGTCCCACGCACATGCTCTTCGCGCCCACCGTGAACGAAGAACTGGCCTTCGGCCCGCACAATCTCGGCTACCCGCAGAACGAGATTGACGACTCGGTGGCGGCGTCGGTGAGCATCCTCAACCTCAACGGATTAGAATCGTATCCGCCGCTCTCGCTTTCATTCGGACAGCAGAAGCGCGTGACCATCGCCTGTGTGGTGGCGATGCGCTCGAAGATTCTCGCCCTCGATGAGCCGACCGCCGGGCAAGATTTCGGCAACTACATGTCGTTCATGGACAGCATCCTTCTCAACGAAGGCAAAGCCAGCGACGGCAAACCCGTCGTGTCCAATTTCGATGCGGTGCTGTTCATCACTCACGATCTCGATCTGGCCGTCACCTACGCCTCGCGTGTGATTCTGGTGGCCGATGGCGCGATTGCCGCCGACGGGATGCCGGAGACCGTGCTGAAAGATTACGCTTTGCTCCAGCGGTGCCGGGTGGTGCCGACTTCTCTGCTGGCAGAAAACATTCGCCTTCTGCCGCAGACGGGCAAATTCCAGCGGGCCGAGTCGTTGGCCGCAGTCCGGTAACCCCCACTCCAACCCTCCGGGAGGCAGGGAGGGGGTGAGCATCTTTTAGCCGTGAATGGTGTTGCTATATGTGGAATCAATGGCGGGGGAGAAAGGGAGTCGGCCGCACGATCCAATCCTTCAATTTTTTTGACGTATCGGCGCAACATCGTTCACATTCATCTTACTTTGAGGAGGAGCACCAATGGATAAGAGCATTTGGAAGTTCGGAACGCGCGAAGTGGTGTATGCCGCGATCGGCGCGGCGCTGTACGGCGTGCTGTCGTGGGTCACCAACATCTTCCCCCTGCCCTCGGCGGGCAATGTGTCATTCCGCCCGGCGGTGGCGGTGCTGGCGCTGTTCGGCGTGGCCTTCGGCCCGTGGGTGGGTTTGCTATCCGGGCTGGTGGGCAACACACTCGGCGATGCGCTCACCGGCTGGGGACTCTACTGGAATTGGAGTGTGGGCAACGGGCTGATGGGCATGATCCCCGGGTTGGCCGTCTCCATGATCACGGCCTACAACAAACCGCGTGATATGGGCATTGGCGTAGGCTGGAGTTTGGGCGGCGCACTGGTGGGCATGGCCTTTGCCTCGCTCACCGAAATGATGGTGAGCGGCATTGATCTGAACACTGCATTGGTCGGCTACCTCACGCCCGCCTTTCTCGGCAACGCGGTGATCATTATCATCCTCCTGCCGATTCTCATGATCGCCTACAACTCGGTGGCCGGACGTTTGGGGCGCTGATGCTCGTCACCTGGAAATACCGCCCGCGCGACACGTTCATCCAGCGGCTCGATCCCCGCACGCGGATCATCATGCTGGCCTGCATGGTGGTGGCCTTCACCGTGTTCTGGGATCTGCGCGTGGTGCTGCCGCTGGCGGCGCTGTCGTTTGCGCTGTTTGGGCTGGCGCGAATCGAGTGGCGCGATGTCAAGCGGGCGGTGCTGTTCATTTCGGCTTTCGCCATCATTCTGGTGATCGTCAACGCCATCCTCGGAGCCAGAGGCGCCCCCCCCTCGGTGCGCGCCGACGTTTCGCCGGTGGTGTGGCAATCGCCGGAGATCGTCATCGGCAGTTGGCATTGGGCATTTCGAATCACGGCGGCGCGCATCATGTTCATGATCTCGCAGTTGTTGCGATTCTTGGGCATGGCTTTCATGGCCATCCCCATCCCCTACACGCTCGACCCCGAACTGTACGGCGCAACCTTCCGCCAACTCGGCGTGCCCGATAAGCCATCCTATTCCATTGACCTCGCCTTCCGGCTTGTGCCCACGCTGGCCCGCGATTTTGGAATCACTATCGATGCGCAGCGAGCGCGCGGCTACGAGTTGGATAAAGTGAAGGGCGGCCTCTTCGAACGCATCCGCCGCCTCGCGCCCATCATCGTCCCGGTGGTGATTCAATCCATCGTGGATGGCGAAGAGATCATTGACGCGATGGAACTGCGCGGCTTCGGCGTCGGCAAGCGCACGTGGACTCGGCACCTGCATTACCGCCCGGTGGATTACGCGATCATCGCCGTGGGGCTAGTGTTCGCTGTCGTGTGCACCCTCATGGGCCTCCTGCAAATTGCCGCCGACGTTTGGCTGCCGCCGCTTCTACTTTCGCTCGCCGGTTAACCCAATTCAGCGCCACACTTCAGAGGCGGCCCGGCGGGTCGCCTCTGTTTTTCGCTTGTGCTATCATTTGCGGCGATGGACTACTACGCCATCCTCGACATCCCGCGCAGCGCCACCCCTGAGCAAATCAAAGCGCAGTATCGCATCCTCGTCCAGCTCTTTCACCCCGACCGGCTTCAGCACGTCAACACTGCCGTGCGCGAATACGCCGAAGAGCGGCTGAAGAAAATCAACATGGCCTATGCCGTGCTCGGCGACCCGCTGAAGCGCGCAAAGTACGACGACGATGGCAGCCTCGCCGCCCCGTCCAAAGGCGGCAAGAAGCGCAAAACCCGTTTCGCCGACGACCCCGAGCCGATGTATGCCTACACCGCCAACTTCGACGACTCGGAAGTGGAAGATTGGATTCGCGAAGAAATGCGCCGGAGGGCTTACGAGGAAAGCCAGTATCAGGCGCGGCAGGCCCGCAGCGCCGAAGAGCAAAAACGGCGCGAGGCCGAAGATCGCGCCCGACGTGCCGCCGAAGCCAACCTGCCCCGTGCGCAAATCAAAGGAGATGAGCTCGTTCTACAGCTCGCTCCCGATCTGTGGCTGCCCCTCGTTCGAATCCCGGACGGCGACTTCCGCATGGGCAGCGACCCGGCCCGCGACCCCGAAGCGCGCACCGACGAATATCCCCAGCACACCGTTCATCTCAATGATTACTTCATTGGCAAGCACCCAATCACTCATTACCAATATCAAATTTTCAAAGACGCCGCCGAGCCGCGCAAGCTCGGCGAAACGACTCGCTGGCAATGCCCGCCGGGCAAAGAGACTCACCCCGTCGTCAACATTTCGTGGGACGAGGCCACCGCGTTCTGCATGTGGCTGAGTCAGGAAACGGGCGTGATCTTCCGCTTGCCCACGGAGGCCGAATGGGAAAAGGCCGCGCGGGGAACCGATGGCCGCATTTTTCCGTGGGGAAACATTTGGGACGCGAGCAAAGCCAATTGCGATGAAGTGCGAGTGGGCACGACGCCGGTGGGCCAATTCTCGCCCGACGGCGACAGCCCCTACGGCGCCGCCGACATGAGCGGCAACGTGTGGGAGTGGTGCGCCGACCGATACGGCGAGAACGAATATCAGAGCCGCGCCAAGACGACGCGCAACCCGTTCGGCCCGGAAGACGGCGAGGGGGTGGTGGTGCGCGGCGGCGCATTCGACAAAAGCGCGAAGCACGCTCGTTGCGCTCACCGCAATTGGTATTATCCGTTCAACCGAAGAAGGGATGTGGGATTTCGGATTGTGGCCGAGCCGTTCTGACTCCTACTTCTCCTTCACCGTAACCCTCACCGGCTCGCTTTCGGCGTCGTTGCCCGCCGCGTCCACCGCCCGCAGATGAATGGTGTGCGTGCCCGCGCTCACGCCTTTGAGCGGCCAACGATACGTGAACGGCGCGACGGTGCTCGTCTGCGCTTTCTTTCCGTCCACAAAAATTTCGATGAAAGCCAATGACAGATTGTCTTTCGCGTCGGGCTGGACGATGACCGATTCGTCTGCGCCGAGAGTGAAGGTGTCGTCGGGCGACGGCGTAATGAGGCTCACGACGGGCGGCGTGTTATCCACCGTCACTTGCACCGTGTAGTTGGCAAACGTCTGATCGTTTTTCACTGCCAGCAATTGAACCGAATACAGCCCGTTGGGCAAACCGGCGGTGTCCCATAGTTGCAATTCCGCGTTCTCAAGTTGTTCGCCGCGGTCGCCGCCGATCTGAGTCCATTGCGTGGGGTTGAGTCCCGGCCCGAACTGCACGCGAAAGAACGAGAAGTTGTCGCTCTTCACCGTGCCGGTGATGGGCACCGTGCCGCGCACATACGAGAACGGCTGGAGTGAAGTGATGACGATGTCGCCCGGCGTGGCTTCGGGCGGAGTGTAGATCGTGTCGTACTCAATGGGTGGCTGAGGCAGGCCGGCCAGCCGCACCCAGTCGGCGGCCTCCGGCGGCAAAATTTCGTACACACGATTCTCGATCAGTTCGGGCGGCGTGTACACTGTCGCCAGTTTGCCCGTCTCACGATTCACTTGAAACGCCTGCCAGATGTTGTCGAAATTCACCGGCTCGGTGCCGGGGATGAAAATTTCGTTGACGGTACTTTGGCAATCGCGTGTCGGCAAAAGGCCGCTGGGATAGCACACCGTCATGTGCGTGATGCCCGGCGGCTCATCCCAACCGAGAGGCGGCAAACTTTGCGTGGCGTAAATCATGATCGCGCGCCAGATCGGGGCGGCGCCGGTGAGGCCGGTCACCTTTTCCATCGGAGTCGAATCGGTATTGCCCACCCACACCCCGGCGGCGATCTGCGGCGTGAAGCCGAGCGTCCAATTATCCACGAAATCGTTGGTGGTGCCGGTCTTCGCCGCGGCGGGGCGGTCGAGCTCCAACGGGTTCGGACTCCCGAACGCGCCGATGCGGGCCTGATTGTCCGAAAGGACATTCGTGATCAGATAAGCGAGTTGTTCGCTGAGCACTTGCTGTGTTTGCGGCTGGGCCAAGTCGCACGGCGATTGACCCTCGTCGCCACAGCGCAAAAGCAGATTGCCCTTCGAGTCTTCGATGCGCAGAATGGCGACGGGGTCGAGGGCGCGGTAGCCGCCGCGCCGCGCGTCGGGCGGGATGGCCTGCCCGGCCATTTGCCCCCGATTGTCCATCACGCCGTAAGCATACGTCATATCGAGCAGTGAAACTTCGCCGCCGCCGAGCGTGAGGGCCAGGCCGTAGAAGTTCGACTCGCGGTCGAGGGTGGTGATGCCCATGCGGTGCGCGGTGCGGATGACGTTCTCGACTCCGACGCGGCTCATCATTTCGACGGCGGGGACGTTATACGAACGCGCCAGCGCGATGCGCAGACTCACCGGACCGTGAAATTGGCGATCATAATTTTCGGGGACGTAGGGGATGCCGGTTCCGGTGGCGAACGCCGTGCGCACGTCGAGCACCATCGTGGCCGGGGTGTATCCCTGCGAGAAGGCAGTGATGTAGGTGAAGGGCTTGAACGAGGAACCGGGTTGGCGGCGTCCATCCACGGCGACGTTGAAGCGCCCATCGATCGCATCGTTCCAATAATCGAGCGAGCCGAGCATCACCAAAATTTGCCCGCTGGCCGGATCGATCATCATCACCGAGGCATTGGAAACTTTGTGATCGACTCCGATGTCGGAGGCGCGCGGCGCGGGGAGGAACGCGGCGGCCTCGCACGGAGCGCCGATGACGGTGGGGATGACGGTGGCCGGATCGGCGCCGCCGAGCCGCACGACTTGAGTGCGCGCCACGCATTCGGCCTGATCCTGCAAGTTGAGATCAATCGAGGTGATCACTTTGAGACCGCCGCGAAAGGTGAGTTCGGGGCCGAGCATTTGGGTGAGCTGATTGATGACGTAGAAACTGAAGTGCGGGGCGCGGATGTCGAAGCGCTGATTGAACGATTGCAGGCGGCCCAACACGTCTTCGGCTTTGGCCGCGGCGGCTTCGGCGCGAGTGATGTGGCCTTCGCGGGCCATGGCGTCGAGCACCAACTCTTGGCGGAACTTGGCCTCGTCGGGCGCGGCCAGCGGGTTGAGCGCCGGGTATTGCGGAATGGCGGCCAGCATCGCGCTCTCGGCGAGGCCGAGTTCGGCGGCGCTCTTGCCGAAATACACCCGCGCGGCGGCGTCAATGCCGTAGGCAAGGTTGCCGTAGAAGTTGGTGTTGAGATACCACTCCAGAATCTGATCTTTGCTGTATCGCTTCGTCACTTCGGCGGCGATGAAGAGCTCTTTGAGTTTGCGGTCGTACGATTTTTCGGCGCGTTGATCGGGCGGGATGATCACGTTTTTGACCAACTGCTGAGTGATGGTGCTGCCGCCCTGCACCGCGCCGCCGCGCAAATTAGACACGAAGGCGCGGGCGATGCCTTCGAGATCGTAGCCGGGGTTTTCGTAAAACGTTTTGTCTTCGATGGCGACGGTGGCATTGATGAAATGTTTGGGGATGCGGTCGATGCTCATCCATTGGCGGTCGCCCGCGCGGGGATCGATCACTTCGTAGAGCAGCTGTGTGCCGGTGCGGTCGTAGAGTTTGGTGGTTTGGAAGAATTCGTTGTTCGAGGAGGAGAAGGCGGCTTCGAGCGTGTCGGCGGAGGGCAGATCGGCGACGTAATTGGTGTAGGCCTGCGAGAGGCCGATGCCGACTCCGGTGAGGGCGACGAGTCCCACCGTGGCGAGGGCGAGGGCCACCGAGGCGAGACTGCGCAAGAGGCGGCTGCCCCGTTGAGCAATTTGCCCACGGCGCATTCGGCGGCGGTGGATGATGGAGGCGGGGGAGGGCATAGGGGCAAGGATGGCGTAGAGAGAAATGTTGTCACAAAGAGGTGCAACATTGTTGCCAGAAGGCGTAGGTGAAGTAAAATAGTTGAGCGCTTACAGAGCGGCCCCCAGTGTAATCGAGGTTATATGCGCATAAGTCATATCGAACTGTATAGCTGGAAGAACTTCCGACAAGTGAAAGTCGATTTGCAAGAACGGGTGTTTCTCGTTGGCCCCAATGCTTCTGGCAAATCTAATTTTCTGGATGCCCTGCGTTTCCTGCGCGATTTGGCAATCCCAGGTGGAGGCTTGCAACGCGCCTGTGTCGAACGTGGTGGCGTATCCAAAATCCGATGCCTGGCTTCTCGGCAAGATCCAGAGGTTGGCATTACTGTAAGTTTAGCAGAAAGCAAGGATACGTTGTGGCAATATGAAATCAAGTTTAACCAACAGCCTCGCGGTTATCGCTCACCGCTTCTCACCCATGAAGCCGTTTACAAGAACGGCTCTCTGATCTTGAAACGCCCTGACGAGAGTGACCGTGGGGATACGCCGCGTTTAACACAAACTGCTCTAGAGCAAATCAATCTGAACGTTCAATTCCGCGAGATTGCCCAATTCTTCGAAAAGATTTTTTACCTTCATTTGGTGCCTCAAATCATTCGAGGCGCTGAACCAGGTGGCAATGGTAGTTTGGCTGATGCCTATGGTCGAAATTTCCTTGAGCGTGTGGCTCAGACCAGCAAGAAAACTCGTGATGCTCGATTGCGGCGTATACGCGATGCATTAGCGATAGCAGTGCCACAGCTGAAAGAATTATCTCTCGTCAAGGATGAGCGCGGTGTTCCTCATTTGATAGGGGCTTATGAGCATTGGCGGCCGCGTGCCGCCAAGCAAAATGAAGAACAATTCTCAGATGGCACTTTGCGCCTTCTGGGTCTGTTATGGGCACTTCAAGAGGGGGACGGCCCTCTTCTACTAGAGGAGCCCGAATTGTCTTTGCATACTGGCGTAGTGCGTCGCTTGCCGAACCTAATCTATCGAGCGCAACGGGCACAGAAGAAAGCTCTCCGCCAAGTGATTCTCAGCACTCATAGTGCAGATCTCTTGTCCGATCCGAGTATCGGGGGAGAAGAGGTGTTAATGCTTGCCCCCAGCACTGAGGGGACACAAGTCAAGGTGGCGGCAAGTGTACCGGAAATCCGGCAGTTGCTCGAAGATGGGATGAATGCTGCTGATGCCATTATTCCACATACCGAACCAGAGCAGGCAATTCAACTGGAGTTATTTGCTTTGTGAAGCACATTACCGTGAGTCTGGCAGTGGAAGGATTGTTGGACGAGCAAGTCTTGAGATGCCTGTTGATGCAATCTGGCAAACCACTAAAGGCTGGTGCATGCTATGGCAAGCAGGGCCGTAACCATTTGTTACAGAATCTGTATCGGTTCAATCAGGCTTCTATTCACACTCCCTTTATTGTGCTGGCGGACCTCGATCGGGACGAGTGTGCTCCAGCTTTGGTGAAACGTTGGCTCCCTTCCGGCGGGCATCCTAACTTCATTCTACGAATTGCTGTGCGCGAGATCGAGTCATGGCTGATGGCAGATGCCCAGGCCTTTGCGGAATTCCTTGGTGTACCGCCAAGCAGGATTCCGCTACGACCCGACGAAGAATCCGATCCAAAGGCTCTGGTCATATCTCTGGCTCGGAGGTCACGATACAGAGAAGCGCGCGAGGATATAGTGCCTGCCCCAAGTAGCACAAGCCAGGTAGGCAAAAACTATAACGGACAGCTTTCCAAATTTGTTCTGCAACATTGGAACGTTCAACGAGCTCGCAAGTGTTCGCCCAGCCTCGATAGTGCATTGAGTGCTATCAAGGATTTCACTCCTACTACATTCAATTAGCGTGTCGGTTTTCCAGCACTCCAATTCTATCCTCATCACTGGCTGTTCGACCGGCTTTGGCCGAGCGACGGCCCTGCCCTTTGCGCGCAAGGGCTGAAAGTTTTTGCCACGGTGCGGAAAGAGAGCGACCGCGAGAGTCTGCTGAACGAAAGGGCGGGCGACATCGTTCCGTTGCTGTGCGATATTGTGCATGAAGATCAAGTGCAAGAATTGGGCCGGGCAGTGGCGGCGCGCACGGAGACACTCGACGCATTGGTGAACAACGCCGGGTCGGCCTTTGCCGCGCCTATGAACTGATCAACGAGTCCGGCGGTGAGACCGTCGCCCGCGCCACCACCGATTGGGTGTACGTGGACTCCGCCACCCTGCGCCCGGCCACCATCCCCCCCGAAATGGCGGCCGCCTTCGGGGTATCGCCCGATTCCGAACCCGGGCCGCGCTACAAATTCCCGCCCGCCCCACCGCCCCCGCCCGGAATCTTCCGCGCCAGGCGGCGCGTGCAGTGGCGCGAGATCGATTCGCAGATGCACCTGAACAACGCCATGGTTGTGGAATACGCCAGCGACTGCGGCGGCCCCCTGCTGGAAGCGCACGGCTGGACGTATCGGCGCATGATCGACGAAGGCTTCGGCATCGTCATCCGGCGGTATCACGTCGAATACAAACAATCGGCGCAGCTCGACGACGAACTGGAAATCGCCTCGTGGCTGTCAGAGGTGCGGCGGGCCACCGCCATCCGCCATTACACCCTCCGCCGCGTGAGCGATGGCTCACTGCTGGCGCAGCTCCATGCCTTCGCCGTGTGGATCGATCTCAGCGCCGGCCAGCCCATCCGCATCCCCCCGCGCTTCATCGCCAATTTCGCGGCCAACATCTCGGCTCCCCAGTAACCCGCCGAGAAACGCGCCTTGCCTAACGTCATCTGCAACACGTCGCCTCTTCAATAGACTCTATCGCAAATAACGAGTGGGCGACGGCAGTGCTGAGGCTGGCGGGCGAGGCGTGGCCCCTACGGCGCCTCCGCGTCCCTCATCACGTGCGCCCGATACCGCGCCATCAGCTCCTTCGTGATCGGGCCCGGCTCGCCGATCACCACTTCGTCGATCTGGCGCACCGGCATCACCTCCCGCCCCGAACTGGTGATGAAGGCTTCGGCGGCGCGCGGCAGATCGCTCACCGCAATCGGCGCGAGTGAGATGGGCAACAGCCCGGCCGCCTCTTTCAACACCACGCCGCGAGTCACGCCCTCCAGCACGCCCTCGCCCGCCGTGCGCAAAACGCCATCGAGCGCCGCAAAAAAATTGCTCGAGAAGCCTTCGAGAATACGGCCATCATTGCCCACCATCAGCAGCTCGTGAAGGCCGGGATCGGCGTCGGCTTTGGCCGCGCGCGACGGCGCAATGAAACGGGTGTGCTTGGCTTTCGGCGTCCCGCGCTCAAGATGAACGGTGGCGCACCGCGCGCCGCGCGTGTACAACTCCGCCGGAAACGATTCGAACGGCTCGACGCTGAAATACACCGCCTCGCTATCGAACGGGGTGGTGATCCGCAAACGAAGGGCGGGCAGGTTTTCGCGGGCGATGATCGCGCGCAGGGCGGCGCGCAGGGCCGGGAAGTCGAGAGCGCGCGGGCGATTCAGTTCGGCGTGCGAATCGGCCAGCCGCCGCAAATGCGCGCTGAGTCCCAAAATGTGATCGCGTTCGTAAGTGCGGCAGGTGGTGAAGATGCCTTCGGGGAGTTGGAGAGAAACGGAATCGAGGGTGGGGCCGGTGAGGTCGGTGAGAGTGAGTTCGCTCGGGGTGAGGCGATAAACGCGGGCGGGCATGGGGGAAAGTATAACCCCCTCCCGGCCTCCCCCATCGGCAGAATCACCGATGGGGGAGGGGAATCACATCGGCCTCACCACAATTTCGCTCGCCACTTCGCGGTCAATCGAAATCTCGGTTTCGCCCACGCGGAAGATGATGGCCGGATCCAGTTGTTCCATTTGCACGGTGCTGCCGGGCACGAGCCCGTACGCGCTCAATCTGTCCAACCGCGCCGGGTCGGAAGAGCGCAGTTCGATCACTTCGGCCCACTGCCCGGCGCGCATACAATCCAGCGTCATTGTCATTGCGTGTTTTCCTCGGCAGGCTTCTGCGGTTTTGTCGGTTCAATCTTCCACAACCGCCGCAGTAATTTCGCCAGACCCGATTTCGATTCGTCCACCACTTGATAGCCGCAGTTGGGGCAGCACAAAATGGCGCAGCCGTTCGACATGGGACAGGCGGCGTGGCAGGCCATGTTCGTTTCGTCGTATTCGTAGCCGCAGAGTGAGCAGATCATTTTCGTGCCCTCCATCAAAACACAATCCCCAACGCGCGAAAGACAACATGGAGCGCCGCGCCCACGCCGAAGGCAAAGGGGAAGATGAAGGCCACCGTCCACGCGGCGGTCTTCCATCCGTGCTCTTTCACCATCACCATCACATTGGCAATGCACGGCACGAACAGCGTCACCACCACCAGGCTGATCACCAACTGCGTATCGTTGAGCAGTCCGTCGCGGGCCATGTGGAAGAGGCCCGCCGCGCCGTAGTCGCGGCGCAGGAAACCGATGATGAACGCGCCGGTGGTTTGTGCGGGGAGGCCGAGTCCCCCGGTGATCAAGGGGGCGGCGACTCTTTCCAGCGCGGCCAGCATCCCCGTCCGATCCAAGGCAAAGAGAATGAATGTGCCGAGCAAAAACAACGGCAGAACTTCTTTGAGATACCATTCGAGCCGCGCCGCCGTTTTGATGAGGATGTTGCCGAGCAGTGGCATGCGGATGGGCGGGAGTTCGAGGATGAAATCGGAGCGTTGGCCGGGCAGGAGGCGCGCGGCCAGCCAGCCGACGGCGAACATTGTGACGGCGACCACCCCTGCCCACATCGCGACGGCGGCGGGCGAGAGCATGGACATCATGCCCAACAGCACGCCCAACTGCGCCGAGCACGGCACGCCGAGCGCGAGCAACAGCGTGACCATCACTCGCTCTTTGCGCGTGTCGAGGATGCGCGTGGTCAGAGTCGCCATTGTGTCACAGCCGAGCCCCAGTACCATCGGCAACACGGCTTTGCCGTTCAGCCCCATCGCTTTGAAGGGGCGGTCGAGCATCACCGCGAGGCGGGGCAGGTAGCCCGAATCTTCGAGGAGGCCGAAGGCGATGAAGAACGTGAGCACGATGGGCATGACGATGGCGATGCCATACGAGAGAGCCATGGTGATCAAGCCGTAGTCGCCGACGAGCAGATCGACGATGAGCGGAACGGGAATGAAGGCGGCCAGCGATTTGGCGGCGGGCAGGATCCACGCATCGAACAGCACGCTTTCCATCCAATCCACCAGCACGCCCGCGCCGAACTTGCCGACGAAGAGATACAGCCCGACGAGCACAACGACGAGGATAGGCCAACCCCACACGGGGTGCACGGCCAGCCGCCCGAACGACTCGGCCCAGCCTTTGCCATTGGAGGGCGAGACGCGGATCACTTGCGCCAGCAAACAATCCACGCATTTGAATCGCTGTTGAGTGATCACATAGTTGAGCGGCTGATCGTATCGGGCGGCGGTTTGGGCGGCGATGGCCCGAATGGCTTCGATGCGATCCGGGCCGCCGCCGTATTGGGCGAGGATCGAGTCGTCTCCGGCGAGGATCATGAGGGCGAGGGCGCGCGCGCCCGGCAGATCGGCGGGCAATAACGCGGTGACAGAGTCCACGGCGGATTCGATGGCGCCGTCGTAATGGATTCGGTATCCGATGGGGCGCGGCGCGTCAAGGCGGGCGCGGAGTGCGTCAATGCCTTCTTTCCGAGTGGCGACCGTCTCCACGATTTCTGCGCCGATGATTTGCGAAAGGCGCTGGGTGTCGATGACGATGCCGCGCGCGCGGGCCTCGTCGGTCATGTTGAGATCGAGGATGAAGGGGTGGCCGAGTTCGGCGAGTTGGAGGGTGAGCAAGAGTCCGCGGCGGAGGTTGCGCGCATCGGCGACTTGCACGACGGCGCGCGGCGGGCGCGAGAGGAGGATGTTGCGGGCGACGCGCTCGTCGTCGGAGCGGGGATAGAGGGAGTAGATGCCGGGCGTGTCGATGAGGGGGAGGCCGCCCACTTTGCCCGCGCTCACTTCCACGGTGGTGCCGGGAAAGTTGGAGACTTCGACGTAGCGGCCAGTGAGGGCGCCGAAGATGGCGCTCTTGCCCACGTTGGGGTTGCCCACAAGCACAATGGGCGAGTCAGGGTCGATGGCAACGGCGGGTGAATGGCAGTTCATGATCAATGCGTCGGGTTAATGAACTTCGCCTGTAAGCGGGGATGCATTACAGGCGAAGTCAACCGGGGAGGAGGAGGGGTAGGCAAATTTGGTTTGCAAGAACTACCGCTCACTACGATGCCACTATAAATCTCAAGCCGCGCCGGTTCAAGTGCAAAACGTCACAACGGTGTATGACAAACGGCAAGGGGCGGTGGGCGTTAAACAGAAAACGCCCGAGAAACTCGGGCGCTTTCTGAGAAGGCCCCTTGGCAATGACCTACTCTCCCAGGCGGTCTCCCGCCAAGTACCATCGGCGCTGGCGGTCTTAACTTCCGGGTTCGGGAAGGGACCGGGTGTGCCCCCGCCGCTCAAATCACCAAGAGACGAATTCACGATGTAAAGGACTGAATACTCAAGAGAAAGATGTGTGTGAAGTCGAAACTCCAAGTTCTCCGCATCACGTTGGATGAATTAAGCCCTCGACCATTAGTACGCCTTCGCTCGCTCCTTACAGAGCATACACGAGGTCGCCTATAGTAGCAGGTGGTCTTCCTGCGGTCTTTCTGGCTTATGCCACGGGGGATCTAATCTTAGGGCGAGTTTCCCACTTAGATGCATTCAGCGGTTATCTCTGCCAGACGTAGCTACTCAGCGGTGCCATTGGCATGACAACTGACACACCAGAGGTCTGTCCACTCCGGTCCTCTCGTACTAGGAGCAGATCCCTTCAAATCCCCTACGCCCACAGCGGATAGAGACCGACCTGTCTCACGACGGTCTGAACCCAGCTCACGTACCGCTTTAATGGGCGAACAGCCCAACCCTTGGGACCTTGTCCAGCCCCAGGATGCGATGAGCCGACATCGAGGTGCCGAGCGACGTCGTCGATGTGGACTCTTGGACGTCACCAGCCTGTTATCCCCGGGGTAGCTTTTATCCGATGAGCCACGGCCCTTCCACTCGGTACCGTGGGATCACTAAGCCCGACTTTCGTCTCTGCTCGACGCGTTGGTCTTGCAGTCAAGCTCCCTTGTGCCTTTACACTCTGCGGTTGGTTTCCATTCAACCTGAGGGAACCTTTGGGCACCTCCGTTACTCTTTTGGAGGTGACCGCCCCAGTCAAACTACCCGCCTGGCACGGTCCCCCAGCCCGATCAGGGTCTGAGGTTAGAGTCAAAACTTAATCAGGGTGGTATTTCACCGTTGGCTCCTCCGAGACCGGAATCCCAGATTCAAAGCCTCCCACCTATCCTACGCAAATCAAGTCCTAACGCAATGCCAGGGTATAGTAAAGCTCCACGGGGTCTTTTTGTCCTGCTGCGGGTAGGCAGCATCTTCACTGCCACTTCTATTTCGCCGGGTCTCTCTCTGAGACAGTGCTCCAGTTGTTACACCGTTCGTGCGGGTCGGAACTTGCCCGACTAGGAATTTCGCTACCTTAGGACCGTTATAGTTACGGCCGCCGTTCACCGGGGCTTCGGTTCGTAGCTTCGCTTGCGCTAACCACTCCCCTTAACCTTCCGGCACTGGGCAGGTGTCAGCCCCTATACATCGCCTTACGGCTTTGCAGAGACCTGTGGTTTTGTTAACCAGTCACTAGAGCCATTTCACTGCGACCCACCGGCGCTCCACATGATCAGCTTCACGCCAGTAGGCGCCCCTTCTCCCGAAGTTACGGGGCCATGTTGCCTAATTCCTTAGAGAGAGTTCTCCCGTTCACCTTGGTATATTCTACCCGTCTACCAGTGTCGGTTTGCGGTACGGACGCCTAGCACTCAACGCTACGAAGCTTTTCTCGGCAGCTTGGCTCAACCACTTCAGGCTTGCGCCACGCTCTTTCCTCGGCTCAACTCGCGGATTTGCCTACGAGTCTCAACGCCTACGATTTCGCACCTCCCATGTCCAGTGGGGAGGCTGGCCTACCATTCTGCGTCACTCCTTCGCTCATGCTCGGCGGTTCCGGAATGTTGACCGGATGTCCATCGCCTACGCCTTGCGGCCTCGGCTTAGGGCCGACTAACCCGACGCGGACTGACCTTCCGTCGGAAACCTTAGACTTACGGTGAACACGGTTCTCACGTGTTTTACGCTACTCAAGCCGGCATTCTCACTTCCGGTCGCTCCACCAGTTCTTTCGATCTGACTTCATCGCTCCCGGAACGCTCTCCTACTACTCCGCCTGACGGCGAAGTCCATGGCTTCGGTATCATGCTTAGCCCCGTTAAGTTGTCCGCGCAAGACCGTTTGACCAGTGAGCTATTACGCACTCTTTAAAGGATGGCTGCTTCTAAGCCAACCTCCTGGCTGTCTAAACAGTCTCACATCGTTTTCCACTTAGCATGAATTTAGGGACCTTAGCCGATGGTCTGGGTTCTTTCCCTTTCGACCACGAATCTCATAACCCGTAGTCCGACTGCCACACTCTGGAGCAACGGCATTCGGAGTTTGGTTTGGTTTGGTAAGCAGTAAGCCCCCTAGCCAATCCAGTGCTCTACCTCCGTTGCTAAACATGTGACGCTAGCCCTAAAGCTATTTCGGAGAGAACAAGCTATCTCCTGGTTCGGTTGGCATATCACCCCTACCCACAGCTCATCTCCTAATTTCGCAAGATTAGTGAGTTCGGGCCTCCACGGGGGTTTAGTCCCGCTTCACCCTGGCCATGGGTAGCTCACCAGGTTTCGTGTCTCATCCCTGCGACTGATCGCCCTATTCAGACTCGCTTTCGCTGCGCCTCCGCGTGTCACACTCGCTTAGGCTTGCCACAAAGATGAACTCGCCGGCTCATTCTCCAAAAGGCACGCCCTCAGACATTGCCCCGAAGGGCCATAGTCCTCGGACTGATTGTAAGCATACGGTTTCAGGTTCTATTTCACTCGGCTAGCAGCCGTACTTTTCACCTTTCCCTCACGGTACTTGTTCACTATCGGTCGTCAAGCGTATTTAGCTTTGGGAAGTGGGCTTCCCGGATTCCTACCGGATTAGCGTGCCCGGTAGTACTCAGGTGCCCAGCGAGAGTCAGATCGTTTTTGTCTACAGGACTGTCACCTTCTGTGGTTGAACTTTCCAGGACATTCGACTAACCATCTGATTTATGACTCCCATATGCTGGGTCCTACAACCCCGTTGAAGCAAGCCTCAACGGTTTGAGCTGTTCCGCGTTCGCTCGCCACTACTTGCGGAATGATCTCCTTTCCTCTGGGTACTTAGATGTTTCAGTTCCCCAGGTTCCCTTCTGCAAACTATGGATTCATTTGCAGATGCGCAGCAATTAACTGCGCGGGTTTCCCCATTCGGCCATCCCCGGATATAACGCCTGTTCACGGCTCCCCGAGGCTTATCGCAGTGATCCACGGCCTTCATCGGCGCTTGACGCCAAGGCATCCACCGTACGCCCTTAGTAGCTTAACTCACGTGATGCGGAGAAATTGAAGTTTCCACATTCACATGTTCGTGTCACTTTCTCTATCTTTGTCGTTTCATGAGTATTCAGTTGGTAAAGTGCAACCGACCCCCGCCGGATTCGGCGTTGGACGCCGATGGCTGATGTGGAAGCGGCGCTTCCAAGTCACCCATCGAAACCCAACGTTCTTTGATTTTGTAAAAGAGACAAAACGACCCGGCACATCGCCGAGCCATTGTTGACCAAAAGGCGATCTACCTAAAAGTATGATTAGAAGAAGTATTCCTTCGACAAACCCGTCGTCTTTCCTTTTCCACTACTCAGTGGAGATGAGGGGGCTCGAACCCCTGACTTCCGCCTTGCAAAGGCGGCGCTCTCCCAACTGAGCTACATCCCCATGGCAAAGGATAAATTTGGAATTATGAACAATGAACTTCTGAACTTTCATCCTTCACCGTCCATAATCCATCCTTTGATAAGGTGGGCCTTTCTGGACTTGAACCAGAGACCTTCCCCTTATCAGAGGGATGCTCTAACCAACTGAGCTAAAGGCCCAGACAGACTCACATAGTAAAGACGGCCAAGTCCTTTACAACTCAATAGTGACAGGAAATATCACACTTGGGCTTACCCTTCGGGGGAAGGGTAATCAAGCAGGAGATAGAGCGCCTGCCCGCAGGCAATTGCTCGATACTCCCTAGAAAGGAGGTGATCCAGCCGCAGCTTCCGCTACTGCTACCTTGTTACGACTTCGTCCCAGTCACCAGCCCCACCTTCGACGGCTCCCTCTTTGCAGTTAGGCCACCGGCTTCAGGTGTTGCCAGCTCCCATGACGTGACGGGCGGTGTGTACAAGGCCCGGGAACGTATTCAACGCAGTATAGCTGTCCTGCGTTTACTAGCAACTCCGACTTCACGCAGGCGAGTTGCAGCCTGCGATCTGAACTGAGGGCAGTTTTGGAGGATTGGCTCCCCCTCGCGGGTTGGCGACCCATTGTACTGCCCATTGTAGCGTGTGTGTAGCCCCAGATATAAAGGACATGCTGACTTGACGTCATCCCCACCTTCCTCCGGCTTAAGACCGGCAGTCGGGCCAGACACTTGTAACTGGCCCTAAGGGTTGCGCTCGTTACTGGACTTAACCAAACACCTCACGGCACGAGCTGACGACAGCCATGCATCACCTGTGCAGGCTCCCTTGCGGGTCGTTCCGCTTTCGCTTCACTACTACCTGCATGTCAAACCTGGGTAAGGTTCTTCGCGTAGCCTCGAATTAAACCACACGCTCCGCTGCTTGTGCGGGCCCCCGTCAATTCCTTTGAGTTTTAATCTTGCGATCGTAGTCCCCAGGCGGATTACTTATCGCGTTAGCTTCGGCACTAGTGGGCTTGATACCACTAACACCTAGTAATCATCGTTTACGGCTAGGACTACCGGGGTTTCTAATCCCGTTCGCTCCCCTAGCTTTCGCGTCTGAGTGTCAGGAGTGTACCAGGAGGCCGCCTTCGCCACTGGTGTTCCTCCGCATATCTACGCATTTCACCACTACATGCGGAATTCCACCTCCCTCTTACACCCTCAAGTCCGGCAGTATCGGACAGCGTCTCTTAGTTGAGCCAAGAGTTTTCATGCCCGACTTACCTAACCACCTGCACGCGCTTTACGCCCAGTGAATCCGGATAACGCTCGGTACCTACGTTTTACCGCGGCTGCTGGCACGTAGTTAGCCGTACCTTATTCCGGGGATACTGTCCTTCCTCATCTCCCCGAAAAGCACTTTACGACCCGAAGGCCTTCATCGTGCACGCGGCGTTGCTGCTTCAGGCTTTCGCCCATTGAGCAATATTCCTTACTGCTGCCACCCGTAGGCGTCTGGCCCGTGTGTCAGTGCCAGTGTGGGGGGCCACCCTCTCAGGTCCCCTATCCGTCGTCGCCTTGGTAGGCCATTACCCTACCAACTAGCTGATGGACCGCAGGCCCCTCCCGAAGCGCATTTCTGCTTTAGACTTGAAGCCTCTAACCTCCAAGACCACATGTGGTATTAGCAGTTCTTTCGAACTGTTATTCCACACTTCGGGGCAGGTCACCCACGTGTTACGCACCCATTCGCCACTAAGAACGTATTGCTACATTCTCCGTTCGACTTGCATGTATTAAGCACGCCGCCAGCGTTCATCCTGAGCCAGGATCAAACTCTTCGTCAGAACTCTATCAGGCTTTCACCCGATCAAGGTCTTAGGAATTTTGCCCCGCGAATGCGGGGCGCTGGACCCAATTGTGCATTTCCTATCACTATTCAGTTGTAAAGGTGCTTGCCTCAGAGCGGGCGGAATATACCACCCGCCCCCCCCGCCTGTCAAGGCCGAAGACACAAAACGCCGATGTCATTACTTCAACATCGGCGAGGAATGCAGACCGATCAAACTCTGGTTCTGGTCTCTGCGAACCTCTTGTGTCTTTTGTTGTTAGGTCTTTCCGCACTGGTATTACGGATTAGACTGCGTTACGCTGATAATATAACACTGTCATACAACCGTGTCAAGGGTGTTTGAGAAATTACTTTCAAGCAATCTTCGCCGTTTTGTCCGCAATACATTTCAGCCGTAGGCGAATCGTCAATTGACTCGCCGCGCCATCTTCGCTTATACTGCCCATAGTTCTATTACAGGAGGAATACCGCCCTATGAGCGGAGAAGCAAAAACATCGGCACTCAGTTCACCCTAGAAGCACGCAGGCAATCAGCTATTGCCGCGTGCTTTTTTGTTCCCACATCACACCTCTTCCACACAAAGGAGAAACCACATGGATAGCGGGATGATCAGCAAAATCGAAAAAGCAAAACGATATGCCAGCGAACGCGACAGGTTCCGCTTCAGCCAATTCTCCGTGCAGTTCCACGGAAGCAACAACGAGCACAACGTCAACTTCGACCATGGCGCATGGAAATGTGACTGCGAGTATTTCGTCGTCCACAGTTGGTGCGCGCACACAAAAGCATTGGAAATCCTCCTCGACAAAATGATCGCCGAGGGAGTGCCAGCGTAAAGCGCAAACAACCGAATACCTGAACTCGCAAACGGGCAAAGCCGATCGCGGCTTGCCCGTTTGTCGTTTCAGCCGATCGCTCCCCTCGCGTGGAGTATAATCACCGCAACACCGCGGGGCCGCGCCCCGTTTTTTTGCGCCCCACAACAATCCCGTATGAAACGTTGGCAATTCATTCTCGGCATAACGGTCAGCGCCGTCTTCATCTGGCTGGCGCTCCGCAACATCGATCTCGCCAAAGCATGGCAGGCTTTGCAGACCGCCAATTACTGGTGGCTGGTCCCCGCCGTCGCCGTTTATTTCGTCGCTGTGTGGGCGCGAGCATGGCGCTGGCACTACCTTCTGCGCCCGCTCAAACGTATCCCCGTGCGCGCCATGTTTCCCACCGTCGTCATCGGCTACATGGGCAACAACATCTACCCTGCGCGCATCGGCGAATTGCTGCGCGCCTACGTGCTCAAGCGAAAAGAGAATCTGCCCGTGAGCGCCAGCCTCGCCACCGTTGTGATCGAGCGAGTTTTCGACGGCGTCGTCATGCTCGGATTCGTGATCTTCAACCTCCCCGCTTTGGCCGCCGTCTCCGGCGACTCCGGCTTCGTCGGCAACATTCAGCAAGCGGCCATCATCGGCACGATCGTTTTCTCCGTTGCCCTCGCCGTCTTTCTCCTCGCCGCGCTCTTCCCCCATCAATCTCTCGCCCTCTTCCACCGCTTCGCCGAGCCGCTCATCCCCGGCCCCTTCCGGCAAAAGGTTGTCGGCATGGTCGTGAGTTTTTGGACGGGGTTGGAGTCGCTCCGCTCCCCGATCAACATTGCCATGGTGTTCATCACCTCCGTCGTCATTTGGCTGCTCGAAACGGTGAAGTATTGGTTCGTCATGCACGCCTTCAGTTTTGCCGTTCCATTCTTTGCCCTCATGCTCATGAACGGCATCGTCAACCTCGCCACCACCCTCCCCTCGGCGCCGGGATACGTTGGCACATTCGACGCGCCGGGCATCGCTGTGCTCACCGCCTACGGCGTCGAAGGCGGGCTGGCCGCAAGTTACACCCTCGTTCTGCACGCCGCCCTTTGGCTGCCCATCACCGCGCTCGGTCTCTATTACTTCGGCAAAGAGAGTCTATCGTGGAGCAATCTCGAAACTGAACTGGCCGATGTGCGCCACGAGAAGGCCGCGCGCCTATGAACATCGCCATCATCGGCGCCGGCCCGGCCGGGTTGGCCGCCGCCTACGATCTCACCAAAGCCAATCACCGCGTCACCGTGTACGAAGCCGCCCCGCAAGTTGGCGGCCTCGCCGGAGGATTCAAAGCCCCGCATTGGCAATGGTCGCTCGAAAAGTTTTATCATCACTGGTTTCAATCGGATCGCGCCGTGCTCGGCCTCATTGATGAACTCGGCTGGCGCGATCAAGTTCTCTTCCCGCGCCCATACACCGTCATCCATCACAAGGGTCAATTCCATCCCTTCGACGACATGTTCTCCAACATGCCGTTGTTCCTCTTGCGCCACTTCCCCATCACCGACGTGATTCGCTTCGGCCTCGCCGGAGCCTACTTGCGTTTCTCGCCGTGGTGGCAGCCGCTCGAAAAATACACCGCCGACGAATGGACTCGCCGCTGGTTCGGCGACAACGTATACAACATTTTGTGGCGGCCCATGCTCGTTGGAAAATTCGGCGAGGCCAACTTGCCGGTGGTAAACATGGCTTGGCTGTGGGCGCGTCTGCACAGCCGCACCACTCGGCTCGGCACATTCGTCGGCGGCTTTCAAGCCTTCATGGACAAATTGGCCGATGTGGTGAGGAGGCAGGGCGGAGAGATTCGGCTGGACGGCGCGATCAACGGAATCCGGCAGAACCCAAATGGCAGTTTCACGGTTGAGTCGGCGTCTCCCGAATCGCCATTCGACGCCGTCATTTCCACCTCGTCCCCGGCCCTCATGTCCAAAATCACCCCCGATCTCCCAGCCGACTATTCGGCCTCACTGCGAGCGTTGAAATCAATGGGCGCGGTGGTGCTGATCATTACCCTCGACCGGCCCCTGACGAAATTTTATTGGCACAACCTGCCGAAGGAAGCGGGCTTCCCGTTCCTCTCGCTGGTGGAGCACACCAATTACATCGGCCCCGAAAACTATGGCGGCGATCACATCGTTTACTGCGGCGATTATCTCGAACCCGGCCATGAGTACTTCCGGCTGAGCAAAGAAGAACTGCTCGAGCGTTTTCTGCCCGCGCTGGCGCGATTCAATCCAGCGTTCGACCGAAGTTGGATGAAGCAGTCGTGGCTGTTCAAAGCCGACTATGCCCAACCGGTGCCGCCGGCGAATCATTCGCGCAACATTCCCTCGTTGCGCACGCCGCTGAAAGGTTTGTACTTCGCCAGCATGAGTCAAGTGTATCCGTGGGATCGGGGAACGAACTTTGCGGTGGAGATCGGGCGGCGCGTCGCCCGAATGGTAATGGAAGACCTCAAGCCCTGACTTGCCCCGCTCCGGTCGAGCATACCATTTCAGGAGTCAAGCGATGCTACGCCAGCGGTTAACGACTCTGTGGCGGTGAATTCGGAGCACCCCGCGCATATCCCCAGACGGCGCGCGAAATCCGCCGTTTTGCAAACCACTCCTGCCTCCCAGCCAGATACCATCATCGGCTGAACTCATGCCACTGCCAGCGCCAACCACAATGGCTGGCTGCCTTGCGCCGATCCTGAATTGGCGCAGAGGTGACAAATGTGGCTTCCGATCATGATTCCTGTCGCGGTAAAATGCAGTGGTCTTCCGGCTGATTGATAGGGGCGCGGACGGAGGCGGCCTTCTTTCCAGAGGCCCTGCACCAAAGGAGCATGATATGAGCAAACGGCGCATCAGCGTGCGCCAGAGTCTGGCATATCAGTAGTATCATAGGGCGCACAATAAACTCGAATAGGCGACGGCAATGCCGTCGCCTGCGCCGCAAAATTACTATTTCCGAAGAAGCCTAATGATCTTCGTCAATTGATCTCGTCGGGCGGGCATGGCTTGGGTCTCATCGCCGGGCCAGCCCGCCCGATACTGTTGCTCGCGGAGGCGCTCATGTGCGGTCGATTCACCCTCACAGCCGATCCGGATACACTGCGCGAAGTCTTTGCGTTGGATAAATCATCAGCCGCGCTGGCCGAACTTTCCCCGCGATACAACATTGCCCCCTCCCAACCCGTCGCCGTCGTGGTGGCCGCCTCCGACTCCGCGCGCAAACTCGAATTCTTCCAGTGGAGACTCATCCCCTCGTGGGCCAAGGATCCGAAGATCGGCTACAAGATGATCAACGCCCGCGCCGAAACACTGGCCGAGAAGCCCTCCTTCCGAACCGCCCTCAAAAAGCGCCGCTGCCTCATCCTCGCCGACGGCTTCTACGAATGGAAACGCGAAGGCAAAACCAAAACGCCCATGCGCATTCAACTCAAAGGCGGCGAGCCGTTTGCCTTCGCCGGGCTGTACGAATTTTGGAAACCGCCAGAGTCGGATGCCCTTCTCAAATCGTGCGCCATCATCACCACCGCGCCCAACGCCCTCATGGAAAAAATCCACGACCGAATGCCGGCCATCCTCAAACCGCAGGCGTACGATCTCTGGCTCACTCCCGGCGAACTGCCCGCCGAAAAAACTTTGCCACTGCTCAAACCTTATGCCGCCTCGCACATGAAAGCGGCAGCAGTTTCCATATTGGTGAACAACCCGGCCAACGATTCGCCGGACTGCATTCGGCCAGCATAAAACCGCCAAGCAGAAAGAGGTGATTCATGCGCGCAATCCAAGTTCATCATTTTGGCGGCCCCGAGTCCCTTTCGAGTGACGACATCCCTGCGCCTCAGCCCGGCGCGGGAGAAGCCCTGATCAAGATCGGCGCGGCCGGAGTCAATTTCATCGACGTGTATCATCGCACCGGGCGTTATCCCGGCGCGACTCCCTTCACGCTCGGAGTGGAAGCCGCCGGTGTGGTGGAGGCCGTCGGCGACGGTGTGACCGATGTGCGCGTGGGCAACCGTGTGGCCTACTGCCTGCATCGCGGATCGTACGCCGAATACCAAACCGCGCCCGCCGATAAACTCGTCCCCATCCCCAACGGCATGGATTACGACTCGGCGGCGGCGGCGTTGGTGCAGGGACTCACCGCGCACTATCTGGCCTTCGACTCGTATCGCATTCAGCCGGGCGATGAGGTGGTTGTGCACGCGGCGGCGGGCGGCGCGGGCGCATTGCTCACCCAAGTCGCCAAACGGCGCGGCGCGCGAGTCATCGCCACCGTGTCCACCGAAGCCAAAGCCGCCGTGGCCCGCGAGTGCGGAGCCGACGAAGTCATCCTCTATTCGCAAACCGATTTCGAAGCCGAAGTGAAGCGGCTCACCGGCGGCAGAGGCGTGGCCTGTGTGTACGACTCGGTGGGCAAAACGACTTTCGAGAAGAGCCTGAACTGTTTGCGGCCTCTCGGCTATTTGGTGCTGTACGGCGGGGCCAGCGGCCCCGTGCCGCCCCTCGATCCGATCGTGCTGATGAACAAAGGCTCGCTCTTCCTCACCCGCCCCACGCTGGGCCATTACATCCCCGACCGCGCCGCCCTGCTCAAACGCGCCGCCGACATCTTCAATTGGATCGCGGCGGGCGAACTCAAACTGCGAATCGAACGGCGCTACCCATTGGCCGACGCCGCCCAAGCCCACCGCGATCTCGAATCGCGGGCGACGATGGGCAAGCTATTATTGATCCCCTGACTCGACACGAAGACACCAAGGCGCCAGGACACGAATCTTCTTTGTGTCTTTGAGCCTTCGTGTTCCCCATAACCAATGCAATCACTCAAGAATCGCATCCTCACCGAAGGCCGCAATCTCGGCAATGGCATCCTCAAAGTTGACGGCTTCATCAATCATCAAGTCGATCCCATGCTGATGAACGAATGCGGGCGCGAACTGGCCGCCCGCTTCACGGCGGTGGGCGCAACCAAAGTGCTCACCGCCGAAATATCGGGCATCGCCCCGGCGGTGGCCACCGCCCTGCATCTCGGCGTGCCGGTGGTGTATGCGCGCAAAAGCAAACCCATCACCATGCCCGATCAAATTTTCCTCACCCTCGCCCCGTCGCACACCAAAGGCCGCACAGTGGAGCTCATCGTCTCGCCCGAGTATCTTTCGCACGGCGAGCGCGTGCTCATCATCGACGACTTTCTCGCCACCGGCCAAACCATTCTCGGCCTCGCCCGGCTGGCGCAGGCCGCCGGGTCGGCCATTGTGGGCATCGGCGCGGTCATCGAGAAAACGTTCGAGGGCGGGCGCGACGTGCTCAAGCCGCTCGGCGTGCCCATCGAGGCGCTGGCCATCATCACCGACATGAGCAAGGGGAAGATCGTATTAGCGTGAGGCGTGGAGCGTGAAGCGAACGCCTCACGCCCGACGTTCCACGCCCTACGCCTCAGGTCATGGACTCCATCGCCATCCTCGACTTCGGCTCGCAATACTCGCAGCTCATCGCCCGGCGCGTGCGCGAGGCGCGTGTATATTGCGAACTCTTTCCGTGGGACGCCGCCCCCGATAAAGTCCTCGCGCTCAAGCCCAAAGCCTTCATCCTCTCCGGCGGCCCCAATTCCGTTTACGAACCCGATGCCCCCGCCCTGCCCGGCTACGTTTTGGACTCGGGCCTGCCGGTGTTGGGCATATGCTATGGGATGCAGTTGATGGCCCGCGCGCTCGGCGGGCATGTGGCCGGATCGGATCGGCGCGAGTATGGGCGGGTGGAATTGAAGTTTTCGACGGCGAGCGCCCTCGTCCCGCATCATATCGCCCACTTTCCGTTTCACGTGTGGATGTCGCACGGCGACAAAGTGGACTCTGTCCCCTCCGGTTTCGCCGCCACCGCCACGAGCGAGAACTGCCCCATCGCCGCGATGGAAGATGCCGCGCGCAAACGATACGCTATTCAGTTTCACCCGGAAGTGAATCACACGCAGTACGGGCGCGAGATCATCGGCGCGTTCATCGAGCAGGCCGGTCTCAAAGCCGAATGGACGCCCGGCTCGATGGCCGAAGAAGCCGTTGCCAAAATTCGAGCGCAGGTGGGAAAAGAGAAGGTGCTGGCCGCCGTGAGCGGCGGAGTCGATTCAACGGTGGCGGCGGCCCTTGTGCATCGCGCTGTCGGCGATCAACTCACCTGTTTTTACATCGACACCGGACTCATGCGGCAGGGTGAGTCGGATCAAGTCATCGCCGCCTTCCGCGAGAATCTTCATGCGAAACTTTGCCCGGTGAACGCCGTAGAAGATTTCATGGAAGCGCTGGCCGGAGTGACCGAGCCGGAGCGCAAACGCAAAATCATCGGCGAGAAGTTCATCCGCCTTTTCGAACGCGAGGCGCGCGAACTGGGGCACGACGCAAAGTTTTTGGCGCAGGGCACGATTTATCCCGATGTGGTCGAGTCGAGCGGCAAGGGGCGCGAGCAGGCGGCGAAGATCAAAACGCATCACAACGTCGGCGGCCTGCCCGATGATCTTCAGTTTGAGTTGGTGGAGCCGCTGAGGTTTTTGTTCAAGGATGAAGTGCGGGCGGTGGGAACAGAACTGGGCCTGCCCGACGAATTGGTGTGGCGGCAGCCTTTTCCCGGCCCCGGCCTCGCCATCCGCTGTTTGGGCGAGGTGACGTGGGATCGGTTGGAGAAACTGCGCGCCGCCGACAAAATCTTCACCGACGAACTGCGCGCCGCCGGGATGCTGAGGGGCGACACGGCGCAGGCCTTCGCCGTGCTTCTGCCGGTGAAGAGCGTGGGGGTGATGGGCGACGGGCGAACGTATGAGGAGACGATTGTTTTGCGGGCCGTGACCACCAACGATTTCATGACCGCCGATTGGGCGCGACTGCCCTACGATTTGCTGGCTCGTGTGTCGAGCCGCATCGTGAATGAAGTGAAAGGCGTGAACCGGGTGGCTTACGATGTTTCGAGCAAGCCTCCGGCGACGATTGAATGGGAGTGAAAGGAAGGATGAAGGATGAATTATGAAGGATGAAATTAATTTTTCATCCTTCTGCCTTCATCCTTTGCAAACATGGACTACACTGAAATTCTCTCACGCGCGTGGAAGATCACTTGGAACAATAAAATTTTGTGGGTCTTCGGATTCTTGGCCGGGCTGGCTTCGGGGAGCGGAGGCGGGAGCGGGGGCGGCAGTGGCCGCGGCGGCGGGGGCGGCCCCTCCGGCGGGGGAGAGTTCGGGCCGGGCAACTTGCCTCCGGACATCGAACGGCAGTTGGAGAGGCCAGAAGTGATCGGCGTGATCATCGGCGTCGCGTGTTTGCTGATCATCATCGCCATCGTTGCCTTCGTGCTTTCGATCATCGGGCGCGGCGGACTCATCGGCGGCATTCGCTTGGCCGACGACACCGGCAAAGTGGCGTTCGGCGAGGCGTGGGCGGTAGGCAGACGCTACTTCTGGCGGCTGTTCGGCATTGAGCTGTTGCTGGCTGTTGCCGGTCTTGTGGTGGGCGCAATGGGCGCAGCCACCGGACTCATCGGCGCGTTTACGCTGGGCATCGGCTTGTGTTTTCTTCTGCCCGTGCTGTGCGTGCTCATCCTCGCCCTCATCCCCCTCAGCATCACCGCCCACTTTGCGCGCTTCGGAGTCGTAGTCGAAGACAAGCCGGTGATGGATGCCTTCCGGCGGGGCTGGGAACTCCTCAAAGCGAACCTCGGACCGATCATTGTGCTGGGCGCGATACTGATCGTCATCAGCATCATCGCCGGGCTGGTGCTCGTCCTGCCGTTCTTCGCCATCGTCTTCCCCACCATCTTCGCTTTCATGCTCAACCCCGAAGACCCGAACTGGGTGATCCTCGGCGCGTCGGGGCTGGCTTTCCTGTGCTATCTGCCCATCGCCATCGTGCTCGGCAGCATCCTCGAAACGTGGCAAACCTCGGCGTGGACTCTGGCCTATCGGCGATTCATCGGCAGTGCGCCCGCCGCGCCCGTTGCCGCGCCGCCTCCGCCGCCCACTCCGTTCCAACCGGCGTGAGGCTCGCCTCTTTCTTTGATCGCCCTGCTCAACGCCTCGCCAACGAACATCTTTCCATCACCGTTGTTCCGGCGTTGAGCGGGCGCGTGATGGAGTTGAACCTCGCCGGGCAAAACTGTTTTTGGATCAACGAACCGTTGCTGCGCGGCGAGATCGGCGGCGACCCGGCCTTCGGCAGTTGGAAGAATTGGGGCGGCTACAAAACGTGGCTCGCGCCGCAGAGCCGGTGGCCCGATCCGAACGCCCAATCAGAAGCGATGGATAACGTCGAGTGGGATGTGCTCTCGCACTCGGAGGCGGAGATCGAACTGCGCGGCCCGATCATCCCGTGGAGCGGACTCCGGTTGGGGCGTCGACTCTCACTGGCCGCCGACGAGCCAAAGGTGCGGGCGCGAGAGTCGATGACCAACGCGGGAGCAGAGCCGCAAACATGGGCGGTGTGGGCAGTGGCGCAGTTTCCGGTTCCCGGTTGGGCAGTGTATCCAGCCGAAGGCGCGCGGCGCGCGCTCGCGCCGCCCGCTCGATCATTCGACGGAGATCGTTTGCGCTTTGTGGGCGACTCAAAATGGAAAACGGGCGCGTTGGTTTCGGAGGGTTGGGGCGAATACCGCGCGGACTCGTGGCGGTGGACGTTTCGAGCGGCGTTCGCGCCGCACGCTTCACTGCCTCATCCCGACGATTGCAATCTCGAAACGTGGAGCAACTCGGCGCCGGGCTACATGGAACTGGAATGGCTGGGGCCGCTGGTGACGCTGGAGCCGGGCGAGAGTTGGGAGTGGGGAACGGAGTGGGCGATTGCGGTTTGATACAATTGCCTCATGCGCCCACCTCTCATCGGAATCACCGTTCACCCAAAGACTGCACCCGACCGCGACGACCTCGACACCCTGCTGGAAGGAATCATTGCCGGAGTGGAGCGCGCGGGCGGTTTGCCCCTGCTGATCCCGCTCGGCCTCGACGAGGCGACACTGCGCGATCTGTATGCGCGGCTCGACGGCCTGCTCCTCTCCGGCGGCGGCGATATTGAGCCGGGCCGATACGGGGCGACGATGCACGAAAGCATGGGCGGCGTGGATGCCGAACGCGACCGCGCCGAGTTCGCTCTCGCTCAATGGATTGTGAACGATCCGGCGCGCAAACCGCTCTTCGGCATCTGCCGCGGACTGCAAGTGATCAACGTGGCCCTCGGCGGCACACTGTACCGCGACATCGGCGAATACCCCAACGCGATCCGCCACACCTTTTCTGCGCCCGACTATCCCAACGACTATTTGCCGCACGAAGTGAAGATTGACGAAGACTCGACTCTGGCTCGTGTGATCGGCCAACCGATCCTCCGCGTGAACAGCCTGCATCACCAAGCCTGCCGCGATGTTGCGCCCGGCCTTCGCGTCTCTGCCGTCGCGCCCGACGGCCTCGTGGAGGCTATCGAGATTCCGCATCACCCCTTTGCGCTCACGGTGCAGTGGCACCCCGAATGTCTGCCCGCCGCGCCGGAGATGCGGGCGCTGTTCGAGGCGTTTGTGGCGGCTTCGGGGCGCGCGTGAGTTGGCGCAAAATGGCTTGCGAAGTTTACCCGATTCTTTTGATTTTTCTGCAATGATAGAACAAAACGCCGAACGACATCATCACAGTTCGGCGTTTTTCGCATGAGCGGAGAGGGTGGGATTCGAACCCACGAGGCTTGTGGCCTACCCGATTTCGAGTCGGGCGCACTCGACCAACTATGCGACCTCTCCGTGAGCGCGAATTATAACATGGCAGTATAATCGTGGCCTACCTCGCTGAAACGAGCGGGTGAGAGGGGGTATAGTCCTTGCCTCCTCCAGCCGTTCGTGCCAAGCCGAGCGGCTGGTTCTTTTTCGGAGTGAACAGTGCCACGCATCTTTGACAACATCGAGCAGCAACTCCTCCCGGCGCTCACTCAAACACTAACCATCTCCAAGCGAGCCGATTTCTGCGACAGCATGGATCAGCCTCAAGCGATCCGGCTGAAGCGCCGCCTGGCCGAAGAGTTTCGCCGCCAGTTGATGCTGGGCGCGCCGACCAACGAAGACGAGGCCGGTTTGCGGCGGTTGGCCCGGCAACTCCGTGAGCAAAAGCTGATTGTCAAACTTCATCTGCGGCACGCGCTCCACGCCAAGCTCTACTTGATCTTCCGCGACGATTTCAATAACCCCATCTCCGGCTTCCTCGGCAGCAGCAACCTGACCCTATCGGGTTTGTCGTATCAGGGCGAACTCAAATGTGGATGTGCTTGATCACGATGCCTGCCAGAAACTCGCTGACTGGTTCAAAGATCGTTGGGAAGATCGGTTCTGCCTCGACATCTCGCAAGAGTTGATTGCTGTCATCGAAGAGAGTTGGGCGAGGGAGGAGCCACCGACACCCTACGAAGTCTATTGGCTCATTGGGAATTGGCGTGGTAGCCCCCATATCTGGGGGTGTAAACTGGCAGGAAAAACGGAATAAAACCAACCATGAGCAAAGCCCAAGTAAGCATTCC
>Ga0194120_10001916_pt1 | contig 36656 bp, 29 predicted proteins | sample TA2MahCa65mmetaG_FD_148642 | JGI IMG/M metagenome (GOLD analysis project Ga0194120, IMG submission 148642) | Freshwater microbial communities from Lake Tanganyika, Tanzania - TA2015019 Mahale Deep Cast 65m | ecosystem: Environmental > Aquatic > Freshwater > Lake | place: Tanzania: Lake...
CGTGCCGGCGCTGGCGCCGGGGTAGACCGTCTGCACTGCGACGATCGGGAAGTCGACCTCGGGGAACTGGTCGATGGGGAGGCGCCGGTAGCTGAAGAAGCCCAGCACGATCAGCGCCAGCATCACCATCGAGGTGAAGACGGGGCGCCGGATGGCGAGGGCGCTGAGACCGCCGCCCGCTTGATCCGAGGCTCGGCGGCCTCGGGCGCTTCGGGATTGCATCCTACTTCTCCTTCGCCGTCGACACCTTGGTGCCGTCGGCCAACTCGATGCCCGCGCTCACGACGACGCGCTCGCCGGCCTTGAGTCCACTGGTGAGGGTCACGATGCCCGCGTCGTCGTCGCGCGTGCCGGCGACCACGGGGCGGCGGCACGCTACGCCGCCGTCAATCACGAGCACGAACGGCGCGCCGGCGTCGCCGCGCACGGCGGCCACGGGCACGGCGATGGCCCTCATAGTCGCCGCCACCCGGATGCGCCCGTGTGCGAACTGGCCGGCGACGACCTTGCCGTCACCGTTGGGGATCCGCACGTACACGCCCACCTGCCGTGTCGCCGCGTTAGCCACGGGGTCGACGCGCGCGACCGTGCCACGGAACTCGCGGTCCGGCGCGGCGTCGATCGTGAGCACAACGGGCTGACCAACGCGCACCCGCGCGGCATCTACCGCGCCCACCTGGCCCTTGAGCTCGAGCGTGCGCGGATCCACCACCGTGAAGACGGGATCATCACCGCGGATGGACTCGCCGGCCTCCGCCACGCGCTCGCTTACCCAGCCGTCGAACGGTGCGCGCAGTAGCGTTCGTTCCGCGGCCTCGCTGGCTCCGGCCAGTCCCGCCTTGGCGGCGGCGAGTTGGGCGACGGCGGCGTCATACCCGGCCTGCGCAGCCTTCAGGTCGACAGCGGCCATCGCGCCGGCAGCGAAGAGCTTCTTCGCGCCATCGAGCCGCTGCTGAGCGACGGCGAGCCCGGCATCGGCGGCGGCGACGCCGGCCCTGGCGCTTTCGGCGCCGCTGGTCACGCCCTGTGCCTCGACGCGGGCGAGCACCTGGCCCTTGGTCACGTGGGCGCCGCGGTCGACGCGGACGTCGCGCAGCGTGCCGCCAGCCTGCGCGCGCACACGCACGACGTCGGCGGGATCGAGCGGCCCGCTGACGACCACACTGGGTGCAACATCGGCGGTCGCAGCGAGCGCGACGTCGGCCGCGCCGAGGACGACGGGCGGCGCGGCATCGGCGGTCTCAGACTTGCCGCCGCAGGCGCCGAGGCTCAGCGCTGCGACGAAGGGAAGAAGGCGCGCGGCTCCGCGGCCGCGGCGCGAGATGAGATCGAAAGAGGTCATGGTCAGCGAACCATTGAGAGTGCGGCGGAGCTCGCGCCCAGTGCGCGCTGCAGTCCCGCGTCGGCGATGTGATACTGGGCGACGGCTTGTGCGTAGTTGGTGCGGGCCATCAGGAGCCCAAGGCGCGCCTCGCTTACCTCGAGGTGCGTGGCGAGTCCCTGGTCGTAGCGTAGGACGGTGAGGTCGTAGACCTTCTGCGCCTGGTCCACCGTGCGCTGGCGCGCGCTGATGGCGGCGGCGGCGCGCGCCCGCTCGCCGAGCGCCTGCTGGTACTGCAACTGCACGGCCTCGCGCAGCTGCGCGAGCTTGTACTGCTCCTGCTGCAGGCCGATGCGCGCCTGCGAGAGCGTGGCATTGCGGCGGAACCCGCTGAACAGCGGCACCGAGACGGTGAGCGACGCATTCCAGTCGGTGAGCCAGTCGCGCCCGTTGAGCCCGAACGTCTCCTGCGGGTACATCAGGCGACCGAGGCTCATCCGGAAGTCGAGCGAGGGGATGTACGCGGCGATCGCCTGCTTCACCATCTCGTTGGCGATGCGCACGTTCTGCTCCTCGGCCTGTACGGCGCCGCGCTGCGCGGCGACGGTGGTCGGGTCGAGCCGCTCCTCGGCCCGCGCGGGCGGCGCGGTGAGGCGCGTGGTGAGGATGATCGGCGCGGTGAGCGGCACGTTGATGAGCCGCTTGAGATCGAGCGCGGCGAGCGCAGCGGCATTCTGCGCGTCGATGAGCTGCGGCTTCAGGTTCTCGAGCCCGACCTCGGCGCGAAGGACGTCGAGCTCCGAGCCGGTGCCGGCCTGCAGGCGCAGGCGCTCCTGTTCGAGGAAGCGCGTCGCCTGCACCACGGCCTCGCGCGCGCTGGCCTCGAGCTCGGCGGCGAGCTGCGCGTTCACGTAGGCGGTGCGCACTTGATACTCCGACTCGGCGAGCTGCTCGCGCAGACCGAAGCGGGAAGCCGACTGGTAGAAGTTCGCGATGCGCAGGGCGCTCCCGAGTCGCGGCGAGAAGATCGCCTGCGTGGCGGTGAGCGACGCCGTGTACTGGTTGTCGCGGCCGAATGGCAGGTTGGAGAACAGCTTGGCAATCGGGGCAAGCGACGAATCCGGGGGCGCGCTGCTCGACGACTTCATGCGGAACGGCGACGCATAGGTGCGCACGTACATGAAGCTGCCGTCGAGCGCGGGGAGGGCGGCGGAGCGCGCCGCCTTCACCTGCGTGGCGGCGACGTCCACGGTCGCGCGGGCGATGCGGGCTTCCTCGCCCACCTGGCCGGCGCGTGCGAGCGCCTCGTCGAGGGAGATGCGGACGGTGTCGGTGGGCGGCGCCTGCTGGGCCGCGAGTGGCGCGGCGAGGCAGGCGAGCACGCCGAGGCGGGCGAGGTGCGTGGTCAGGGTCACGAGTGGGTCCTGCGTGGGCCGCGGCCTGCGGTGACGCGGGCCGTCGGGCGGAGGCTGTGAAGGAAGAGGTCGATGGTGGAGTCCACCATCCGGTCCTGGTCGAACGGGTCAATCGCGTCGAGGTCCATCGACTGACGCCAGAGCTGCTGCAACAGGAGTCCTGACGTGAAGATGCGTGCGGCGGTTTCCGCGTCGGCGTCGGCGCGGAACTCGCCGGTGGCCTTGCCGCGCTCGATGAGGGTGGCGATGAGCGCCCACCCCTCGGTGAGGATGCGCTGCACGATGCGGGCGAAGAGGTGCGGCGCGTCGGCGTGGAGGGCGAGATAGACGACGCGCAGCAGCCGGCGATCCTCGTCGTCGGGGGGCTCCACGAACCCGTTGCGCATCACGAGGCGTAGCTGGGCGGAGACCGGCCCCGGCGCGTCGCTCACGAGCGCGGCGATCCGCGCCACCTCGGCTTGCCCAATGGACTCCGCGAGCCGGGTCAGCAGCGCGTGCTTGTTCTTGAAGTAGTAGTAGATGGTGCCCTTGGTCACGCCAGCGGCGGCGGCGATGTCGTCGAGGCGCGCGGCGTTGTATCCGCGCTTGGCGAAGACCCGCAGGGCGGCGTCGAGGATCTCGCGGGGGCGCGCGTCGGGGCGGCGCGTCCACTTGGGGCGCGGCGCGCGTCGCGGCGTCGCCTTCTGCTTGCCCATCGAATCAGATATCCGGTATCCCACCGCCGACCAGACCGGGGCCGCGCGAGGGTGACGGCGCGGCGGGGCGGGCAAGTGGCGTGAGCGAGTCGAGTAACTATCCGGCGAGTAAGATACTCCTGGCGCGGCGACGCGGCAAGCTCGACGCTGGGAGCGTGGCACCAGCCGGAAAGTCGTACGTTCAAAGACACACTTCCTTCTCCCTGACCATGCCGAACTTCACATCGACCGCGGTCCTTTGCGTGTCGTTGGCGGCCGTCTCTGCCGGCGCGCAGACGCCCACGCCCACCCTGACTGGCCGTGGGGTCCACCTTGTCCTTGACGCCACCCACGGCGGGATTCGGCGCCTGGAATCCGAGCGCGGCCAGGAAGTGGCCGTCCCGACCGGCGAGACACTCGCGTTGTTCCGCATCGAGCGCGCGCCGGGGCAGCCCTTCATCGATGCGACGAGCGCGGCGCGGTTCACGTGGTCGCGGATCGAGGGGGGGCGGCCGGGGCTCTCGCTCGCTTGGGAGGGATTCCGGGACTATCCAGCGCTCCGGGTCAAGGCGACCGTGCATCTCGAGGGCGACTCGACAGCGGCGTGGCACATTGCGCTCGACGGAATCGCCGGCGTCGGCGTGGAGCGCGTGCTCTTCCCGCGACTCGGCGGTGTTGGCCTCACTGAGATGGCGTCGTTGGCGGTCCCGCTCTGGATGGGGCAACAGGCGAAGGATCCGCGCAGCCTGCTCTCGGGCGCGAACGACAAGGGACGCCGTTTCGAGTGGGACTACCCGGGGCACCTGTCGTTCCAGATGATCGCGCTCACGCGGCCCAACGGCGCGGGGCTCTACGTGGCGGCGGATGACTCGCTCGCCTATCGCAAGCTGTTCATCCTCTCGGGAGACGGCGAAGGGTACGGGCGCGTCGAGGTGGGGCACCAACTCTCCGACCCGGCGAAGGCCACTCGGTACGCGCCGGCCTACGCGGTGAAGCTGGGTGTCATCCACGGCACGTGGATGCACGCCGCTGAGCGGTACCGCGCGTGGGGGGAACGGCAGGCGTGGGCGCGCGAGTCGCGCGTGGCGCGCGGCACGGCGACGAAGTGGATGCGTGAGACGGGCGTCTGGGTCTGGAATCGCGGACGGGCCGCCAATGTGCTCGATCCGGCGATCACACTCCGCCAGCAGGTGGGGCTGCCGGTGAGCGTCTTCTGGCACTGGTGGCATGCGGGGCCGTACGACACCTCGTTCCCCGACTACCTGCCGCCGCGCGACGGCGTGCCGACGTTCACGGCCGCGGTGAAGAAGGCGCACGCCGCCGATGTGCGCGCCATCGTCTACATGAATCAGCGGCTCTGGTGCGTGCAGACGCCGAGCTGGAAGAACGAGAATGCCGAGCGCTTTGCGGTGCGCGAGCGCGACGGCAAGGTGCGGCTCGAGACGTACATGGTGTTCGACCCGTCACCGTGCGCGCCGATGGACATCGCCACGAAGTTCTGGCGCGACAAGTACGCGGGGATCGCTGATACCGTCGTGCAGCAATACGGCATTGACGGCATCTATATGGATCAGGCGGTGCTGAGCTTGGCCTGCTGGTCACCCGATCACGGGCATCCCGTCGGCGGGGGCCACTACTGGATGGACGGGTTCCGCGCGCTCGCCGCCGACATGCGCCGCCGCAACGGTGCGTCGCTGGGGCTCGCGGGTGAAGGAGGCGGCGAGAGCTGGCTCCCGGATCTCGACGCCTTCCTGACGCTGCAGGTGAGCCAGGAGCGATATGCGGATCCGGCGAGCGGCTGGGAGCCGCTGCCGATGTTCCAGGCGGTCTACCATCACCACGCCATCACGTACGGCACGTACGGTTCGCTCACGTATCCGCCGTACGACGAGATGTGGCCCGACTCCACGCGCCCGGCGAACGCGCTGACGCTGCTGGACGCGAAGTACCGTCGGCAGTTCCTGATGGAGCAGGCGCGGATGTTTGTGTGGGGGATGCAGCCGACCATCGCCAACCTGCTGCCTGAGCAGTTCGAGAAGCGCGCCGGCGAGATCGCCTATCTCAGCCGCCTCGCGCAGCTGCGCCACGCACATCGTGAGTGGCTGCAGGACGGCACGTTTGAGATCCCGCCGGTGTCGAACGCGCCGGAGTTGGCGTTTACCGGCTCGCGTATCAGCATCTACGCGGCGCGGCGCGGCGGAGCCACGGAGGTGCCGCTGCGCGCGCCGGCGGTGCTGACCGGCGCGTGGCGGGCCGCGAACGGGCAGGTGGGGATCGCGCTGGCGAGCATCGATGACGCGCCGCACACCGTGACGCTGACGCTTGATCCCGCGCGGCACGGCACGGCGCGTGGGGCAACGCTCTGGCGCGTGGACGCGTCGGGCCGCAAGCAAGTCGGCGCACTGCCCGCTGGCGCGCGTTCACTCACCGTTGACGTGGCGGCGCTGGAAGGAGTGCTGCTGATCGTCGAGCCGGGGAGGTAGGACGCGGCGCTCGGTGCTCGTTGCAGTTCAGAGATAATCAGCGTGGCCCGTCCGGCGGCCGGCACATCGCCATCAACGAGTCGCTGGCGAGCACACCGCGGCGCAGACGCCATCGACCATCGCCCTCCGCATCGGCCGTGCCCACGCGCGCGCGGCACTCGGGATCGGCGTTCGCCACCACGACACCAAAGAAGTCTGCAAGCGCCGCGCTCGCCCAGCGCACCGCGTGCCCGGGGCCGGCCACATTGAGCAGAAACGGCTCGGCCCTGGCGCCGCGCGTCTCGTCCACGCGCTCGATGCCGTGGATCGACTGGCCGGTGCGCGTCACCAGCCCCGCCGCGCGCCGTTCACGGTTGAGCAGCGCCGCCGCGCCGAGCACGTAGTCGCGCGACGCGCCGTACAGCGCCACGCGGTACGCGATGTCCGGAAGGTGCGGCGCGTATGACTCGCTGAACGTCGTCGCGCTCACGTCGGGCGAGAAGATCCCGATCGCGCGCAGGGGATGGGCGACGAGATACGCGTGCGTGTCGGCATCGTCGATGATCCCGCCCAGCGCGACGCGGCTTCCCATCGAGTGCGCGACGAGCACCGCGCCCCCCGCCGTCGAGTCCACCATCCGCATCACACGGGCGAAGGCCGGGGCGCTGCGCGCGGCGGCGCGCGCGTCGTCACGGTACACCTTCATCGGCGTGGGCACCACGTACAACTCGTGGGTGGGCCAGAGGAAGAGCACCAGCGGCCCGTCATGTCCGCCGCGCGCCTTCACCTGCATCCCCTGCGCGAGCGCGGTGGCGGGGCTCGACGAGTAGCCATGCACGTAGATGAGCGCCGCGCGCCTCGCGGTCGTGTCCCGGACGGCGAGCGCGAGCCGCGTCCGCCACTCCGCCTCGTCGAGCGCCGCCGAATCCGCGCGCGTCACGCGCATGGGCGCGAGGGGCCGCGGATTGCGCGATGGCGACACCACCAGCCGCGCCACGTAAATGCCATACCAGAGGGAGTCGGTGGCCTCGCGCGCAAAATCACTGGGCGTGCGCCGCCGGTTGGTGACGACGAAGACGGTGTCGAAGGTGGTGTCTGCGCGGACGCCGGGCGGGCGATGCGCCGCCGCCGCGGGAACGACACGCGTCGCCGGCGCGAGGGCCAACGCAGCCCAGAGCGCGAGTGCGATCATGCGAGGTGCGACACGCGGTTCGCGTCAATCGCCTGAGACGCGAGGGCGCCCAGCGCGGCGACGGCCGCATCGAGTTGCGCGAAGCGGGCGTCCTTGGTGTGTCCAGCGACATACCGCGCGAAGATCTGCTGCGCGATCACCGCCACCTTGAACAACCCGAAGGCGAACAGCCAGACGGGGTCACCCGCCGGCCGCCCCGTCGCGTGCTCCCAGGCGGCGATCACCTGCTCGCGCGTCCAGTTGCCGGGGAGTGCGGTGATGCCGATGCCGAGCTGCACCAGCGATGGTGGATCGGTGGGCTCAATCCAGTAGCCGAGGGTGGTGGCGAGGTCGAGCCGTGGATCGCCGATGGTGGCCATTTCCCAGTCGAGCACGGCGCGCACGCGCGTCGGGTCGGCGGGATCGAGCACGAGGTTGTCGAACTTGAAATCGTTGTGCACCAACGTGGCATCGCCCGTGGACGGCGCATGCGACGCCAGCCAGGCCAGCACGCGCTCGATGGCCGGCACGTCACCAGTGCGCGCCGCCTGCCATCGCTTGGTCCATCCGGCCACCTGGCGCTCGACGTATCCCTCGGGCTTGCCGAGTTCCTCGAGTCCCGGCACGCGCCAGTTCACGCGGTGCAAGCCGGCGAGCGTCTCGAGGGCCGCCGCGGACAGCGCGCGGAGCTGCGCCGCGCCGAAGGAGAGCGACTCGGGGAGCGCGCCGCGCACGATCAATCCGCGCACGCGTTCCATCACCACGAATGGCGCGCCGATCACGCCGACATCGTCGCACAGCGCGATCACCGCGGGCACCCGCGGATACGCCGGGCGCAGGGCGGCGAGCAGGCGCCCCTCCCGCAGGACATCGTGCGCGATCCCCGGCTTCACGCCGAACGGCGGCCGGCGCAGCACGAACTCGTCGCCGCCGGCGCGCACGAGGTACGTCAGGTTCGAGAAGCCCCGCGGGAACTGCTCCACCTCGATGCCGTGCACGTGCCCAAGGGTCTCTTCCCACCACTCGCGCAACGCGTCGAGCGGGATGGACTCGCCATCGCGGACGGGGGAGGAGGAGTCGATCAGAGTATCGAAAGACACGGGGACGACATTCGGAACGAGGAGGAGGTAGGGGCGAACGGACGGGGCTGGGGGTGGGGGACGAGGGATGGGGCGTCAGCTTCGCGGCGGCAGGCACCGCGCCAGCGTGTGCTTGGCCACGGCGTCCTTGTGCACTTCGTCGGGACCGTCGTAGATGCGCGCGGCGCGTTCGTGCGCCCACCAGTTGGCGAGCGGCGTCGCATCGGTCAGGCCATACCCGCCGTGCACCTGCAGGGCGCGGTCAAGCACCTTCTGCATCACCGCCGGCACGAAGTACTTGATCATCGAGATCTCGTCGCGCGCCTCGCGCTGCCCCACGCGCTCGAGCTTGGCGACGGTGTCGCGCACGAACAGCCGCGCCGCCTCGGTCTCGGCGCGGCTCTCGGCGATCCAGTGCCGCACCGCCTGCTTGTAGGCCAGCGGTTCGCCCGGCGCCAGCTCGCGGCGCAGCGCGTAGCGGCACATCAGGTCGATCGCGCGGTCGCAGATGCCGATCCACCGCATGCAGTGATGCACGCGTCCCGGGCCCAGCCGCTCCTGCGCGAGCAGGAAACCGGCCCCCTCCGCGCCGATCATTGCCGACGCGGGCACCCGGCAGTCGGTGAAGGTGAGCTCGCCGTGGCTCGCGTAGCCCGCGCCGACGTGCCCCATCACGGGGATGTTGCGGGCCAGCGCGTACCCCGGGGTGTCGGTGGGGACGATGAACATCGACGCGCGCTGATGTGGTTTGGCCGCGCCGGGCGTCGTCACCGCCAGCACGACGCAGAACGACGCGCCCTCGGCCGATGTCGCAAACCACTTGCGGCCATTGATCACCCACCCATCGCCGTCACGCACCGCGGTCGTGTCGAGCCAGACGGGATTCGACCCCGCGCGACCGGGTTCGGTCATCCCGAAGCACGACCGGATGGTCCCCGCGGCGAGCGGGCGCAGGAAGCGCTCCTGCTGCTCCGCCGAGCCGTGCGTGAGCAGCAGCTCCATGTTGCCGACGTCGGGGGCCTGCACGTTGCAGGCATAGTGGCCGACGGGCGTGCGGCCGAGGATGGCGCTCACCTCCGCGAACTCGGCCATCGGCATGGCGAGGCCGCCGTACGCGGCGGGGAGATGCGGCGCCCAGAGGCCGCGATCGCGCGCCGCCTGCCGCGCCGCGTTCAGCTCTGCCTCGATAGCCGTCCACGGCTGCGCGAGCGCCAGCGGTTCAAGGGGGAGCAGCATCTCGTTGACGAAGGCTTCGTACCGCGCGAGGAGCGTTGTCATGATCAAGACTTAGTCAGGGTCGGGAGGGCTGAGCGTGCGCCACGCGGGCATCCGGCGGCCGGGCTTGTTCGGCGCCTGCAAGGCGGCCATTCGGCGCTCCACGTCGCTCAGCCGGATGCGCACCGCGCGCGTGGCGCGCCGCGTACGGTCCAGCCGCCAGAGGGCGAAGATGGCCAGGAGGAAGCTGCCCAGCGCGATCCACGCGAGGGCGATCCTCTCGAGCAGGCGATGGGTCGCGGTGTCGTTGGGGACGACGAAGAAGAGAACCACCACGGTCACCGCCGTGGCGAGCGAGGCGAACGCCATGGCGACAAACAGCCACTGCCGGAGCGCGCGCCGCGCCCAGCGCCGCCGGAGCCGGGCGCGCAGGCGCTTCAGCCGCGGCCCATCCTGTGGACGGACGGCGCCGGGGAGCGGGCGGTGCGGCAGCGGGCGAAAGTCGGGCATGGGAGTATCTTATCCGGTGAGGCACCCTTCGTCACGCGGGCTCCCCATCATGCCGCACTTTACCGTCAACGGCGTTTCGTTCTTCTTCGAGGACACCGGCGGGCCAAACCCGGCGATCGTCTTCAGCCACGGGCTGCTGATGTCGTCGCGGATGTTCGCGGCGCAGATCGCGGCGCTGAAGGACCGCTACCGCTGCGTGGCGTACGACCACCGCGGCCAAGGGCGCAGCAGCGATCCCGGCGGGCGTTCGCACGACATGGACACCTGCTATCGCGACGCGGTGGCGGTGATCGAGGGGCTCGACGCGCGCCCGTGCCACTTCGTGGGCCTCTCGATGGGCGGCTTTGTGGGGATGCGCCTCGCCGCGAGGCGCCCCGACCTGCTCTACTCCCTGACGCTCCTCGAGACCTCGGCGGAGCCCGAGCCGCTCGAGAACGTGCCCCGGTACCGCAAGATGGCGTTCGTCGCGCAGACGCTCGGCACACGATGGGTCGTTGACCGGGTGATGCCCATCCTGTTTGGACGCACGTTCATGTCGGATCCCGCGCGCGCGGCGCAGCGCGCCGATTGGCGTGCGGAGATCGCTTCCCGTCCGCGGTCCATCGTGCGAGCGGTACGCGGGGTCATCGAGCGTGAGGGGGTAATGGAGGAGATTCGCTCCATCCACGTGCCCACGCTGGTGGCGGTGGGAGAGGAGGACACCGCCACGGCGCCGCCCAAGGCGCGGCGCATCCACGAGCAGATCCCGCACTCGCGCCTCGCCCGAATCGCGGCGGCCGGCCACTCGAGCACCGTCGAGCAGCCGGCCGTGGTCACGCAGCTGCTACTGGACTTTTTCGCGACGCTCCCGCAGTAGCGACCGCGCGTCCCAGAGCGCGCGCTCCACGGCGGCCAGCCGATCGTGGTAGGCGCGCGCATGGCGCAGCAAGACGGTGACGCGATGCGTGCCGAGGCCACCAAGGACGACCAGCGTGATTGTCAGCGTCAACCAGAACAGCAACGGATCCGGGCCGCCGCTGCCGCCCCACTGGCGCCCACCGAGGAAGTCGCTGAGGTAACGCGGGCCGGCGAACGTCATGACGAAGCCGAGGACGATCGCCACGCCGCCGGTCAGCCAGGCATGCGCGTAGGCCAGCGCCCGCCACGCCCGCTCCTCGGTCAACTGGCTCCCGAGCTGGTCGGCCGTCTCCACGAGGTCGGCGGTGACCATGCTCTCGAGCGGTGGGCGGTTGAACGGCGTCGGGTGGGCGATGCGCCACGCCCATGAGCGCTTGTTCCGCCGCCGCCGCCGGCGCCGGCCCGTGACGCCCATCTCATCGAGCTGGGCGAGCCGGCCGAGCACTTCCCGCTGGCGCGTGCGGGCGAGCTTCGCGCGCTCACGCTGGCGGTCGAACCGGCCGGCGAAGTACGCCCCGAGCGGCGTCGCGACGGCGACGAGCAGCACGAGCGTGGTCATCTGCGTGAATCGTGACTGCTGGCTCGAGGTCCACTCCGCGGGCGACAGCACGAACATCGCGACGGAGATGAAAACAAGGACCGTGAAGATGAGCAGCGCGAGGAACAGCCAGCCGCGCCGCGTGCGGAAATTGATGCGGCCGACGAGGCGGCGGTATTCGACACGCAACGCCTCGACTTCCCGCACGCGCATCGCGCGCTCGTCCTCGTTCTGGAGGGGCAGGAAGGTGACGGTCGTGCTGGATCGGCTGAATCTCACGAAGCGCTCGCAGTGAGGGCGCGCGCCCGCCGTCCCAGCCGTGGGAGGCGTGACGGGCCCGGTTCATTCAACTTTCTAGACGGATGTGCCGAAGTCAACGAAACAGCTGTCACAATGTGACAGCTGGAGGCTGTTCTGTCCGCCTACTCCACGTAGAACGACGGGCGATACGCCTGCGCTGACTTGAAGAAGGTGCGCAGGTGGGCGATGTCGCGGTCCACGTCGCCGGTCATCTGCTGCGGTTCGTGAATGACGAAGCGCTTGCGCGGGAAGTCGAAGGCGACTGGAACGATGGGGACCTTGGCGCCGAGCGCAACCCAGTAGAAGCCGGTGCGCCATTTCTCAGTGCGCTTGCGGGTTCCCTCAGGTGAGATGGCGAGGATCATCTTCTCGCGCGCGTTGAAGAGCGCGATGGTCTGGTCGACGACGTTGTTCTTGGAGGAGCGGTCCACGGGGACGCCGCCAAGCCAGCGAAAGAGGTAGCCGAACGGCCACTTGAAGAGCGTGTCCTTGCCGAGGAATGTGCCGCGCAGGCCCAGCGCGTACATCGCCATCACGCCGGTGGGGAAGTCCCAGTTGGACGTGTGGGGGGCGACAATGAGGACGAACTTGCGGAGGTTGGGGAGCTGTCCCTCGAACCGCCATCCCGTGACCAGCAGGAAGAACGAGGCGATGGCCTTGCTGATGAAGTTGCCGCGGCGGTGGACGTGGTCGCCGACGGGCGGGATGAGAGCGGTCACTGGGGGTGCAGGGAACAGGGAACAGAGTGGGGTGCAGGGGGAGGGGAGCAGAGTGGGGTGCAGGGTGCAGGGTGCGGCGGGGGGCTGGAGGGAGTGAACCTCGCCGGTGAGGGCGGCTCCGGCAAGTCGGAGTGCGCTGCTGGGGACTCGCGCCGGGCCCGGCTACAACCATATTAGTCGCCCTGTCGCCTCGGTCGAGGCCTCATGAATCCGCGCACGCTCTTGGGGACCCTTTGTATGCCGCCCATTCTCCATCGCCTCCTCCCCGCCGCGGCGCTCTGCGCTGCGAGCCTCTCCGCCCAAGCCCCCACCGCCGCCACCGCAGCGGCCAGCCTCACCTGGCGCGGCATCGGCCCCGCCGTGATGAGCGGGCGCATCAGCGACCTCGCCGTGCATCCGAAGGACAAGGCGACGTGGTATGTCGCCGCCGGCTCCGGCGGCGTCTGGAAGACCACGAACGCGGGGACGACGTTCACGCCGATCTTTGACGACCAGCCGTCGTACTCAATCGGTGTGATCACCATTGACCCGACCAACCCGGAAGTGGTTTGGGTGGGCACGGGCGAGAACGTCAGCGGCCGGCACGTCGGCTGGGGCGACGGCATCTATCGCAGCCGCGACGCGGGCCGGACGTGGCAGCGAATGGGGCTCGCCGCGTCGCAGCACATCGGCCGCATCCTCATTGATCCGCGCAACAGCGACGTGGTGCTGGTAGCCGCCGAGGGCTCGCTGTGGGCAGCGGGTGGTGAGCGCGGCGTGTACCGAACCATGGACGGCGGGCGCACGTGGAGCGCGGCGCTCCAGATCGACGAGAACACCGGCGTCACCGACCTGGAGTTCGATCCGTCGAATCCGGATGTGGTGTACGCGGCCGCCTATCAGCGGCGGCGCCACGTCTGCTGCTTCCTCGCCGGAGGGCCAAGCTCCGGGATCTACAAGTCCACCGACAACGGCAAGACATGGCGCAAGGTGACCACCGGCCTGCCGAAGGGGGACATGGGGAAGATCGGACTCGCCGTCACGCCCGCCGATCCGTCGCGCGTGTACGCGACTATCGAGGCCTCCGCCGGAGAGCAGGGCTTCTATCGGTCAAATGACCGCGGCGAAAGCTGGGAGCGGCGGAACGAGTACATCTCGGGCGGCACGGGACCGCACTACTACCAGGAACTCGAGGCCTCACCGCACGACGCGGACCTCGTGTACCAGATGGACGTGTTCCTGCACGTCACCCGCGACGGCGGCAAGACGATCGGCATGCTCGAGACGGGACGCGACAAGCACAGCGACAACCATGCCCTGTGGATCGACCCGGACAACGGCCGGCACCTGATCGTCGGCACCGACGCAGGAGTCTACGAGAGCTTCGACCAAGGCGTGCGCTGGCGCCACTTCCCCAACCTGCCGCTCTCGCAGTTCTACAAGGTCGCGCTGAACAACCGCGAGCCGTTCTACGACCTGCTGGGCGGCGCGCAGGACTTGGGCACGCTGCACGGCCCGTCGCGCACGTCGAACCGCGACGGCATCCGCAACCAGGACTGGTACGTGCCGATGGGCGCCGATGGCTACGGCGTCGCCTTCGACCCGAATGACCCGGACCTGATGTACTTCATGTGGCAGGGCGGCAACATCTTCCGAAAGGATCGCCGGAACGAGGAAGCGGTGGACATCAAGCCACGGCCAGCCGACGGCGACGCGCCCGAACGCTGGAACTGGGATTCGCCGATCCTCGTGAGCCCGCACAATCCAAACCGCATCTACTTCGCGTCGCAGCGTGTCTGGCGCAGCGACGACCGGGGCGATTCGTGGACGCCGATCAGCGGCGACCTGACGCTCGGCCAGAACCGCTACGAGCAGCGCATCTTGGGACGCGTCTGGAGCGTGGACGCGCTGTTCGATCACGGCGCGATGTCGAAGTTCGCGACCACGACGTCCATCGCCGAGTCGCCGAAGGAAGCGGGCGTGCTCGTGGTGGGGACCGACGACGGGCTCGTGCAGGTGACCGCCAACGGCGGCGGGGCGTGGACGCGCACCGCGCCGATGCCGGGATTGCCGGCGGGGTCCTTCATCAACTCCGTCGAGACATCGCAGTTCGACGCGCGCACGATCTTCGTGGTCGCCGACAACCACAAGCAGGGCGACTTCGCCCCATACGTCTACGTGAGCACCGACCTCGGCAAGACGTGGCGCTCGATTGCCGGCGACCTGCCGAAGGGGACCATCGTCTGGGCCATCCGGCAGGATCACGTGCGCCCCGAGCTGCTGTTCGTCGCGACGGAGTTCGGTGTCTACTGGACGCCGAACGGCGGCGCGAACTGGCACAAGCTGAGCGGCGGCGTGCCGACGATCTCGTTCCGCGACCTCAAGATCCAGCGTCGCGACAACGACCTCGTCGGCGCAACCTTCGGACGCGGCTTCTATGTGCTCGACGACTACTCGGCGCTGCGCGACATCGCCGCAGGCGCGCTGAGCAGCGACGGCGGAATGTTCCCGGTGCGCGACGCGTGGTGGTACGTGCCGTATCAAGTGGCGCAGGCGCTGAACCGCCCGGAGTTGGGGAGCGACGACTTCACGGCGAAGAACCCGCCGTTCGGCGCACTGCTCACCTACTATCTGAAGGAAGCGCCGACCACGACGAAGGAGGCGCGTCAGGCGCAGGAGAAGGCGCTGCGCGAACGCAACGCCGACGCGCCCTTCCCGGGCTACGATCGGCTGCGCGCAGAGTCGCTGGAACAGGGGCCGAAGGCGCTGCTGATCATCAGCGACGCCACCGGCCGACGCGTGCGCGTGATCGAGGCGCCGGCGAAGGCGGGACTCAATCGCGTAAGCTGGGATCTGCGTGGCCCGAACCCCGACGCCATCGACCTGCGCCCCGCTGGCTTCCAGGCACCGTGGTCCGCGCCCGTGGAGGGTCCGCTCGTGGCGCCGGGGCGCTACACCGTCGCACTCAACGTCGTGTCAGCGAGCGGCGTCCGCCAGCTTGGCGCGGCGCAGTCGTTCACGGTGAAGTCCGTGCCCAACCTGCCGGCGGGGACGAACGTCGCCGACGTCGCGGCATTCCATGGGCAGATCGCTGAGCTCGCGCGTCGCGCCTCGTCGGTGGGCGAGGAGCTCTCCCGCGTGCGCGAGGAACTGCGTCATATGCGGGCGGCGATCGTGGTGACGCCGAAGGCCGAAATGGCCCTCTTCGCGCGCATTGATTCGGCGAATGTCGCGGTGGCGGCGCTGAGCCGCCGCCTGCATGGCGATCCGATCCGCCAGCGCCTGGACGAAGACGAGGTGCCGTCCATCAACGCTCGGCTCGGCACGGCGATGAGCGCGTGGGAGACGCGCCTGCCGCCAACGGCAACGCAGCGGCGGAGCGCCGAGCTGGCCGCGACCGCCCTCGCGGCGCTGACCCGCGATGTCGAAGCATTGGTCAGCGGCGAGATGGTGAAGCTGCGCGCCGCGCTTGATGCGGCGGGGGCGCCGTACACCCCGGGGCGGCGGCCGGAGTGACCATGCATACCTGCACCTCACCGAAGCCGGGCAGTATGTGGCGCTGCGCTACACGTCACGCGCTGTTCGCGCTTGCCTTTTCCGCCGGGGCGGCCGTCGCCCAGACCGACACTTCTCTCGTCGCCCCCGGCGGCAAGCTCGAGCGCGTCTTCTGCTGCGGCGTCTTTCTCGAGGGGCCAGCCGCCGCCCCCGATGGCTCGATCTACTTCACGGACATCACCGCCACGTACAACTACGTGGGGCGGCCGCTGGACCAGCAGGGCGGCGTGATCCGCCGCTACGACCCGAAGACGGGCAAGACGACGGTCTTTCAGTCGCCGAGCGCGATGGCGACGGGAATAGAGTTCGGGCCGAACGGGCAGATGTACGTGACGCACGCGGCGCACTTGGGCACGCGGCTCGTCACGCGGATCGATCTCGCGACCGGGCTTGGCTACGTGTCGGCGTACCGGTTCAACGGGCGACCATTCAACTCGCCTAACGACCTCGCCGCCGACCATCAGGGGCGCATCTTCTTCTCGGATCCGCGCTACATCGGCGACGAGTCGATTGATCAGCCGGTGATGGGCGTCTACCGCATTGACACCGACGGCAAGGTCTCCATCGTCACGGCCGACCTCGGCAAGCCGAACGGCGTCGCGATCTCGCCCGACCAGAAGACGCTGTACGTGGCGAGCATCGGCAAGTCGGAGATCGATCGCCTGCCACAGCCCGTGCCGACGCGCAGCGCGCTCGAGGCGATCGTCGCGTATGACATCCAGCCGGACGGTTCGGTGAAGTTCAACCGGCTGGTCGTGGACTACCTGGCGGCGCCCGCGCGTCCGGAGAAGAACGGGCCGGACGGGATCGACACCGACATCCACGGCAACATCTGGGGGGCGCAGCTCGCGTGGAAGGCGGTGGTAGCGTACAGCCCGGACGGGAACGAACTCGGCCGCATCCCGATTGAGGAAGGGGCGACGAACGTCGAGTTCGGACGTGGGACGGAGGCGGACGTGCTGTACATCACCGGGCGCACGGGGCTGTACCGCGTGAAGGTGAAGACGCGCGGGTGGCATGCGGGGGAAACGCGCTAGCAGGATGTGGCTGTGACGGCTCGCACGGCGCACTGCTTCACCACGGAGGCACGGAGGACACAGAGAAGTGCGACAGCAACTTCTTGGGGGAACTGCGTGCGCCACTCAGTAGTCTGAGTGGCGCGCTGTTGTTACCCCCAGGGTCGTCGCCCTACTTCGTGTCCTCCGTGCCTCCGTGGTGAAGTAGTGCCCGTCTCCGCGTACACCCCCTAACGCCCGTCAGCGCCCCTCGTGCCACGCGCGCGCCACGGGCGCCAGCACGGCACCGGCGAACAGGCCGATGACAACCACCGTCGTGCCGACGCCAATGAAGATCGCGTCGTAGTCGGGCACGCCACTGCCGCGGCGGGTGATCTCCACCGCGATGCCGCCGGCGATGGGACCGGTGAGGAAGCCGAAGCTTCCCGCCACTTGGAAGGCCCCGAACAACCCTTCGCCGGATCCGTGCCGCGCGAACTCGGAGACGAGCAGGAGGTTCGGCGCGAACATCAACGCGCTGGTCACGCCGGAGAGCAGCATGGCCCAGGGGAGGGCCCCGTGCGGCACCAGGCCGTACGTGGAGTAGACGACGCCGAACGCCACCGTGCCGCCGATAATCGGCCAGAACCAGCCCACGCGATCAGCGAGCCGCCCGACGGGCCAGCACAGCACTGCGAACGGCACGAGGAAGAGCGCCATCAGCAGGCCGCGCTCCGACGGCGAGACTTTCTGAACCTCGCTGAGGTACAGCGTAAACGTCGAGACGAACACGCCGACCGTGAACCGGTCAATGAAGCCGAACACCAGCGGCATCCAGACGGCCAGCGAGGTGCGCTTCCATTCGTAGCGATGGCGCGTGACCGCCGCTTGGCCGGCGGGGAGAGGCGGAATGGCCAGCGACGCGAGCGCGGCCAACGCGAGCAGCGCCGCGCCGGAGTAGTAGACCACCTCGACGCCGCGCTCGACAAGCCAGCCGCCGAGCGGCGAGCCGACGGCGACGCCGGCCATCAGCGCGGTGGCCACCAATCCCAGCGTGGCCCCGCGACGCTCCCCGCCCAGTCGATTCGCGGCGACCATCAGCAGCGTCACTGCGGGGAGGTGCGCGACGCCGTCAATCGCGCGCCAAATGAGCAGCACGGTCACCGACGGCGCCGCGTTCATCCCGAGAAACGCGACCGCGTTGATGAGCAGCGAACCGACAAGCCACGCGCGCAGATTGGGCCAGCGGCGGAACAGCACCATCACAATGGGCACCGCCACGATGCCGGTGGCCATGTTGATGGCCGTGAACGCGTGGGCGTCGGCGCGCGAGCCGCCGAGGTGCACGATCACCAGCTCGTTCAACCCGGCGACGACCAGCGTGAGGGGGACGAGCGTGAGGAATGTGGCGAGTGCAATCGCGCGCCGCGCGTACCGGGCCTCGGGCGTATACGCCGGCGTCATCAGCGGAACCCATCCTCGTAGAGGTCGGCGATCTTGCGCAGGGTGGTGCTGAAGTCGCCCGTGCGGTCGGCCACGGCCATCGCGCCGATGAGATCGGCGGTCATGTGCGGCGCCGTGGAGAAGACCTCGTGCAGCCCACCGGCGGCGAGTTGGTGCTCGTCCATCGCGTTCACGAATGCGGTGAGCTCCGGATCGGCGGCGGCCTCGGCGGCCAGCCGAATAGCGCGGGGGAGGGGCAGGCCGGCCTCCACGCCGGTGGCGAGGGCGCGCGCGAAGCGGGCTCGGACAAGCGGCGGTTTCTTGCCGTAGTTCTCGGCGACCATCATCAGGAATGACCCGCCCGAGGTGATCCAGGCGATGGTCCCGGTGGTGACGAACCCGACATACGCGCCGACGTGGCCGAAGTACAGGAGAGGAAAGGGGGCGATGAAAACCGCGCAGATGGCGGTAAACATGGGATACGCCATCTGCTTCTTGATCCAGAGGATGAGGCGGTGCTTGGACTGGTAGAACTGCCCTAGCAGGTGCAACGCCTCCTCGAAGGTCCCGGTTTCCTCGCCGAGGACGAGGAGGGCACGCTCCATCGGCTCGAAGCGCTTGCCACCGGTGCGCACGAGGTAGGTGACCCGCTGGCCGCGGCGCGCGCCGTCGAGCAGCCAGTCGCGCATCTCCTCCACGTGCGGCGCGCCGCGCGGCCCCATGGTGCGCAGAGCGTGTTCGTTGGTGAGCCCGGCATGCACCGCCGCCCGCCACATGCGGTAGAACTCCTCGCGATGGCGGCCGTCGTCGAGGGCGCGGTAGGCGGAGAGGAAACTGGGCACGCGGGGAAGATAGTGGGACGGGGGACGAGGGCGGAGTGCGGTGGGTTGGTGCGGAGGGAGGAGTGGGGTGCGGCGGGAGGAGGGACGAGGCGGATGCGTGGAGCCCTTCGTACATTCTCCCTCGTCCCCCCTCTCTCCTCCCTCCACTCCTCCCTCCGCACCCCGCACTCGTCCCTCCTCCCATGCCACTCGACTCCGACTTCGACGAACTCGAGCTCCTGATTCGCGCCAAGTACGCGCTGATCGTCCTGGACACGGTGGAAGTAGAGCGCGCCGAGCAGGGGCTGGCGATGTGTGCCTCGCGGCTGAACCTGCTGTACTTCACGTGGAGCCGATCGCGCGGACTGCGCCGCGGTGTGCTCGCCTCCGACCCGGTGATGAACAACAGCGAGGAACCGGCGCGTGCGCTGGCCGCCGCGGTCGAGGAAGGCGCGGGGCTCTTCCACTTCCGCGGCCTCGGCGAACACCTGGACGATGCGGCGGTGGTGAGCCATGTGCTCGATGTTGTGCAGCAGTTCGGCACGCGACGCGGCGCGCTGGTGCTCACGGGGCACAACATCCGGCTCCCGGACGCGCTGCGTCCCCACGCGACGGTGATCCGGCTGGCCGGCGCCACATACGACGACCACCGCCAGCTGCTGGAGAAGCTGATCCGCGAGTACTCCGCGAAGATGCCGGTGCGCGTGGAGCTCTCGCGTGAGGATCGCGTGCGCTTCATCAACAACCTGATGGGACTGACGCTCACTGAGTCGGAGAAGATCATCACCCGCCTGATCGTCGAGGACGGCGCGCTTGACGCGAAGGACATCGAGCGGGTGAACGCCGCCAAGCGGCAGATCGTGGAGCAAGACGGCCTGCTGGAGTTCTATCCGCACACCTCGGGGCTCGACCAGGTAGCCGGCCTCGGCGGGCTCAAGGCCTGGTTGCAGCGTCGTCGCGCCGTGGTGACCGACCCGCGACGCGCCGAGGAATTTGGGCTCGGATTCCCAAAGGGCGTGCTGCTCCTTGGCGTGCCCGGCTGCGGCAAGAGCCTGTGCGCCAAGTCGGTGGCGCACGAGTGGGGGCTGCCGCTGCTCAAGCTCGATCCGTCGAACCTTTACGACAAGTACGTCGGCGAAAGCGAGCACAACTTCAAGCGGGCAATGCTCACCGCAGAGCGGCTCGCTCCGATTGTGCTGTGGATCGACGAACTGGAGAAGGCCTTCGCGTCGGCGAGCGCGGACGCCGACGGCGGCGTGTCGCACCGCATCTTTGGCACGTTCTTGAGCTGGTTGCAGGACCGCCGCGGCGATGTCTTCGTGGTGGCGACGTCGAACGACGTGGCCAAGCTTCCGCCGGAGTTCATCCGCAAGGGGCGCTTCGACGAGATCTTCTTCGTGGACCTGCCGGGCGACGCGGCGCGAGCGGAGATCCTGCGCATCCACCTGCGGAAGCGAAAGCAGGATCCCGAGAAGCTCGACCTGGCCGATCTGGTCGCCGCCACCAAGGGATTCAGCGGCGCGGAGATCGAGGAGAGCATCGTGAGCGCGATGTACGCCGCGTTCGCCAAGGGGACCACGGTGGACACGGACGCGCTGCTCGCGGAAATCTCGGCGACCCGGCCGCTGTCCAAGACGATGCCCGAGCGGCTGGATGCGCTGCGGCGGTGGGCGTCGCATCGGACGGTGGGAGCGGAGTGAGCAGCGCGGAACGGGGAGGAGGCAGGGGCGAAGGAACGAGGGCTGAGGAGTGGAACGGGGTACGCGTGCCTCGTTCCGAATCCCGGTTCTCGTTCCTTCGCCTCTACCCCCTCCCTGTTCCGTCACGCCAGCATCATCACCCAAAGCCCCACCAGGCTCGCCAGCACCACCGAGTGCCAGAAGACCCGGCGCAGGATGAGGCCTTCGTGCCCGACGAAGTCGGTGGCCGCGCCGGCGACGACGATGCTCTGGGCGTCGATCATCTTCCCCATCACGCCGCCAGCGCTGTTGGCGGCGGCCATGAGCACCGCGCTCACGCCGACTTGCGTGGCGGTGAGCACCTGCAGCGAGCCGAAGAGGACGTTGCTCGACGTGTCGCTGCCGGTGAGGGCGACGCCGAGCCAGCCGAGCATCGTGCCGAAGTACGGATACGCGCGGCCCGTGTGCGCAAAGGCCAGGCCAAGGATGGCGTCGAGGCCCGAGTAGCGCATGACGAACCCGATGCCGAACATCGCGGCGATGGTCAGCAGCGGAATGCGTGCGCGCCGGAGCGCGTCCGCATACGCTGACGTGATGGCGCGGCGGCCGGCGCGCATCGCGAGGGCGGCGACGAGGCCGGACAGGAGAATCGCCGTCCCGGTGGCCGAGAGCCAGTTGAACGTGTAGAGCGCGGCCTCCGGCTTCGCCGCTGCAACCACGGGCGGTGTGCGCTCCACGATGTTGTGCAGGCCGGGCACCTGCACGACGGGGGCGGAGAGCGCGTTCAGTCCGCTCTTCACCGTCGGCACGCCCCAGGCGAAAACGAAGACGGCGAGGATGAGCCAGGGGAGCCAGGCGCGCATTACGTCGATGGGAGGTGCAGGGACCGGGGAGGCAGGGTGTGGTTCAGGGACCTGGGAGGCAGGGTGTGGTTCAGGGACCAGGGAGGCAGGGTGTCGTTCAGGGACCAGGGAGGCAGGGTGTGGTTCAGGGACCGAGGTGGCAGAGTGTGGTACAGGGGCAAGGGGCGTTTCCGGCGCACCCTGCACTTCGCTCTGCCTCCCTGCTCCTTGCACCTCGTCTCTGGGTTTCCAAACCCGAAGGAACACCCCCAACGCCCCCATCGAGCATATCGCCGCGACGATGTCCACCAGCCACGGGCCGTGGTACGTGGCCATGAGGTACTGCGGGATCGCGAATGCGCCGCCGGCGACTGCGAGCGCCGGCCAGACGGCCAGCGTGCGCCGGAGGCCCGCGTAGGCCGCGACGAGCCAGAACGGGACGATGACGCTGAACGGCGGCAGGATGCGTCCGACCATGGCCGAGAGTTCCTGCACGTCGAGTCCCGTGACGCCGCTGAGTGCGATGATGGGCGTGCCGAGCGCACCGAACGCGACCGGGGCGGTATTCGCCAGGAGCGACAGCACCGCGCTCTCGAGCGGGGCGAAGCCGAGTCCGACCAGCAGCGCCGAGGTGATGGCGACTGGCGTGCCGAACCCCGCGGCGCCCTCGAAAAAGGCGCCAAGGGAGAAGGCAACGAGCACCAACTGCAGGCGGCGGTCGGTGGTGACGTCGGCGATGTGTTCGCGCAGCGCGTCAAACGCGCCGTGCTCCACCGCCAGCCGGTAGAGGAAGAGGACGTTGATGAGGATCCAGCCGATGGGGAACAGGCCGTAGGCGGCGCCGAGCGCAGCCGAGGCGGCGGCGGCGGCGAGCGGCATTCCGGAGACGGCGATGGCGATACCGAGCGCCGAGCACAGCCCGAGCACAGCGGCCCAGTGCGCCTGGACCTTCTGCGAGGCGAGCGCGCCGAGCAGCAACACCACCGGGATCGCGGCGACGAGCGTTGAAACCACGGCGTTGCCGAGCGGGTCGTACGGTTGCGGCCAGGTCACGGGCAGAGGGGAAGGGAAGGCGTGAAGATGCCGCGTGCGAGGCCGGCCCGCTACCGTGGCACTTCTGGCGCGCGCGGGGTATTCTCTATCGGTCACCGAGGAGCTGGAGCCAGCGAGTGCCAGCCGTCCACGGTGCGATGCCACGTCTCCACATTCGCTGAGGATGCCCCGCCCATGAAGATCCGTCTCCTTGCCGCCGCCGTCGTTGCCCTCGTGCTGCCAAGCGCCTTGGCCGCGCAGGACGCACCGAAGCCGGCCCTCGATCCCGTCGGCAAGTACCAGGTACAGGCCGTCGTGCAGGGCCAAACCGCCGCCTTCGAGATGATCGTCGAGAAGAAGGACGACGGAACATACACGGGCACGCTCGCGAACCCGGATTTCGGCACGTCGATCATCGCGTCGCTCAAGGTCGAGGGGCGGACGGTCAAGATCGTGCTCGCCACGCCGCAGGGGACGGAGGCAACGATCGAGTGCACGGTTGCAGAGGACGGCACCGTGGACGGGAGCTGGGCGATGCAGGGAGATGGGGGGAAGATCACTGGCAAGAAGTTGCCGTAGCGACAGAGAACGACAGAAAACGACAGAGAACTACAGAGAACGACAGGAATCCACAGAGGCCCGGCGGCGATCATCGCACCGGGCCTCTGTCGTATTCTGTCGTATTCTGTCGTATTCTGTCGTATTCTGTCGTATTCTGTCGTATTCTGTCGTATTCTGTCGTATTCTGTCGTTCTCTGTCGTTCTCTGTCGTTCTCTGTCGTTCTCTGTCGTTCTCTGTCGTTCTCTGTCGTTCTCTGTCGTTCTCTGTCGTTCTCTGTCGTTCTCTGTCGTCCTCTCCTATTCCACCCTCGCGATCTCCTCGCCCGGGTTGATAAACTGATCCATCGCCGTATGGTACTGCGTGTCGTAGAGCTGTTTGTAGCGGCCGTTGAGTCGAAGGAGTTCCCGGTGAGAGCCGCGCTCCACGATCTCGCCGTGCTCGAGCACGAGGATCTGGTCGGCGCTCTGGATGGTGCTCAGGCGGTGGGCGATGACAAACGTGGTGCGCCCGGCGCGCAGGGCGCGCAGGCCAGACTTGATCTGCTGCTCGCTCTCGCTGTCCAGACTTGAGGTCGCTTCGTCGAGCAGCAGGATGCGCGGGTCGCTGAGGATGGCGCGGGCGATCGCCACGCGCTGGCGCTGGCCTCCGCTGAGCTTCACGCCGCGTTCGCCGACCACGGTGTCATAGCCATCCGGAAACTGGCTCACGAACTCGTCGCAGTGCGCGACGCGCGCCGCAGCGAGCACCTCGTCTTTGGTGGCGCCGGGCTTGGAGAAGGCGATGTTCTCGAGGACGGTGCCGTCAAACAGGAAGTTGTCCTGCAGCACAACGCCGAGATGCGCGCGGTAGTCGCGCAGGCGCAGGGTATTCAGGTCCTTGCCGTCCACAAGCACCCGCCCGCCCTTCGGGCGCGCGAAGGCCATGATCAGAGAGATCATGGTGCTCTTGCCCGATCCGCTCGAGCCCACCAGGGCGGTGGTTGTCCCGGCCGGCGCGTGGAACGAGACCTCCTTCAGCACCGGAACCGCCTCGCGGTACTCGAAGCTCACGCGGTCGAACCCGATCTCGCCGCGCAGCGCGGTCACCCGCTCGTTGTTCGCGTCGTGTTCGTCCTCGGTGGGCGTGGCCATGATCTCGCGGATGCGGTCGAGCCCGGCGAACGCCTCGGTGATCTGCGTGCCGATGCTGGCGATCTGCACCACCGGGAAGGCGACCATCACGACGAAGAAGACATACATCAGCAGCTCGCCGGTCGTCATCTGGCCGCTGATCATCGCGCGGCCGCCGAAGACGATGAGCACCACATAGATGGCGCCGATGATCACGGTGCTGAGCGCGCCGATGGCCGACGTGCCGGTGATCGTCTTGGCGATGTTGCGGAACAGCCGGTGCGCCCCGAGCGTGAAGACCTTCTCCTCCCGCTTCTCCGCGGTGTACACCTTGACCACACGCGCGCCGCCGAACGCCTGGCCGAGGCGCCCGCTGACCTCCGCGGTAATCACGCTGCGCTCCCGGAACACGGGCCGCAGCGTGGCGAACGCGTACGCCATCCCGGCGCCGAAGATGGCCAGGAAGAGGAGCGTGGCCAGCGTCATCTGCCAGTTCAGGTAGAAGAGCACCACGAGCGCCACGATGGCCGTGAGAAGCCCACCGATTAGCTGGATGATCCCCGTGCCGATCAGGTTCCGGATGCCTTCGGCGTCGTTCATCACGCGGTTGATGAGCACGCCGCTCTGCGTCTCGTCGAAGAACGCCACCGGCAGGCGCAGGAGCCGGGCGTGCACGCGGCGGCGCAGCTCGGTGATCGCGCGCTGGCCGGCGACGCTGATGACCTGGGACAGGGCGAACGACGTCGCCGCCGAGACAAGTGCAGCGGCGCCAACCGCGAGCGCGAGCGGCCAGAGAAGATCGTACCGCTGCTTGCCCACCACGTCGTCCACGAGCCACTTCGTGCTCGTCGGGCCCACGAATCCTGCCGCGCGACTCAGCAGCATCAACGCAAAGCCGATGCCCAGCGTGCGGCGATGCGTCCACATCAGCGCCCGCGTCTCGGCCCACGCGAGCTTGTAGTTGGTTGGCTTCTTCGCAGGCGGCTTCGGGGCCGTCATCTCTGCTCCACGGGAACTGGCGACGGGGCCGCGGCGGCGCCACGCGCCCCACGTCCCCGGACCAACGGAAACTACCGCCGCAGGCCACGGAATCCAAAGGGGCCTGACCGACCGTTGGTCGGGGCACGGGAACGGGCACAGTGGAGTGCACGGGAACGGGCACGGTGGAGTGCACGGGAACAGGCACAGTGGGGTGCAGGGGCACAGCACAAAGGCAGAGCGGCGAGGCATTTCTGCCCCGCCGCTCTGTTGTTTCTCTGTTGTCTTTCTGTTGTCTCTCTGTTGTTTCTCTTTAGAAGTTGTATTGGAGGCGCGTAATCACCAGCCGCCCCAGCGCCGCGCCGCCGATGAACTGGACGTTCTTCGTGTCGAGCAGGTTCTGCGCCATCACCGAGAACATCGCGCCGCCCAGGAAGTTCGGGCGGAACGTCATCGAGGCGTCGTACAGGTTGTACGCGCGCACCGTGCCAATATACACGCCCGAGTTCCCCGGGAACTCGGCCGCGTGGCGGAACCGCGCCTCGGCGCCGAAGCCCTTGGCGTCGTCGCGCCAACGGACCGCCACCGTGCTCTTCTTATGCGGGGCGTTGAGGGCGATGTCCGACACGCCGCCGACGCTTGCGCGCGAGAAGAAGTCGCGGCTGACCCAGCTGTACGTGCCGAACAGCGAGAGCCGGTCGGCCAGCATGTACGTGGCGCTGAGGTCCACGCCGCTCAGTCTCACACGGCCGAAGTTGCGGTAGGCGAGCACGATGTCGGTGCTGCCCGAGAGCGCGTTATCCGGGTTGACGACGCCGAGCGGAACGCCCGTCGTGGCCGAGCCCGAGACGCCGCCCAGACCGCCGGCAAGCGTCGGGGCCAGGTTGCCGGCGACGGCAGTCGCCGTCGGACCAGCCGCCGGGCCAAGCGCTGGCGTCAGCGCCGCCGTCAGGGCCGGGATGAGGTTCGCTCCGAGGTACGGAGCCAGCGTGGCCGCGTCGAGGAAGACGTTGGGCGTTTCGACGATCAGCGGGCCCACGAAGTCCGTGCGCTCCGAATACCACCAGTCAATCGTGCCATACAGCTTCTTGGTGACCTGACCCTTCCAGCCGGCTTCCCAGCTGGTGGTGATCGTCGGGCGGATCTGGTCGATGTCGCGCACGTCACCCGCGGCAACGTCCGTGAAGCGCGCCGTGGTCGGGTTGAGGACGCGGAGCTTCGTGCCCACCTGCGTGGTCGGCTGCAAGCCCGCGAGCGTCTGCATCACGACGTTGGAGAGCGCCGCTGCCGTCGCCGAGCCGAAGCTCGGGGTCAGCGCCGCCGTGACGGCGTTGCCCATGCCGCCCGCGGCGGCGGCAGCCACCGCCGCCTTGTAGTACATCGCCGCGTTCGCCGGCGTGAACGAGCCCTTGCCGGCCGGGTTGAACGGCGACTTCATGCACAGGTTGCCGACGCCGCCGACGCAGTCGCGCTTGAAGTGGAACCCGTCCTGCGGGGTGCCCAGCGCGCGGACCGTGTACAGCGAGTTCGTGGCGTTCGTCCCGCCGATGTAGCCGGCGGCGAGGTCCAGGAACTGGTTGTTCGTGGACGGGTTCGAGAAGCCGCGGTTGTACGATACGCGGAAGGCCTGGAAGTCGTTCGGCGTGTAGACGATCGCGGCGCGCGGCGACCAGCTCCCCTCGTCGAGGCGGCTGTGCTTGTCGTAGCGGATGGCGGCGACCGCCTGCCACCACTGATTGAGGTGGGTGATCGAGTGGACGTAGCTACCCATCTCCGTGAAGTTGTCGTCGCCCTCGTTGCGGCCGTTGATCGTGCCGCCGGTCGCCGGGTTCGTGGCGAGATAGTCACCGCCGTACACGAACGTCTGCTTGCCGTCCTTGCCCAGCACGACCGAGTGCTGGAACTGCCCAACCGTCTGGTTGGACTTGTCGACCATAACCTGGCCGGTGCGCAGGAGGTACGTGTCGCCAGCGTCGCTCTCGTTGCGGAAGACCTGAGCGAACAGGCGGCCGCGCTTGGCGCGCAGTTGGTACGCGCGGAAGGTCCAGTCCTGAATCTGGCCGGCGCCGAGGCCCGTGGGCTCCACCGCGCTGCCGATCAGCGTCTGGCCGAAATTGGCCACGATTTCCGTCTTCGCGTCCGGGCGGAAGTCCGCGCGGAAGTCCATCGCCGTACGCTCGATGTCAAACAGGCGCTGACGGCCGGCCTTGAGCTCGACGCTGTCCACGCTGGTGAAGTCGGTGGCGGTCAGCCGCTCTGCCGAGAGCTTGTAGCCGAACTTCTCGCCCACCGTGCCGGCATAGCGCCCAGAGATACGGCGCAGGTCCTGCTCGCCGGCGTCCACCGTGATCGTCGCGCCCTTCGACTGGAACGGCGACTTCGTGATCACGTGCATCACGCCCTGGGTGGCGTTCGGGCCGTACAGCGCCGCCGCCGGGCCAAGGACGACTTCGATGCGATCGATGTCGTCATTCGTCGTCGGGGCCATGTATGACACGTTGACGCGGAGCGACGGGACGAAGTTGAAGCGGTTGTCCGTCAGCGTCAGGAGGGAGCCCGAGAAGATGTTGTTGAAGCCGCGGGCCACCACGTTGGTCTGCACCACGCCGCCGGCGGTGATGTCGATGCCGGGCACGTCGCGGAGCTGGTCCACCGGCGTCGCCGTCACCGTCTCGTTGATCTTCTCCTGGCTCAGCACGCTGATCGCGGCCGGCGCCTTGTTGATCTTCTCCTCCTCGGCGATGCCGGTGACGGCCACCGTGTTCAGCTGAGTCGGCATCTCGCTGAGCTTGAAGTCGACCGTGACCGGCGCGCTGGCCACCGCCACCCCGTCACGACGGGTGGCCTTGAAGCCGATACGCGTCACGCGCACCGCGACGTTTCCGGCCCGGGGAATGGCGACCGAGTACCGGCCATCCTCGCCCGTAGTCGCGACGCCCACCGTGCGCAGGCCTTCGATGACCTGCACCGTCGCGGCGGCCACCGCGGCGCCTGCTTCGTCGGTCACCTTGCCGACGATGCGTCCTTGCTGTGCGGCTGCGGTTCCCGCCACGGCGAAGAACCCGATGGCCGCGAGCAACCTGCCGACGAATCGAACAACCATAAGATGGCACCTCGTGGAGTGGGGTATTGCGCCTGCCGCCGCCCCCGGCTGGTCGGCACGGAGAAAGCTGTACAGACAAGTCCGCTAAAACTTCGACACACAGCCCGCAAACGTCAATGCGTGGGGCGGGACTTTCGGCGCCCACGCTCGGAGCAGCCGGGGGTCCCGACAGGGGACGCGGACGCCCTTCCGCGTGCTCCGGACCGTCCTCAGACGACCGACCGGCCTAGTTGGCACGCGCTGGAACTGTGGTGGAATCCCTGAGCACGCGACGCACGCCACGCAACGTCAGCGACGAGCCTCGGGTGGGGACCTTGGCCTCGATCACGCGACGCTGGCTCGTGCTGGCGTGGATCATACGGCCGTCGCCGACGTAGATCCCGACGTGAGAGATCCGCGTGCTGCGCCCGCGCCCGAACATCAGCAAGTCCCCCGGACGCATCGGCGTGGAATCGGGATTCACCGCCTCCCCTTCCCGGGCGATGCGCGCCGCATTGTGGGGGACGTCCACACCCACCGAACGGAGCACGAACTTGACGAGGCCACTGCAGTCGAAGCCGCGCTCCGGCGACGCGGCCGCCCAGCGGTAGCGCTTGCCGAGCTGCGCTCGCGCCCGCTCGACCACCGAATCGGAGGCGACCAGGCCGCGCTTGGCGAACGGGCCCTCCGGATTGGCGCCCCGCGAGAGCACCGACGCCACGGCGCCGTCACCCGCCGCTTGCGCGGAGGCGAGCCGCACCGGGGCGGCGAGCAGGAGGCCGATCAGGACGGCGGGAACGAGGGCGCGCATGACCGTCGAAACCTAGCGGGCCAGCGGGGGCGCTGGAACCACCGGTCACCCGCGATAGACCACCCCGGACGCCCCGGTCTCGGTGATCTCCACGGCGCTCAGCGCAGCGAGTGTCGGGCGCAGGTGATTCCAGATCCAGATGGCCAGGTGCTCGCTCGTCGGATTCTCCAGTCCCGGCACGTCATTGAGGAAGCGATGATCGAGCGCCTCGTGCACCGGCGCGAACGCACGTTGCACCTCGGCGAAATCGAGCACAAAGCCGGTCGCGGGATCGACGGGCCCAGAGACCGTGAGGCGCACGCGAAACGTGTGGCCGTGGACGCGGGCGCACGGGTGCTCAGTGGGCACACCGGTCAATCGGCGGCCGGCGGCGATGGAGAACTCGCAATAGGCGTCCATGACACTCTGAGTGCAGGGGAAGGGAACAGAGTGGGGTGCGGGGGAAGGGTGCAGGGTGGGGTGCAGGGGCAGGGACCTACCGAAGACCCAGCAGCTTGTGGGTCTGCAGGCTCAGGCGCCACTGGGGGTGGGCGAGACAGTAGGCTGCGGCTGCTTGGGTGTTCGCCTCGCGCGCGGGGCCGTCCATCGGCTGCAGCAGGAAATGGCGGAAATCGAGCGACGTGAATCGCTCGGGCTCCGCGCCGACCTGCGGGAAGACCAGCTTGAGTTCGTCGCCGCCGCGCAACGTGAGTGGCGCGCCGGCCTTCGGGCTTACGCAGATCCAGTCAATCCCGCGCGGCGCGGGTAGGGTGCCATTGCTCTCGATCGCCACCGTGAAGCCGCGCGCGTGCAGCGCTTCGACGAGCGGCTCGTCGAGTTGAAGCAGCGGCTCCCCGCCGGTGCAGACAACGAAGCGCGATCCCGACGATTCCCCTGAAGCGGGCCAGGCCGACTCGACGGCAGCGGCCAGCGCGTCGGGCGTGTCGAAGCGTCCGCCATCGGGCCCCACGCCCACAAAGTCCGTGTCGCAGAAGCGGCAAATCGCGCTCGCTCGGTCCTCGTCACGCCCCGACCAGAGATTGCACCCGGCGAAGCGGCAGAATACAGCCGGTCGGCCAGCATGCATCCCCTCGCCCTGGAGGGTGAAGAAGAGTTCCTTGACTGAATACAAACGAGGACGCGGACGGTGGACGGTGGATGGAACGGGCAGGCGACCAGCTTCTACACGTACCGCGCGGGGTCCTTCATTCCTGCTTGTTCGAAGCCGCGGAGCCGGAGCTGGCAGGCGTCGCAATGACCGCAGGCCGCCCCATCGCTCGCGGGGTCGTAGCAACTCGTCGTCAGGGCGTAGTCGACACCGAGCGACACACCGAGCTGAATGATCTCGCGCTTGGTCAACTGCATCAGCGGCGTGTGCACGGTCAGCCGCGTCGTTCCTTCAACGCCCGCGCGCGTGGCGACGTTCGCCATCCGCTCGAATGCCTCGATGAAGGCCGGTCGGCAGTCGGGGTAGCCGCTGTAGTCGAGCGCGTTGACGCCGATGAACACATCCTGCGCGCCGAGCACTTCGGCGAACGCCGTCGCGAACGCGAGGAAGATGGTGTTGCGGGCCGGGACGTACGTGATGGGAATTCCCGCGGCCAGGCTCTGCTCGTCGCGATCCTTCGGCACCGCGATGTCCGCGGTGAGCGCCGAACCGCCAAATGGCCGCAGGTCGATGTCGCACACGACGTGCTTCGCCACCCGCCACTGCGACGCGAGCGCGCGGGCGCGCTCGAGTTCATGCGCGTGGCGCTGGCCGTAGCGGAACGAGAGCGCGTGCACGGCGTAGCCGGCGCGCGTCGCCCACGCGAGGACGGTCGCCGAGTCGAGGCCGCCGCTCAGCAGCAGCACCGCCGGCGTGCCCGCGGGAACGGACGGAACGGCGGGCACGGTCACGCGGGCTGCTGCTGCGTGAGGCAGTGCAGCGTGCCAAGTCCCCAGACGAGATCGACCGCGTGGATGCCGACCACCGGACGGTCGGGGATCAACTCGGCGATCGTGTTGAGGGCCACGCGGTCATTGGCGTCGTTGAACGTCGGCACGAGCACCGCGCCGTTGGCGATGTAGAAATTCGCGTAGCTCGCGGGCAGGCGCTGGCCGTCCATCATGACGGCGCGCGGATACGGCAGGGTCACCACGCGCAGCGGCTCGCCGTGCGCATCATGCGCGGCGCGCAAGCGGTGCAGGTTGTCGAGCGACCGGCGGTGGTTTTCGTCGGCGGGGTCCTCCTCGTGCGCAAGCACCACCACGCCCGGCGCGACGAAACGGGCGATGTCGTCCACGTGCCCGTGCGTGTCGTCGCCGACGCACCCTTCCCCGAGCCAGACGGTGTGCGGGCAGCCAAGCTCCTCGGCGAAGACCTTCTCGTAGTCGGCGCGGCCCAGCCCGGGGTTGCGGTCCTGCACGCCGGACAGCAGCCACTCCTCCGTCACGAGGATCGTGCCGCGCCCGTCGGTCTCGATGCCGCCGCCCTCGAGCATCACGGGCCCGCGACCATCGGGACGCATCGGGACGCGGCGCGCATGCCCAGTGACGCCCGCCACGAACTCGCCCACCGTCGCGTCGAGCGCGAAGTTTTCGTACTTGGCCCAGGCGTTGAACCCCCAGTTGCACCACGAGAGCGCGCCGTCGTCGCCGATGACTCCCGTGGGGGCGCTGTCGCGCAGCCAGACGCGGTCGCAGGGCTTGTGGTGGAGGCGCAGGCGCCCGCCCACGTGATGCGCAGCAAGGCAGGCCTCGGCGTCCTCGAGCACCGTCTCGTCGTGGCAGAGGATCTCCACCTGCTCCGAGTCAGCCAGGGCGCGCGCGATCTCCGCGTAGACCCACGGGATCGGTTCGAACTTCCCGGGCCAGTCCGGCTCGTGATGCGGCCAGGCGATCCAGGTCGCCGCGTGCGGCTCCCACTCGGCAGGGAAGCGGGGCATGGCTCAGCGCTCGCGCGGGCCGATCCAGCGGTTCAGGATCGGACCGTAGGCGTCAATGCGACGGTCGCGCAGGAACGGCCAGTTGCGGCGCGTCTCCTCGATGCGACTCGGGTCGCACGTCGCCATCAGGATGGTGGGCTCGGTCCCCGCTTCGGCGAGCGGGCGCCCGAAGGGATCGTACACGAACGAGTGACCGAAGAACTCAAGTCCCTTCGTTCCGTCCTCCGCCTCGAACCCCACGCGATTGGCCGCCGCGACAAAGACGCCGTTGGCGATGGCGTGCGCGCGCTGCGCCGTGCGCCAGGCATTCACCTGCGCCTCGCCCCACTCGGCCTTTTCCGCCGGATGCCAGCCGATGGCCGTGGGGTAGAGCAGGATGTCCGCGCCGAGCAGCGCCGTGGCGCGCGCCGCCTCGGGATACCACTGGTCCCAGCAGATGAGCACGCCGATCGTCGCGTAGCGCGTCTTCCAGACCATGAAGCCGCCGGCTTCGCCGGCCGGCCCGCGCGAGCCCGAGGGCTGGACGGGATCGTGCGACTCGCCCGGCGCGAAGTAGTACTTCTCCTCGAAGAGCGGATCGTGCGGGATGTGCATCTTGCGGTAGACGCCCTGCACGCTGCCGTCGGCGTCAATGACCGCGGCGGAGTTGCGGTAGACGCCCGCCGCCTGGCGTTCGTACATCGGGACGACGAGCACCACTTCGAGCTCGCGCGCGAGCGCTGCCAGCCGGGTGACGGTCGGTCCCGGAATAGGCTCGGCGAGGTCGAAGCGCTCGAGGTCGAGTTTCTTGCAGAAGTACGGCGCGTCGAACAGCTCCTTGAGGCAGATCACCTGGGCGCCGCGGGCGCGCGCGTCCCGGATGCCCGCGATAGTCTGCTCAAGGGTCTCGGCCTTCGAGGGCGCGACGCCGTCCTGAATGAGGGCGACGGTGAACGGAGCGTTTGCCATGGGGGCAATTTCACTTCGCCGCCGATGCGGCGCCACCGGGTGAACGACTTCTGAGGCGCCGAAACGCCAGCGCGGGATCCCGGATTCGCGCCGTGGACTGCCGTCCGCGACCGAACCTTGGGACCCCGCGCTGCGACTCCCGTGCTACACTGCCGCTCCGCTCCGCTACATCCTCACGGCGATGACCACATCGGCGACGTTGGTGCCCGTCAGCCCCGTCTTGAGCAACGCCCCGGCCAAGTGCAGCGCCTCGTAGCTGTCGTGCTTGAGGAGCGCGGCGGCCGGGTCGATGCCGGCTTCCGTGATGCGCGCTGCCGTCCCGGGATCCACGATCGCGCCGGCCGCGTCGGTCGGGCCGTCGCGCCCGTCGGTGCCGGCGGCGAGCAGGGTGATGCCACTCGCCCCGGGGCCGGCCTTCGCGAGATCAATCGCCGCGGCGAGCATCATCTCCTGACAGCGTCCACCCGCCGGTTCCCCGCCGCGCATCGTGACCGTCGTCTCGCCTCCCCAGAAGGCGGCCCCGCCGCGCGGCAGGGCCATCGCGGCCGCGGCGATGCGGGACCCCGCGTGGGCCGCCTCTCCATGGAGCGGCTCCCCGACGATGACCACCGGGTCGAACCCGAGCACGCGGGCGCGGAGCGCCCCGGCGTCGAGCACCCCGCCGTTGCCCTGCACCGCCGGGACGCCCGCGAAAAGGAAGGCAGGCGCATCAGACTTCGGCGTCTCCTCTTCGTCGCCCCGCATGGCGCGATCCAGGTACCGAAGCAGGGCCGGCGGCGTATGCGCCGTCAGGTTCGTTTCGTCGAGCAGGAGACGCACGTCCGTGGCGGTGGACGGATCCGGCACGCACGGTCCTGAAGCGATCTGGGCGAGGGAGTCTCCAATCACGTCGGACAGCACGATGAGTTCGATGCGCGCGGGGGCCAGTGCGGTGGCCAGGCGGCCGGCGCCCCAGCGCAGGAACCGCTTCCGAATCGCGTTGACGCGTCCGATGTCGAGTCCGGAGCGCAGGAGCGCCTCGCACAACACGATCAGGTCCGCCTCTTCGAGGCCATCCGCCGGTGCGCCAATGAGACTCGACGCGCCCCCGGAAAGCAGCACGAAGACCTGGTCGCCGCCGGGAATGCGTTGACACAGGGCCTCGAGCGCCCGAGCGGCCGCGAAGGACTGTGCCCCGGGCACCGGGTGGTTGCCCGCGTACACCGACACGAGCGGATGCGGCGACGCCCCCGCCATCGGGCTGACGATCAAGCCGCCGGCGATCTCGGCGCGACGCTCGTCCAGTTCCTGCAACGCCGCCCGCGCCATCGTCGCGGCCGCCTTGCCCACCGCGATGATCCAGTTGCGACGCGTCGGCGTCCGGCTTGCGGGCAGGCGCAGTCGGACGGCGCGGGCGGTGAACGCGGTGGGATCGGCCGCGATGAGCGACGCGGCGAACAGGTCGCGCACCGTGACCGCGCCGGTGCGAACGGACGGGATGGACTGTCGGGTCGCCGCGGGATGCATGTCGGACCTACTGTCGAAATTCATGACGCCTCTGGCGCGGGAGGCACCGGACGGGCGTGGACACTGCGAACCAGAAGAGTTCTCCTGGACCGTCAGATTGCCGTCGCGGACTGACAAACGACGAGGCGGCGGGTGCCGCAGCACCCGCCGCCCCTCGTTTTGACGTTCTGTTGACGCGCCCCGTCGACCGGCGCGTCCCCGTCTCTCGCCCCTCGCTACCGCGCGCCCGTGCTGACCCGGTCGACAATCGAGTCGAGTTGCGCGTACTGATCCTGCGACAGCGCGGAAAACGGACGGAAGACGTGCGCCACGCGCCCGTCGGGTCCCACAACGAACACCACCCGCTTGTAGAACTTCTTCAACGGGCCGATGCCGCTGCCGGTCGTCGCGTACTTCTCGGCGATCTCGCCCGTCGTGTCGCTGGCGAAGAGCATCGGGAAGTTCGCGTCCTTGGCCCACGACGCGAGTTCGTCCGCGCCGTCGGAGCTGATCGAGAGGGCGATGACGCCCTTGCCGCTGTTGAAGATCGTGGCGTACTGATCCCGGTACGCCTCATGTTGGACCGTTCAGCCCTTGGTCCTGGCCTTGGGGAAGAACGAGATGACGACGGTTTGCCCACGGAAGTCGGCGAGGCGCAGCGCCTTCTCGGTCACCCCGGCCTTGGAGGCGCCGGGAAGCGAGAAGTCGGGGGCCATATCGCCAACCTGGGGACCCTCGCCCTGAGCCCACGCGCGCGATGCCGCCAGCCCGACGAGGGCCAGGGCGATCACGGTGAGCGTTGCGGCACGCCATGGCATGCGGGGGACTCCTCTGGTCTGGGAACGCGTTTCGACTGACCTTCTTATCTACTGCTGGAACACCAGAACAGGCAACCCGGGTTCCCTGCGGCGTGGTTGGCCATCCGCTAACGGCGCCAGCAACTTCGTCGTACCATCCAGAGAGTCCACTCGCCACGATGACCGACCAGCCGAACTACCCCACCCCGCGCGACGCCGCAACGACGCCGGCGGGGATCACCACCATCTGCCCCCAGTGCGGCGCGACGCTCGACGCGCTGACGACGTCGTGCGGGCGCTGTGGCGCGGTGATCACGGGTGGCGGCGCCGGTGGCGAGCGTGAGGAGCGCCTGCGGGTGCGTCTGCAGGGACAGATCGGCGCGGCGTATCAGCTGGGGCCGATGATCGGACGCGGCGGCATGGGCATCGTCTTCCGGGCCCGCGAGGTGGCGCTCGACCGCGAAGTCGCGCTGAAGGTGCTGGCCTTCGATCCTGTGCTGAATCCGGACGCGTTCGAGCGCTTTGAGCGCGAGGCGCGGCTCGCCGCACGGCTCGACCATCCGAACATCGTCCCGATCTTCGCGGTGGGACAGGGCGACGGGGCCGCGTTCTACACGATGCGCTTCGTGCGCGGCGGGAGTCTGGAGACGACCATCGCAGACCACGGCGCGCTCGCGCTCGACACGGCGGTCAAGCTGCTGCAGGAGATCGCCGCCGCGCTGGACTACGCGCACGCGCAGGGCATTGTCCACCGGGACATCAAGCCCGCGAACATCCTGCTCTCCGAGACCGGGCACGCGATGGTCGCCGACTTCGGCATCGCTCGCGCGTTCACGGGTGACGCGGTCACGTCCACCTCCGGGTCGCACACGGGAGTGGTCGGCTCACCCGCGTACATGGCCCCCGAGCAGTGGCGCGGCGACAAGCCGGACGGTCGGGCCGACCAGTACGCGCTGGGCGTGCTCGCGTTCGAGATGCTCAGCGGATTGCGCCCCTTCCGCGAGGTGTCCATGCAGGAGCTCCTGCGCATGCACCTCAACGAGGAACCGCCCGAACTCAGGACACTGCGGAAGGACCTGCCGTCGTACATCGGCGACGCGATTCGTCGAGCGATGGCGAAGGAACCGAGTGACCGCTTTGCCTCGACGACCGCGTTCGTAGCGGCGCTGGCCGGGGAGGGTGGGACCATCGCCGCGGCCCCGGCCCGCGGCGCGGGCCGCCGGCCCGCTCGGCGACGGCTCGCAGAACCCGTTCTACCTCCCGGTGCGCATCTGGCAGAACATGTCACCGCAAGAGCAGGAGATGCTCCGCCAGCGGTGGAATCGCATGAC
>Ga0194120_10001917_pt1 | contig 36640 bp, 35 predicted proteins | sample TA2MahCa65mmetaG_FD_148642 | JGI IMG/M metagenome (GOLD analysis project Ga0194120, IMG submission 148642) | Freshwater microbial communities from Lake Tanganyika, Tanzania - TA2015019 Mahale Deep Cast 65m | ecosystem: Environmental > Aquatic > Freshwater > Lake | place: Tanzania: Lake...
GCCGCGGGCGCAGATCAGCGCCTGGCGCGCGCGGGCCGATCTGCTGTCGACCCAAGGCCGCTTGGCCGAGGCCGAACCCTATCGTCGCTCGGCGATCCGGACGCTGCTGGAACTCGGGCGACGCGCGCCCGACGGGGCGCTGGAGAACGCGCGCATCGCGCTGGCCCGCGACCTGACCGCGATGGGTCGGACGGCCGAGGCCGAGGCGGAGTTGGTGATCGCCATCCGCTCGCTGCAGTCGCGGCCGGAGCGGACCTTGGGCGTGGTCGGCAGCCAGGTCTCCGCCATTCAGGGTTTGGCGGCGGTTTTCGCCGGCTATGGCCGGTTCGCCGATGCCGAGACCGCGGCCAGGCGGGCGATCGCCCTTTGGCGCGAGGCCGGAAGCGCCGCCGCCGGCACGTCGCTGCTGCCTTTGGCCCAGGCCTTGGCGGCGCAATATCGCTGGACCGAAGCGCTGGCGGAATACGATCTGGCGGCGCGGACCTTGCGCAACGAAGCCGACATCAGGCGCCGGACTTTGGAAAGCGATCCGAGCTATGTCCTGGCTTTGGCCATGGGCGGGCGAGCCCGCCAGGCCGAGGCGGCGGCGACCGCCGGGCTCGCCGAGAGGACGCGGATACTGGGCGAAGGCGGGGCGATGTCGGCGTTGGAGCTGCGCGGGTTGCGGGGGCTCGCGCTGGCGGCGCTGCGGCGGCACGGCGAAGCCTGGACCGAATTCGAGGCGGCGCGCGCGTTGTTCGAATCCGCGCCCGACGCCGAGGGCGAAGACGAACTGGCGCCCTCGGCACGCGAGCGCCGCATCGCCCTGATGCTGGACGCCTATCTCGATACCGCGCGACTGGTGCTGCCGCAGAACGCGGAAACGCTGGACCGGCTGTTCGCGTTGTCCCAGCGCACCGGCGGCCGCGGCGTTCAGCGCGCGTTGTCGGTTGCGGCGGCACAAGCCGCTGCGGGCGAACCCGCCCTGGCCGAGCTGGTGCGCCAAGACCAGGATGCGCGGCGCAGGCTGGTGGCGCTGGAGCGTTCGGCGGTGGCGGCCGCGGCCGCCAACGAGGCCCAGGTCCTGGCCGAGATCCGGGCCGATATCGGCCGACTGCGCCAGGCGCGGGCGCGTATCGGAGATGAAATCGGCCGGCGCTTCCCGAACTATCACGAACTGGTCGAACCGCTGCCGCTGTCGATCGCCCGCGCCCGGGCCGCGTTGCGCGACGACGAGGCGCTGATCGTGTTCGACGTCGGCGAAGCGCGGACTTTGGGTTGGGCCATTCCCAAACGCGGCGAGGCGGTGCTGCGTCACATTGCGTTGGGCCGGACCGAACTCGAACGCGAGGTCGCCGGCTTGCGCGCCGGTCTCGAGACCAAGGGGCCGGAGCTTTCCCAAGTGCCGCCGTTCGACGTCGCCGCTTCCCACCGGCTCTATCGTCAGCTCTTGGCGCCGCTCGAATCCGGCTGGCAACACGCGCGCAAGCTGATCATCGTCGCCGAGGGCGCGCTCGGGCAGCTGCCGGCGGCCTTGTTGGTGACTGCCGCGGTGCCCCAGCCGCGCGATCTGGCGCTGCCGTTCGATGGCTATCGCCGCGTGCCCTGGCTGGCGCGTCGCGTCGGCATCACCGTGCTGCCCTCGGTCGCGTCGCTGGCGGTGATGGATGCCGTCCCGGCCGGCGCTCCGGGACGCGAACCCTTTATCGGCTTCGGTGCACCCGAATTCGGCGATCGAACCGCGGCGCAGGCGGCGGCCGGCGCGCTGTCGATGCGGGCGGTGCGGGTGATGAAGGCGGGCGGCGACGGTGCGCGACCGCGATCGGCCGATCTGGCGGCTTTGCCCGACACTGCATTGGAGCTGCGCGACATCGCGCGCGCGCTCGGCGGCAACGAGGCGCGCGACGTCGTGCTTGGTCCGGCGGCGACGGTCGACGCGGTCAAACGCGCCGATCTGCGCAACAAGCGCGTGCTGGTCTTCGCTACCCACGGCCTGGTGCCGGGCGATGTCGAAGGACTTGGCGAGCCGGCTTTGGCGCTGACGCCGGGCGCGAACGATCGCGGCCTGCTGACCGCAAGCGACGTCATGCGGCTCAAGCTCGACGCCGATTGGGTGGTGCTGTCGGCCTGCAACACGGCCGCGGCCGCCGGGGCAGGCGGCGAGGCCGCATCGGGCCTGGCGCGCGCTTTCCTCTATGCCGGCGCGCGCACCGTGCTGGTGTCGAATTGGCCGGTCGAGACCGGTGCTGCGCGGCGGCTGACCGCGGAACTGTTCCGCCGGCTGGCGGCCGATACCAGCCTCGGGCGCGCGCGCGCTTTGCGCGGCGCCATGCTGGCGATGATCGACGGCGAGCCAGCCCTCGACCCGCGCAGCGGCGCACCGGCCTTTTCCTACGCCCATCCGCTGTTCTGGGCACCCTTCACCCTGATTGGCCACGGCCGCGGCGGCCAGGGCCCCGAGTCCTGACGCTCAGGGACAAGAGTCTCAAGCGAGTTTGACGGCGCCCGATGCCGCGAGTCGCGCGATCGCGGCCGCATCGTAGCCGTGTTCCTGCAGCAGTACCCGGGTGTCCGCGCCCAGTGCGGGCGGCGGCGACGGCTGGGCGAAGCCGCCGTCCTGGACGAAGCCCGGGCGAGTGACCCGCAGCGCCTGTCCGTCCGGTCCGGTCATGGCGATGGTCTCGACGAAACCGCGGTCGGCCAGTTGCCCGCCGGCGAGAGCTTCCGGCACGGTCACGATCCGCCCAGCCGGGACTCCGGCGGCGTTGAGCAGTTCTTCCCACTCGGTGGCGTCGCGCGCCGCAAGCGCGGCCGTGATCTCGCGGTTGAGCGCCGCGCGGTGGTCGAGCCGCGCCCGGCGTTCCGCGAAGCGCGGGTCGGTCTTGAGATCGGGACGGCCGATCAGATCGCACAGCGCGCGATATTGCTTGTCTTCGTTGGCGGCGATGTTGAGCAGGCCGGCTTTGGTGGCGAAGGCGCCCGAGGGCGCGGCCGAGAAATTCTCGTTGCCCATGGGCCTGGGTTCGATGCCGGCATTGAGGTAGTTCGACACCACCCAGCCCATGGTCGCCAGCGTCGCTTCCATCAGCGCGAGGTCGATCCGCCGCCCGCGGCCGGATTGGCGCGCTTCGAGCAGCGCCGCGCAGATCGCGAATGCCGCGGTCAGGCCGCCATAGGTGTCGGAGATCGGAAACCCGGCGCGCAAGGGGGCGCTGGTGGCATCGCCGGTGACGCTCATCGCCCCCGACAAGCCCTGGATGATCTGGTCATAGGCCGGCCGCTCGGCCCAGGGGCCTTCCTGTCCGAAACCGGAGATGGCGCAATAGACCAGGCGCGGATTGCGCGCGGCCAGGGTCGCATAGTCGAGGCCGAGCCGCGCCATGACGCCGGGCCGAAAGTTCTCCAGCACGACGTCGGCCCGCTCGACCATGCGCAAGAACACCTCGCGGCCCTCGGCGTGCTTGAGGTCGATCGCGACCGAACGCTTGGTGACATTGACCGCGACGAAGGACAGGCCCATGCCGCGGGCGTTCATGCGCGGATCGCCGCCCAGTCGCCGGGCGAGATCGCCGCCCACCGGGTTCTCGATCTTGATCACTTCGGCGCCCTGGCGCGCGAGCTGATAGCCGCAGAACGGACCGGCCAGGACGTTGGACAGGTCGAGGACGCGGATTCCGGAAAGCGGCGGAGCGGGCGCGGGTGTCACGCGCTCGACGAGCCTTGCGAGCGGGCCCGGCGGTAGCACACCCAATAGACCAGGGCGACCCCGCCACCGCCGCCGACGATATTTCCCAGCGTCACCCAAAAGAGATGGACGAAGAACAGTCCCGGCGCCACGCCCTCGGCGCCCAGCAGCCAGGCCAGCGGCACCAGATACATGTTGGCGATGCTGTGCTCGAAGCCCAGCGCGACGAAGGCCGAGATTGGCAGCACGATCGCCAGCACCTTGGAGGCGACGTCATGCGCCGCCAGGCACAGCCACACCGCCAAGCACACCAGCGCGTTGCAGAGGCCGCCGCGGATCAGCGCTTCAAGCGGCGTCTGCGCCAGTTTGGCCTGGGCGATGGCCCGCGCCGTGGCCGCCGGCGCGCCGTCGCCCAGTGCCATCACCCCCGACAGCCAGATCAGCCAGGCCATGGCGGCGGCACCCGCGAAATTGGCCACATAGACCAGCAGCCAATTGCGCGCCAATTCGCCGCCGGCGATGCGGCGATCCACCCAGGCCATCACCATCAGCGCATTGCCGGTGAACAGCTCGGCTCCGGCCACCACCACCAGCACCAGGCCGAGCGAAAAGGCGGCGCCGCCCAAAAGTCGCGTCGGGCCGAAGCCGAAGGGCGAGCCGGTGACGGTGAAGGTGTAAAGCATGGCGCCGAAGGCGATGAAGGCTCCGGCCAGCGCCCCCAGCATCAAGGTCTCGAGCGCCGGCAGCCGCGCCTTGGCGGTGCCCATCGCCTCGACCCGCAGCGCGATCTCGGCGGGCGCATAGGCGTCGAGCGGGTTCGGGGTCGGCCGATCGCTCATTTCCAGCTCAGGGCATCGGTTCGATGAACATCTGGCGCCGATCGTAAGGCACGAAGCCGTGGCGCTGGTAAAGCGGCAGGGCGCGCGGATGGTCGAGGGTGTTGGTGTTGACCGTGACCCGCTCGGGGTTCTTCGACCAGGCTTGGTCGAGCCCGGCCCGCAGCAGCCAATCGCCCAGGCGCTTGCCGATGAATTCGGGCATCAGCCCGAAATAGGCGATGTCGACCGCCTTGGGAGCGCGGCGGGCGTCGACCTCGACATAGCCCGCCGGCACGCCGTTGACATAGGCCACCAGGATTTCGATCCGGGGATCCTGAACGATGCGTCCCAGTTCGGCGTCGCTCATCCGACGCCGCTCGACCCAATGATAGGCCTTGCCGACGCCCTCGTAGAGAAAGCGGTAAAAGCGCACGGTCGGATTCTCGGCCCGCAACAAGGCGATCTTGCCCAGCGCCGCGGGCGGCTCGCGCCGCGGTCCCTCGGGACGGCGGAACATCTCGAGGAAAGTGACCGTGGCCTCGAGCGTGCGCCGCGGCGGGACCAGCGACAGGCTCATGTCACCACCGGCGTATCCTGGCGCCCGCCCCATTCGGTCCAGGAGCCGTCGTAGATCGCCCAGTCGCGATGGCCGAGCATGTGCAGGGCAAATCCCAGCCAGCAGGCGGTCACGCCCGAGCCGCAGGAGGCGATCACCGGTCGAGCGAGATCGATGCCGGCGCCGAGGATGCGCTGACGCAGCGCATCGGCCGGCAGCAAGGTCTGGGTCTTGGCATCGAGCAGGCTTTCATAGGGCAGGTTGATGGCGCCCGGCATGTGGCCCGAGCGCAAGCCCGGCCGCGGCTCGGGCGCGGTGCCGGCGAAGCGGCCGGCGGCGCGGACGTCGACCACCTGCTCGCCGCCCTTCGGCAGGTTGGCCCGCACCTGGTCGAGATCGCGCACCAGCATGGTGTTCATGCGGGCGGTGAAATGGCGCTCGCGCGGGGTCGGCACGTCGGTCGTCGTCGGCCGGCCTTCGGCCTCCCATTTGGCGAAGCCGCCGTCCAGCACCGCCACGTCGCTGTGGCCGAAGAGGCGGAACATCCACCACGCCCGCGTCGCCGCCGACAGGCCCTTGTTGTAGATCACGATCCGGCTGCCGTCGCCCAGGCCCAGCTTGCGCACCCGGCTGGAGAACTTCTCCGGGCTGGGCAGCATGTGCGGCAGCGGATTCGTGTCGTCGGCGATGTCGTCGATGTCGAAATGGACCGCGCCCGGCAGATGGCCTTGGTCGTAAAGCTGGCGGCCGGTGTGCTGGAGGGTGAAGGTGGCGTCGACCACCCGCACGTCGGGCGCATCGTGATGCGCCGCCAGCCACTCGGTCGAGACCAGCGCGTTGGGATTGGCGTAAGGCATGTCGGCGATCCTGGTTCTGCGGCCGGCGTCAGGCGAAGGCCACCATGACGCGGCGGTTGAGGCGGCCCTTCTTTTCGATCTTGGTTACGGCCACCTTGCCGATCTCCGAAGTCAGGCGGACATGGGTGCCGCCGCAAGGCTGCAAGTCGAGGCCGGCGACTTCGATCAGCCGCACCTTGCCCTGGCCGGTGGGCGGCTTGACCGACATGGTCTTGACCAATTCCGGCTTCGCCGCCAACTCGGCATCCTCGATCCAGCGCGCCGCCACCGAATGATTGGCAGCCACCAATTCGTTGAGCTTGGCGCCGATCCGGTCCTTGTCGAGCGTGGCTTCGGGAATGTCGAAATCGAGCCGGCCCTTGCCGTCGCCGACCTGGCCGCCGGTGACCGGATAGGGCAGCACCGCCGACAGCAGATGCAGGCAGGTATGCATGCGCATCAGCCGGTAGCGGCGATCCCAGTCGATTTCGGCCGAGACCTTGGTGCCGACCGCCGGCGCAGTTGCGCCCTCGGCCAAAAGATGGATCACGCCGCCACTGGCGCCCTTGATCGCATCGGCGACCGCGACCGCCTGACCGTCGGCCAGGACCAGACGGCCGCTGTCGCCCGGCTGGCCGCCGCCGGTGGGATAGAACACGGTGCGGTCGAGTTCGACCTCGCGCCCCTCGGCGCGGGTGACGATGCCGGGGCAGGCCCGCAAATACGCGTCGTCGCGGAAAGCCAATTCGGTCATGGACGGTCTTTCGGGTTTCGCTCAGCCTTCCAGCCAGCCCGGCACCGGCAGGTTCTTGGACTTGAGGAAGGCGGGGTTGAACAGCTTGGACTGATAGCGGCTGCCGCTATCGGCCAGGATGGTGACGATGGTGTGGCCGGGACCCATGTCCTTGGCCAGGCGGATGGCGGCGGCGACGTTGATTGCCGACGATCCGCCCAGGCACAGCCCTTCGTGCTGGAGCAGGTCGAACAGCACCGGCAGCGCCTCCTCGTCCGGGATGCGATAGGCGTCGTCGATCGGCGCGCTTTCGAGATTCTTGGTGATGCGGCCCTGGCCGATGCCCTCGGTGATCGAGCTGCCTTCGGCCTTGAGTTCGCCGTGCTTGTAGTGGTGATAGAGCGCGGCGCCCATCGGGTCGGCCAGGACGATGCGCACCTTGTGGTTGTTGGCCTTGAGCGCGATGGCGCAGCCGGCCAGCGTGCCGCCGGTGCCGACCGCGCAGGTGAAAGCGTCGACGCGGCCTTCGGTCTGGCGCCAGATCTCGGGGCCGGTGCCGATGACATGGGCCAGCCGGTTGGCGGTGTTGTCGAACTGGTTGGCCCAGACCGCGCCCGCCTTCTCGGTCCGATTCAACTCCTCGGCCAGGCGGCCGGAATATTTGACGTAGTTGTTGGGGTCCTTGTAGGGCACGGCTGGCACTAGGCGCAGATCGGCGCCGCACAGCCGCAGCATGTCCTTCTTTTCCTGGCTTTGGGTGTCGGGCATGACGATGACGGTGCGATAGCCGCGGGCATTGGCCACCAGCGCCAGGCCGATGCCGGTATTGCCGGCGGTGCCTTCGACCACCGCGCCGCCCGGCTTGAGCAGGCCCTTTTCTTCGGCGTCGCGGATGATGAACCACGCGGCGCGGTCCTTGACCGAGCCGCCGGGGTTGAGGAACTCGGCCTTGCCCAAGATCTCGCAGCCCGTGGCGGCCGAGGCCCGCTTGAGCTTGATCAGCGGCGTCTCGCCGATCGAGCCCACGAAACCGTCGCGAACGTCCATGCCCCAATTCCCTTGTCCGGCGCCGAAGCTAGCGGGGGCGCGGTCCCGGTTCAAGCCGGCGATGGGCATGCTAGAAGGCGTCATGTCCGTCCTGACCACGGCGCGGCTGATCCTGCGCCCGTTCCGATCCGACGACCTTGCCGCCTATGCCGCGATCCGCGCCCGGCCGGAAGTCGCGCGCTGGCTGCCGCCGGGCAGCGAGCCGGCCGAAGTGCGGGCGCGCAAGACCATCGAAGCCTTCGCCGCGGCGTGGGCCGAGCGCGGCTACGGTCCGCATGCCGCCTTCGACCGCGCCAGCGGCCGGCTGCTCGGTCATCTCGGCCTGCGCTATCTGCCGCAATTCGAGGAGACCGAAGTCCTTTATGCGCTGACGCCGGAGGTCTGGGGTCAGGGGCTGGCGTTCGAAGGCACGGCCGCGGCGCGGGATTGGGGATTCGGCGCGCTCGGGCTCGCGCGGCTGATGGCCATAACCTTGGCCGAGAACCGCGCCTCGCGGCGGGTAATGGAAAAGCTTGGTCTGCGCTACGAGAAGGACACCGTGTTCCACGATCTGCCGGTGGTCTATTACGCGCTGGATCGGCCGGGCGCGTGAGATGATTCCGCAGATCCTGCGCTGGGCGGCGATCGGCTATGTCGTCATCGCCGCCGCCAGCAAATCCTATTACTGGTTCCTGCCCAACACGCCGATCGGCGTGGCGCTGGAATTGGCGATGGCGGCGGCGGCGCTGGCTTTCGCGCGCTGGCCCTGGGCGATGGCGCCGGCGGCGCTGGCCTATGGCTTGGCTTCGGCCCAGTTCTATGGACCCGATCCGAACGGCACTTGGCGGGCAGAGGGACTGAAATCCTATCTCTATGCGCCGCGGCAATGCGGGCTCGGGATCCGCTTTCCGGCGTCGCCGCGCGCGGGCGCGGGCGAGGTGCTGGGGCAGCGGGGCGAGATCGCGCTTTATGCCGATCTGCCGTCGCGGACGGCACTGCGCGCGGAGTGCCTGCGGGTGAACGCGCCCGAGGCCGAATTGGCGGCGCTGTCGGCGCGGATGCTGGACGAATGGGCGCGCCGCGCCAAGCTCGAGATCAGCCATCGCGAACAGGTCGCGCGCGGCGACGTCACGGTCATGACCCTGGTCGGCGAAAGCCACGGCCTTTCGGCCGAAAACGAGAAGACCGTCAATCGGGTCGAGTTGCGGCTGACGCTGATCGGCCGGGGGCTGATGCTGGCGATCGCCATGGCGCCCGGCGATGCGCCCTGGCCGGAGATGGCCGAACGCTTCCTCACCAGCGTGACGGCGCGATAGTTGGTCGGAGTTGAAAAACCACGCCGCGCCGCTACCATTGATCGGAATCGGTAGCGAGGCGGCCGTGGTTCGGTCAGGGTTAGCCGTATTGTTGGCGATGGTGACGGCGTCCGCGGGACTCGCCTCCGAGCCGCGGTTTCGGGAGCCCAATGCCGGAACCGTCGCCATTATCATCGGCAACAAGAACTATCGGCACTCCGAATTGCCAAATGTCGAGCGCGCCTATGAGGACGCCGAGGCCATGCGCCGTTTTGCGGTGGACGTGTTGGGCGTGCCGACGGAAGACGTCAGGGTACTGCGCGACGCCACCAAGGCGATGATGGAGACGGTTTTTGGAAATTCCTCCAATCATCGCGGCCGTCTCCTGCGCCATGGCCACTTGCCCGATCCCGCGCATATCATCATCTACTACTCTGGCCACGGCGCGCCAGGTGCGCGCAACAAGCGCCCACATCTCATGCCGGTCGAAGCCCACCCCGATTCGGCCGAGGTCGAGGGCTACTCCCTGATCGACCTTTACGTAAACCTGTACCGCCTCAACGTCACTACCGCGACGCTGTTGCTCGACACTGGGTTCTCCGGTGCAACACATCGGGGAATGGCGATTTCGAAATCCAGGCCCGTGGCGGCAACGTTGGAACCGCCTTACACCGTACCAGGATTGGTGGTCATGACGGCGTCGTCGGGGGCGGAAGCGTCCTATGGCCCGGCGACAAAGACCCATGGCCCCTTTACCGAGTTCCTGTTGCAAGGGCTTTATGGCGCGGCTGATCGCGGTCCGGGCGGCAATGGCGACGGCCAGATCACCATCGCCGAACTCAAGTCCTATCTCGACCGGAATATGAGCCCGCAGGTCTTGGCCGCCATCGGCCGCCCACGGCAGGCCGAAGTACTGGGCGATGCCTCGCGCGTGGTCGTTCAATTCGATCCCGGCAAGTTGCCGCTCAGGCCACAGATCGATCTCGCCGCCATCGATGCCGCGACCGTCTTCCGATTGCAGCCGATCGAATCGCCGACTGTGAGAGCGGAACCGGGGCCGACGTTTCGCGATTGCCCAACCTGTCCCGAAATGGTGACGGTTCCGGCCGGCAGTTTCGTCATGGGTAGCAACGCCGTCGATTCGATGCGCGGCGCGTTTCCCGCACGACGCGTCGAATTGGCAAGTTTCGGGCTGGGAAGAACCGAAGTCACGATTCAGCAATGGCGGGCTTGCGCGGAGGCCGCCGATTGCAAAGGTGATTTGGTTCGCGATGCGCCGGGGACGGAGAACCTGCCGGTCAACGGACTTTCGTGGCAGGAGGCGCAGTCCTACATCGCGTGGCTGCGCAGGATTACCGGCAAGCGCTACCGGTTGCCGAGCGAATCGGAGTGGGAGTATGCGGCGCGCGGCGGAACGACGTCGCGTTACGTCTGCGGCAACGACTGGCGATGTTTGAACGACATCGCCTGGTATTCGCGCAATTCGGGCGGGGCCGTGCGACCGGTTGCGACCAAGCGGCCGAATGCCTTTGGCCTATACGACATGCTCGGCAATGTGGGCGAATGGGTCGAGGACTGCAGATATTCATCGTTCTTTGGAGCCCCGACCGATGGCCGAGCTTGGGTCGCAAGCAATTGCAAGGCGCGCATTTGGCGGGGCGGAGATTGGGATTCTTCACCGGCCGACATGCCGGTGGACAGCCGCTGGAGCGGTGATATCGAATCGCGGTATCGCGCCTACGGTCTGCGCGTGGCCAGAGATTTGGCGCCATGAGATATGGCCAAGGCTTGGTGCTTGCTTGGGTCGCGGTGGCGGCGACCACAGTCATGGCGCAGGCCGCCGGACAGGTGTTTCGCGATTGCCCGCAATGCCCCGAGATGATCGTGGTTCCGGCGGGGAGTTTCGTCATGGGCTCGGGGCCGCACTTGGAGTCCGAAGAGGATGACGAATATGTCGACCAGCGCGAGACACCCGCCCGCACCGTGGCGATGCGGGGCTTCGCGCTTGGACGGACCGAGGTGACGTTTCGACAATGGGATGCCTGCGTCGCTTCGGGGGCCTGCATTCATCGGCCGCATGACGAGGATTGGGGACGCGGAACCCGGCCAGCGATCAATGTCTCGTGGCATGACGCCAAGCAGTACCTCGATTGGTTGAGCCGCACGACCGGCAAGCGTTACCGATTGCCGAGCGAGGCGGAATGGGAATATGCCGCGCGCGCCGGGACCACGACCCACTATCATTGCGGAAAGAGGGTGCAATGCCTGCTCGACACGGCCTGGACCAAGATGAACAGCCATGACCACTCGCAGCGGGTCGCTACGCGCAAGGCCAACCGATTCGGACTGCACGACATGGTCGGCAATGTCTACGAATGGGTCGAGGATTGCTGGTTTCCCGATTATACCGCTGCTCCGGCAGATGGGCGCGTGCGGGCCGTCGAAGCCTGTCCACGCCGCACATTGCGCGGCGGGTCTTGGTTGGTCGGGGGACATCTCGGCCGGCCGGCCAGCAGGCTCGGCTACGATCCAAACTATCGGGGCAACGATATGGGGTTTCGTGTGGCACGCGACGAATAGGCGCAGCGCCTAGGGCATGATCGATCTGTCTTGAACCATAGGGATCAAGACAGATCGCGGATCATGCCCTTGTATTTGGCTCTGGACCGCGATCCCTATGAACCGATCGCTGTTCGGGGCGGTCGGTGGACCGGCCGGAAATGACCTGCCATCTTCCGACCAGCGTGACGGCGCGGTGATTCAGAGCGAGCGGATGTCGCCGTCGAGCGTTGCGCCGAAGCGCTGGAAGAACAGCCGCCAGAACAGCCGGTGCTCGGGTCCCTGGTTGGCGCGGAATTTCTCGCGGCCGACCTGGTGAATCACCACCACGGTCCCGGCCAGGTTGGGCTTGAGATCGCGATAGGGCTGGGCGCGGTAGATCTGATCGTAGCCGCCGATGCGGCGGTAATGCGAGAAACCGGCGGTGTGCTCCAGCATGTCCGAGACGATCACCAAACGGCGCGACCCGACCGAGGTGAAGGGCTCGAGCCGCGAGATCGCCTCGATCGAGCCGACGATCGGCGATTGGTCGTGGGTCGAGGCGACGGTGAACTCGTCGAGCACGACGTCGAGCGGGCGCTTGAAATTGGTGTCGTGGAGCTGCTGGATGCGTTCGGCGGTCTCGACCAGGACCTTTGCGTCCGGCGCGCGGCCCGGGTTGCAATAGGAGAACACCCGGATCGGCGAGACGTCGGTGGTCTGGGTGATGGTGTAGATCGACAGCCATTCGTGGCGCGGCAGCCGGCGCGCCTCCTCCAGCACGATCTTGCGCAGATTGTCGGTCTGCAACTTGGTGAGCGGATCGGTGCGGTCGACCAATACCACCACATGCAGCTTGGGGGCCTGGTCTTCGCGACAATTGGTTTCCTTGTCGACGCTCGGCGGGACGAAGAACACCGATCCGCTCAGCAGCAGAAACAGCGCCGTCACCGCCATGCCGAGCCCGATCCAGGTCCAGCGGCCGATATCGCCGCGGGTGACCGCGCGCCGAAATCCGGCTGAGGTGCGGCGACGCATGGTCAGATCGCGTAGGGATCGACCCGATCGCGCTTGCGGCGGTTTTCGCTCGCCAGGGTCTCTGCCTGGGCCTTGATGCCCGCCACCCAAGTCGAGAACGCGTCGATCTCGGCCGCTACGATCTGCTCGACCTCGACCTTGGCTCCTGGGGCTGCGCGCTTGGTGGCGCCGATCACCGTCCACAATTCCGCGCCCAGCGCGTCGGCGATCTTGGGGTCGGGCTGCTTGATCTGAATGTCGAGGTCGACCGGCTGATTGAAATATGGCGGTGCCGCGGTCCGGCGGCTGGCGCGATTGGCGTCACGGTAGTCGTTGACGACGACGTTGCACGCGCTTTGCGATTCGGATGCCAGTCGGTCGAAGGCGCGGCGCCGAATTTCGGCGGCATAGCGGGCTTGATCGAGGCTTTCCATGCTCCTGTCCCAATAGGTCACGCGCTGATCGACTTCGTCGACGCCGTCTTCGGCCAGATCCGAGATTTCCGTCTGCAATTGCTTGCGTGCGTCCTCGAACGCCGTTTCGGTCGCCAGATAGCGTCGATAGACCGCGCTGTAACCGGGATAGGGATCCTCGGCGAAATATCCCGTCTGCAGCGCCGCGATGGCGATCATGATGCCGACCAGAAACAGCAGCCAGGAATCGAAGTTGGTGACGCCGAAGAATCGACTCAGCAGGCGCTCGATCACCATCTGCAGCGCCTTGTCCCAAAACGACTGATTGTCGAGAACGTCGCGATAATGCGCCACCGCCAAGTTGAAAGCGACGATGAGCGCCAAGCCGAGCAATCCGCCGATATAGCCCGCCAGCCGGCGCGGCAGCTGGACATGGTGAATGTTGCGGATCACCAGCCAGCCGATCAGGCAGGCGGCGGCGACGTTCACGCCGGTGATGAAAAAGGCGCGGACCGCGCCGCCGAGCAGGCCGAGATCGGTCGCCAGCCGGAAGAAGTAGGCGTTGAAGCCGGTCTCGACCGACAGCATGACGAATACGCCGCCGAACAGCGCGATGGGATTGCGCGCCGGCACCGGCAAATGTGTCAGCCGATTGACTTCCTTGAATTTGTGGAAATCGTCGAACGCTTCCAGGCGGTCGACCCAAAGCTGGCGAAGCTCTTCGGCGGCATTGACCCGGGTTTGCATGGCGCGAGCGCGGATCGTGGCCGGAATATCGCCCAGGTCCGAGGTGTTCTGCTGGGCGGCGATGCGCTGGACGTTGAGATGCTGTTCGAACAGCACCCGTTCGGCATCTTCGCGCGCGTCGTCGACCACGCGCTGATAGGTGTCGGTTACGCGGCGTTGCGTGCTGTCGAGGGCGGTATCGGCCTCGTTCGGAAGGTCGTTGGCGCCCTGGCGCGTGGCGATGCGGACGACGTCGAGCTGCCGCGAGACTTTTTCAGGATCAGGCACGCGATAGCGCGGCTCGACCCCTTGGGGGACGTCGCGGCTGGGTCCGCCGTTGCGGCGCAAGAATCCTCCGAACATCGGTGCACTCCTTCGAGAGTGTCACGGGAATAAATGGTACGTCATTATCGTCTTACAAGTCCAGCGGGTGCAATAGACGAAAAATACGACCATACGGGAACGAAGCCCGACTCGGCCTATGGTGGCGCCATGCGCGCTGCCCGTTGGGCTTTGATTTTGCTGGGGTTAACCCCGTTCGCCGCCCAGGCGACGGTGCCGCGCGACACGCTGGTCGTCGCCACCCAGCTTGACGATCTGATCTCGCTCGACCCGGCGGAGATTTTCGAGATCGGCGGCGCCGAGGTCGCGGCCAATCTCTATCGCCGCCTGATCGGTTTCGAACCCGGACTATGGGACCGGCCGGTCGGCGATCTGGCGCAAATATGGCAGGTCGAGCGCGAGGGACGGCGCTATGTCTTCGTGCTGCGAACGGATGCGCGCTTTGCCTCCGGTCGCACCGTGAACGCCGAAGACGTGGTCGGTTCCTGGCGCCGTGTACTGGCGAAGGACAAGGCGCCGGCGGCGGTGTTGCGCAGCATCGGCCTGAGCCCCGAGCGGCTGTCGATCGCGCAGGGGCAGGTGGCGATCGACCTGCCCGAGGCGCTGGCGCCGGGCCTGGTGCTGGCGGTGCTGGCTTCGACCGCGGCGTCGGTGATCGACCTTCAAGCCATTGCCGACAAACCCGAGGGCTGGCTTGGGCGCAATTCGGCCGGGGCAGGCGCATTCGAACTGGCGCATTGGAGCCCGCAGGAGCGCGTCACCCTGCGCCGCAATCCGCACCATCCCCAGCCGGCGACCATGGCGCGGATCGTTTTGCGCCATGTCGCCGAACCGACCACGCAGCGATTGATGCTGCAACGCGGCGATGTCGATCTGGCGCGCAATCTCGGCCCCGATCTCATGGCCGGTTTGGGGCGATTTCCCGATCTTGCCGTCGCCGCCTATCCCAAGGCCGCGCTTTATTATCTCGCCGTCAATCGCCGCCGTCCGACTTTGGCTGAGGACGGCGCCCTGGCCGCAATCAAATCAGCGCTCGACGTGCCGGCGCTGGTGGCGGCGACGCTGGGCGCGCGCGGCCGACCCCATGCCGGCATCGTGCCGGCCGGGTTCCTGGGCGCGGCCGAAGAGGGACATGCCGCGCCCAAGCCCGCGCCCTGGCCGGCCGGCCTGACGCTCGACGTGCGCGCGGCGCCGCCGACCCTCGACCTGGCCGAGGCGATCCAAGCCCAGCTGGCCAAGGCCGGCATCGCCGTCGCCATCCAGCCCGGCGATTCCAAGACCGTGCTGACGCGCTATCGCGCCCGCCGCCACGATCTGGTCATTGCGCGCTGGGCGCCGGACTTCGCCGATCCCCATGCCAATGCCGAACCCTTCAGCCGCAACCCCGACAATGGCGACGCGGCCGGCGAGAGGACTCCGGCCTGGCGCAACGGCTGGGTCGATGCCGAAGCCATGGCGCTGGTCGAACAGGCGGTGCGCGAATTCGACTCCGAGCGGCGCGCCGCGCTTTATCGCCGGCTCCAGGCGATCCATCGCCAGCGCGGGCCATTCGTGATCCTGGCGCAGGAGGTCGAGATCGTCGCCATGCGGCGCGGGCTTGCCGGCCTGGTCAATGGTCCGCTGCCGGAAATGCTGCGCTTCGAAAGCGTGACCAAGCCATGAAGGGTTGGCCGGCGCACCTCGCCGCCCTGGCGCTGACCGCGCTCGGCCTGTTGGCGGCGACCTTCTTCATCGGCCGCGTCGTGCCGATCGATCCGGTGCTGGCGGCGATCGGCGAGCGCGCGCCGCCCGAAGCCTATCGCACCATGCGCGAGGCGTTCGGATTGGACCGGCCGGTGTTCGAGCAATTCTTGCGCTATCTCTGGCAGGTGCTGCGGCTCGATTTCGGGGATTCGATCCTGACCGCGCGTCCGGTGGCGCGGGATCTGCTGCGGGTGTTTCCCGCGACTTTCGAACTGGCGACTGTGGCGATGCTGCTGGGGATCGGGTTCGGGCTACCGCTGGGCGTCGCCGCCGCTTTCTGGCATGGCCGCTGGCCCGACGCGCTGGCGCGCGGCGTGGCGCTGTTGGGATATTCGGTGCCGGTGTTCTGGCTCGGGTTGATGGGATTGCTGGTGTTCTATGCCGGGTTGGGTTGGACCGGCGGTCCCGGGCGGTTGGCGATCTGGCTGGAGGACGATCTGCCGCGGGTCACCGGGCTGATGACGGTCGATGCCGTGCTGGCCGGACATTGGGCGGCGCTGGCTAGCGCGCTCGGCCATCTCGTCCTGCCGGCTTCGGTGCTGGGTCTGTTTTCCGCCGCCGCCATCGCCCGCATGACCCGCGCCGCGCTGATCGAGCAGCTGGCCCAGGACCACGTCACCGCGGCGCGGGCGCGCGGCATTCCCGAATGGCGCGTGGTGCTGCGCCACGGCCTGCGGCCGGCGGCGGCGCCCCTGGTCAACACCGTCGCCCTGAGTTACGGCCATCTGCTCGAGGGCAGCGTGCTGACCGAGATCGTCTTCGCCTGGCCGGGGCTGGGGCTTTATCTGACTCAGGCGCTGCTCAGCGCCGACATGAACGCGGTGCTGGGCGCGACCTTGCTGGTCGGCGTCTTGTTCATCGGCTTGAACGCGCTGTCCGATCATTTGGTGCGCCGGCTGGACGCGCGGTCGCGATGAGCGAGCGCATCGGCTGGGCAGCAGTCGGATTGTTGGTCGCCCTGGCCGTGCTGGGGCCTTGGCTGGGGGGCGATCCGACAGCGCAGGATCTGGGCGCTAGATTGCTGCCGCCTTCGGCCGCGCATTGGTTCGGCACCGATCATCTCGGCCGAGACCTGTTCGCGCGCGTGGTCGGCGGCGCCGGGATCACGCTGGCGATCGTAGTGCTGGTGGTGGCGGTGTCGGCGCCGCTCGGGCTGGTCATAGGCGCCGTGGCCGGAACCATGGGCGGTGCGGTCGAGGCCGTGCTGATGCGCCTGACCGACATCGCACTGGCGCTGCCGCGCCTGGTGCTGGCCTTGGCGCTGGTGGCGGCGCTGGGTCCGGGCATCGAAAACGCCGTGCTGGCGATCGCGCTGGTGGCGTGGCCGTCCTATGCCCGCGTCGCGCGGGCCGAGGCCAGCGTGCTGCGCCAAGCCGACTTCATCCTGGCGCTGCGCCAGATGGGGGCCGGCGAGACGCGCATCGTGCTGGTGCACATGCTGCCGCTCTTGGCCGGCAGCGTGATCGTGCGGGCGACGCTGGACATGGCCGGCATCGTCCTGACCGCGGCCGGGCTTGGGTTTCTCGGCCTCGGCGCCCAGCCACCCATGCCGGAATGGGGGGCGATGGTGGCCCAGGGCCGGCCCTATCTGCTCGACCAGTGGTGGGTGGCGACGCTGCCGGGCGCGGCCATCCTGATCGTCAGCCTGGGGTTCAATCTCTTGGGCGACGGCCTGCGCGACCGCATCGACCTGCGGAGCCGCGAATGATCGCGCTCGATGGCCTTTGCGTGCGCGCGGGCAAACGGAGCCTGATCGAGGGACTCGATCTGAGCCTGGGCCGCGAGCGGCTGGGTATCGTCGGCGAGTCGGGGTCCGGCAAGTCGCTGACCGCGCGCGCCATGCTTGGGCTGTTGCCGCGCGGGCTGACGGCGACTTGGCGGCGCTACGAGTTCGACGGACGGAAGGCCGAGCCGCGGCGATTGCGCGGTCGCGGCATCGGCCTGGTGATGCAGGACCCCAAACAGGCGCTGAACCCGGTGCTGACGGTGGGCGAGCAATTGCGCGAGACTCTGGCGGTGCACGGCCGCAAGGCCGATCCCGCTGCGCTTTTGGACGAAGTCGGCCTCGCGCCGGAAACCCTCGATCGCTATCCGCACCAGCTTTCGGGCGGCATGGGGCAGCGGGCGATGATCGCCCTTGCCTTGGCGCCCGAGCCGCGGGCGCTGATCTGCGACGAAGCCATTTCGGCGCTCGATCCCGGCCTGGCGCTGACGGTGCTGGCTTTGCTCGATCGGCTGGTCGCGCGGCGCGGGCTGGGCCTGATCTTCATCAGCCACGATCTCGGACTGGTGGCGCGGTTCTGCGATCGGCTGATGGTGATGAATCGCGGCCGCGCGGTCGAGACGCTTGCCGCCCGCGATCTCGCGCGCGCCGCCCATCCCTACACCCGCGAACTCCTGGTGGCGGCGCAATGATCGAGGTCGAGAACCTGCGTATCGCCCATGATGGGCGCGCCGTGGTCGACGGCGTGTCCTTCAAGGTCGAAGGCGGTGCGTGTCTAGGTCTGGTCGGCGAAAGCGGCTCGGGCAAAAGCACGATCCTGCGCGCGCTTGCCGGCCTCAACCGCGAATGGAGCGGCGCCATGCGCCTGGACGGCGCCGCGCTGGGGCCGGTTCGAACGCCCGGCTTCCATCGCCGCGTGCAGATGGTGTTTCAGGAGCCGCTGGCGGCGCTGCACCCGCGCCAGAACGTGGCGCGTCAATTGGCCGAGCCGCGGTTGATCCAGCGCCTAGAGCCACGCGATCCGGTGCCGGCGCTAGCCGAGGTCGGCCTAGGTCCCGAATTGCTGGGGCGCTATCCGCACCAGATTTCGGGCGGCCAGCGCCAGCGGGTGTGCATTGCGCGCGCGCTGATGCTCGATCCCGAAGTCCTTCTGCTGGACGAGCCGACGGCGGCGTTGGACGCCGTGGTGGAACGCCACGTGCTCGATCTTCTGGCCCGGCTGAGGACCGAACGCGGCCTGACCATGATCCTGGTCAGCCATAGCCTGAAAACCGTGCGGCGCATGGCCGGACGCGTCGCGGTTCTGGATGGCGGCCGGATCGTCGAAACCCCGACAGTCGCGGATCTCGATGCCGCCCGCCACCCGGTCACGCGCCGCATGGTCGAAGCCGCAATCGGTTATCGCCGCGCGGCTTGACAGCGCTGGGGGCGGGTGATGCCATCCTTCGCCTGAACGCGGGGGAGTTTCATGAGAGCCATTGCCTTGATCCTGGCCGGCGCGGTGTGCGCGTCGCCGGCCATCGCCAAGATCACCTCGATCCAGATCGACAAGGTCGAGCCCTTCGCCGAGGCCATGAGTTTCGGCGCGGTGGGCGCCTATGAGCGCGTCATCGGCAAGGCCAAGGGCGAACTCGATCCGCGCCATGCCGGCAATCGCGGCATCGTCAATCTCGACAAGGCGCCGCGCAACGCCCGCGGCATGGTCGAGTACGAGACCGATCTGTTCATCCTGCGCCCGGCCGATCCCGCCAAGGGCAACGGCAAGCTGCTCTACGAGGTCAACAACCGCGGCCGCAAATTCCTGTTCCATTGGCTGATGGACGCGCGCGCCCAGTCCGCCGGCGCCAACAACGATGCCAAGTCCAAGGAGGACGCCGGCAACGGGCTGTTCATGCGCCAGGGCTACACCATGGTCTGGAGCGGCTGGGACGCCGACGCGCCGCGCGGCGCCGACGGCATGGGTCTGGCGATGAGCGTGCCGCTGCCGCTGAAGGACGGCCAGCCCATCACGGGCGCGGTACGCGAGGAGCTGGTGTCGGGCACGCGCGGCGCGCCGGCGGACCAGTTCCGCCTGTCCTACGAGGCCAAAAGCCTGGACAAGTCCCAGGCCAGCCTGACCATGCGGCGCAAGCGCGACTACGCGCCGGTCGAGATTCCGGCCGGCGGCTGGGAATACGTCAATGCCCGCAGCATTCGCCTGCTGCCGGCCGGCACCAAGCCGGAACTCGGCGCGATCTACGATTTCCGCTATACCGCCAAGAATCCCAAGGTGCTGGGCATCGGCTATGCCGCCACCCGCGACGTGGTGGCGCATCTGCGCCATGACGGCCGCGGCTTCGCCCAGACCTACGCCATCGGCATATCCCAGAGCGGTCGCTATTTGCGCGACCACATCTCGGGCGGGTTCAACAAGGACGAACAGGGGCGGCAGGTGTTCGACGGCGTGCTGGCGCATATCTCGGGCGTCGGCCGAGTCTTCCACAATTACGCCTTCGGCCAGCCCGGCCGCACCAACACCCAGTTCGAGGATCACGACTATCCCGAAAACGCGTTTCCGTTCTCGGCCGCGCGCCTGACCGATCCGGTCACCGGGCGGACGGGCTCGCTGTTGCGCGGCGACGCTTCGGATCCGCTGCTGATGGAAGTCAACACCGCGACCGAATACTGGCAGAAGGGCGCCTCACTGCTGCATACCGATCCGCTCGGCAAGCAGGACGTCGAATTGCCGCGCAATGTGCGGGTCTACATGGTGGCGGGAACGCAGCATGGCGGGCGCGGCGGCCTGACCGACGCCGCCGGACCCTGCGCCAATCCGCGCAATCCGCACAATCCGATGCCGGCCTTGCGCGCGCTGATGACGGCGTTGGACGAATGGGTGACCAAGGGCACCGCGCCGCCGGCTTCGCGCGTGCCCAATTTCAAGGACGGCACGCTGGCGGCCGAGGACCGCATCGGCTTTCCCGCCATTCCCGGCGCGGTCGCGGCGCGGCAGGTCAACGCCGTCACCGTGCCGGTCGATTGGATCAATCCGCCGCCGGACGCCAAGCGGCGCAATTACCGCCCGCTGGTGTCCAAGGTCGATGCCGACGGCAACGAAGTGTCGGGCATCCGCCTGCCCGACATCGCCGTGCCGCTGGCGACCTATGCCGGCTGGAATCTCTACAAGTTCCCCTATGCCGAGGGCGATCTGTGCGATCGCGACGGCTCGCGCCTGGCCTTCGCCCGCACCAAGGCCGAGCGCGAGGCTCGGCGCGACCCGCGGCCTTCGCTCGAGGAACGCTATTCCAGCCACGACGACTATGTCGCCAAGGTCCAGGCCGCGGCGACGGCGCTGATGCGCGAGCGGTTGATGCTGCCCGAGGACGCCGAGGCCTATGTCGCCCGCGCCCGCGCCACCAACCCGCTGGTGGCGCCGCGCGGGTCGTGAGGGCCTGTCGCGGAGAGCGGGATTATGGCCTTCTGCTCTTTCTGGCCAGACGCCCGCCGGCATAAATAGAGGCCGGCGTCGTTCGACAGGACCGGGTCAGGCGCGGCGCGTCGTCACGGTACGCCGATGCGCGCGCGCCGGAGCTTTCTCTCGGCGGAATGTCCGTACCTCATCGAAACGCTGCGCCGGCCGCCGGTGACGAAGGCGCCGGACGCGCCTATCCGCGCTTGCGCCGCTTCGGGCGGGGCCGCGAGGGATGCAGCAATTCGTGCAAGGGGGCGATGAAATAACGGATCATGGCGTTGTCGACCGTCCGCGCGGTGGCGCCGCGCCAGGCCTCTTCGGCCTTCTTGTAGCTTTGGTAGACGCCGACCAGATGCAGCGTCTCGGGCGCGGCGAACAGGTCGCGCGCCAGATCGATCAGCTCGCCGCCGAACACCAGATAAAGTTCTTGTCGCTTGGCCATGATCGCTCTATGCCCCTAAAGGGCGAGGAGGACTTATCCCATGTTCGATCTGACTGGCAAGACCGCGCTTGTCACCGGTGCCTCGGGCGGCATCGGCGGCGCCATCGCCGCGGCCCTGCACGGTCGCGGCGCGACCGTGGCGGCCTCGGGCACGCGCAAGGACGTGCTCGATGCGCTGGTGGGGCGTCTCGGCGCGCGTGCTCATGCGGTGGCGGCCGATCTGGGCGATCGCGCCGCGGTCGATCGGCTGGCGAAAGAGGCCGAGGCCGCGCTGGGCGGGCGGATCGACATCCTGGTCAACAATGCCGGCCTCACGCGCGACGGCCTCGCGCTGCGCATGAAGGACGAAGACTGGGACAAGGTGATCGAGGTCAACCTGACTTCGGGGTTTCGCCTCGCGCGCGCCTGCCTGCGCGGCATGATGAAAAACCGCTTCGGGCGCATCGTCGGCATCACCTCGATCGTCGGCGTCACCGGCAATCCCGGCCAGGCCAATTACGCCGCCTCCAAGGCCGGCATGATCGGCCTGACCAAGGCGCTGGCGGCCGAAGTCGCCTCGCGCAACATCACCGTCAATTGCGTGGCGCCGGGCTTCATCGCCACCGCCATGACCGATGCCCTACCCGAGGCGCAGAAGGAAAAGCTCAAGGCGGCGATTCCGGCCGGCGCCCTGGGCACGTCGGAGGACATCGCCGCGGCCGTGGTCTATCTCGCCAGCGCCGAGGCCGGCTATGTCACCGGCCAGACCGTTCACGTCAACGGCGGCATGGCGATGATCTGATGACCGCGCGGCTGCTGGCGGGCGCGCGGCTGGTCCTGCCGGGCGCTTCGCCCCGGGCCGAGTTGCCGCTCGGAGCCCTGCTGGTCGAGGCCGGGCGGATCGCGGCGATCGCGACCGCGCCCGAGGAGATCCAGGCGCTGCGCGGTCGCGCCAACGAGGTCGACGATCTCTCCGGCCTGACCCTGATGCCGGGGTTGATCAACGCCCACTACCATTCCTACGGCAATGCCGCGCGCGGCACCGAGAACGCGCTGCCGCTGGAACCCTGGGCGCTTTACACCGTGGCCTATGGGCGGGCGCTGGGGCCCGAGGCGATCCGGCTGTCGATCCTGCTGGGCGCGGCCGAGATGCTGCGCGCCGGCATCACCGGCGCGATCGACCATTTCGCCCATGTCGGCTTGACCGAAGAGGCGCTGGCGGCGCATCGCCAAACCGGCATGCGCATCGGCTTCGCGCCTTTCCTGCACGATCTCTACGATCACGACGTGCTGGGCGTGGCGCTGCCGGCCGAGATCAAGCGCCGCATCGAGGGGCCGCCGCGGCCCGGACCGGATGCCATTGCCGGCCGCATCCGCGACTTGCACTCGGGCTGGCAGGGGCGGGAAGGCCGGATTGCGATCCTGTTGGGACCCAATGCGCCTTTCCGCTGTTCGGACGCGATGTTGGCTAGCTGGCGCGATTTGGCGCGGACCCTAGACGCGCCCTCGCACACCCATCTGCTCGAAACCCGCCTCCAGGCCGAGGCCGGCGCCAAGCGTTGGGGCGAGGGACGGACGCTGGGCGCGCTCGATCGGCTCGGCCTGGTCGATGCACGCCTGTCCTGCGCGCACGCGATCTGGCTTGCGCCGGCCGAGCGCGAGTTGATGGCGCGACGCGGCGCTGTCGCGGTGCACAATCCCAGCAGCAATCTGATGCTGGGCTCGGGGCTGATGGATCTGGCGGACTATCTGGCGCGCGGGGTGACGGTGGCGCTGGGCAGCGACACCGCCAATACCGGCGGCCGGCACGACCTGTTCGGCATCATGCGATTGGCGATGATGCTGCCCAGGCCGGGCCAAGCCGATCCCGCGCGCTGGATCGACGCCGCGGCGGCTTTCAGGTTGGCAAGCGAAGGCGGTGCCGCGGCGCTGGGAATGAAAGACGAGCTGGGCCGGATCGAGGAGGGCGCGCGGGCCGATCTGGTGGCGATCGATCTCGAACACGCCGCGAGCGCGGCGCTGGTGCCCAATCTGGCGGCGCTGGTCCAGCACGCATCGCCCGCGCTGGTGCGCGCGACCATGGTCGAAGGGTGCTGGGTCTATCGCCAGGGCAAGGTGCTGGCTTTCGACGAGGTCACGGCCCTGGCGCGATTCCGCGACCTGCGGGCCGAGATCGCCGAGCGGGCGCGGCCCGAACTCGAGGCCGCCGATGCGGCGCGCGAGGCTTTTCTCAGGCTTTACGCGGCTGGGGCGCCAGCGCCGTCACCGTCGGGTGATCGCGCTCGGACGTGAAACGCGGCGAGGATCCGCCCGGCTTGCCCCAGCCGGTGACTTGCGGGCCGAAGAACTCGGCATTGATGGCGCGATAGGCGCTCTCGTTTGCCGGCAATTCGTCGTCGGGATAGATCGCATCGACTGGGCAGACCGACAGGCACAGCGCGCAGTCGATGCACTCCTCGGGCTGGATGTAGACCATGCGGCCGCCGACATAGATGCAATCGACCGGACAGACCGGCAGGCAGGCCTTGTCCTTGACGTCGACGCAGGCCGAGGCGACGACGTAGGTCACGCCTCAGCGCCCTTGCCAGACCGGCTTGCGCTTCTGATTGAACGCCGCGACGCCTTCGTCCTGGTCCTTGCAGCTCAGGGCCGCGATCAGCGCCGGCAGCTTCTGGGCGCGGGCCTCGCGCGCGTCCAGATGCGCGGTGCGGCGCACGGTCTGCTTGATGGCCCGCAAGGACAAGGGCGCGCAAGCCAGGATCTCGCCCAGCCAATGATCGACCGCCGAGTCGAGTCCGGCCCGCGCCACCACCTGGTTGACGATGCCCATCGCCAGCGCCTCGGCCGCCTTGATGCGGCGGCCGGTCAGCAGCACGCTCATCGCCTGGCGGAAGGGGATCTGGCGCTGCAGCAGCACCATGCCGCCGTCGAGCGGGATGCGCCCGAGCCGCGGCTCGGTGAATCCGAAGGTCGCTTCCTCGACCGCCACCACCAGATCGCAGCCCAGCACCATTTCGAAGCCGCCGCCCAGCGCATGACCGTTGACCCGCGCGATCACCGGCACGTCGAGCGTGCGGCGCAGCGCGATGCCGCCGAAACCGTCGGGCCGCGGCTGCGCCCAGTATTCGAGGCCGGTCAGGCCGGTGTCCTTGGTGTCGGCGCCGGCGCAGAAGGCGCGCTCGCCGCCGCCGCTCAGCACCACCGCGCGCACGCCGTCATCGTCTTCGATCGCGCGCCAGATGCGTTCCAGCTCGGCCTCGGTCGCGCCATCGACCGCGTTCAGCACCTTGGGCCGGTCGATCGTCACCCGCGCGACATGGTCGGCGACCGAGAAATGAACCGTCATGCCACCACCTTGTCGGTCACCAGCTGGGCGATGCGTTCGGGCGGATAGCCCAGCTCCTGAAGAATCGCGCGCCCGTCCTGGCCGAGCAGCGGCGGTCGCGCGCGGCGGATCGGTGCGTCGCCCATGTCGATCGGCGAGCCGACCAGCTTCATCGATCCGTTCGATCCGTCGGCAACCTCCATCACCATGCGGTTGGCCGCGGTCTGGGGATCGGCCAGGGCTTCGGCCATGTTGCGCACCGGCGCGCAGAGCAGGTCCTGTTCCTCGAGCCGCGCCAGCCAATGCGCCGTGGTCTCGGCGGCGAAGCGCTGGCGGAAGACGGCCTGGATGCGGGCGCGGTTCTGGACCAGCTTGGGGAAGCTGTCGAAATCGGGACTGGCCGACAAGTCTTCAATCGCCAGCGCCCGGCAGATGTCCTGCAGCGGATTGGCCTTGAAGGCGCCGACCATGACCAGGGCGCCGTCGCGGGTCGCGAACACGCCCGACAGCGGCATCGCCCCCCAATTCAATTCGCGCTTCAGCATCATCCAGGCGGCGGCTTCCTGCATCTGCATCGCCAGCATCGAATTGTAGAGCGAGACGTTGATCTCCTGGCCCTCGCCGGTCTTGTCGCGCTGGATCAGCGCCAGCAACACGCCCTGCACCATGTGCATGCCGGCGGAATAGTCGGCCAGCGCGGTCGGGTAGACGCTCATCGGCCCGTCCATGTCCGAGCGGCGGTGCATCACGCCGCTGACCGCCTGCGCCAGCACGTCCTGGCCGCCCTTGTGGGCGTTGGGGCCGGTCGGCCCGAAGCCCGAGCCGAAAGCGTAGACGATGCGCGGATTGATCGCCCGCAGGGCCTGGTAGCCGAAGCCCATGCGTTCCATCACGCCGGGGCGGAAATTGCTGCACACCACGTCGGCGCGGCGGATCAGGTCGAGCGCGATCTGCTTGCCGGCGGGGCCGCGGGTGTCGAGCGCGATCGAGCGCTTGTTGCGATTGAGGCTGCGGAACACGGCGGAATCGAGTCCGCCGGGATCGTCCGGGATCGAGCTGCGCGACAGATCGCCCGCGCCCGGGCGTTCGATCTTGATCACCTCGGCGCCGTAATCGCCCAGCATCTGGGTGGCGCAGGGACCCATCATCACCTGGGTAAAATCGACGACGCGGATGCCGTCCAGCGGCAGCGGCTTGGTCATGGCGGCGCCTATTCCGCCGCCGCCGGCAGGGTCTTGGCGTTGGCCGAGGGCCGATCGCCGGGGTCGCCGCCATGGGCGCGGATGCGCCGCTGCAAGGCGCCGACCTCGACCGCGCGCGGGGCGACGCCGGAGGACAGCGCCATGGTCGCGGCGATGCCGGCCGCCTCGCCCATCGCCATGCAAGGCGGGATTTCGCGCGAAATCTTCTGCGCCTGGCTGGTGGCGGAATAATGCCGGCCCGCCACCAGCAGATTGTCGACCCCGCGCGGCAGCAGCGCGCGATAGGGCGTGTAGTAGTCGCGGCCACGGGCGACGGAATCGGCGAAATGCACGCGTTCGACCACGTCCTCCTTGCTGACGACGTATTCGCCTTCCAGCAGCCGGGTCTGGCGCACGCCGGTCTGCGGCGCGACGTCGATCACGTGGCAGCGCTCGAAACCCGGCATCGGCGTCGACCGCAGATGGTCGAGCAGGGCATAGATGCGGCGACGGCCCTCGACTTCGGCCCGGGTCAGGTCCTCGACTTTGATGCCGTCATAGCCGGCCATGTGCGGGCAATTGCACCACACCACGCCCGGCAACGGCGTCTTCAGCCACCACATGTCCCACGACCCACCCATGATCTTCTTGCAGGCGCGATCGAGTTCGGCATGGCGCGCGGGGTGTTCGTACTGGAAGCGCTCGGCGGCCTCGGTGTCGACCCCGCCCAGCCGGAACACGGTGGTCAGGATGTAGCTGCCATGGGCGAAGGGCGCGCCGGCCGAGGCGGCGACGTCGAGATCGCCGGTGGCATCGATCACCATCTCGGCCAGCACCGCCTCGCGCCCAGCCTTGGTTTCGCACACCACGCCGCAGGCGCGGCCGTCCTTGACCAAAGTGCGCGAGAACCAGGATTGCAGCCTGAGTTCGACCTTGCGCTCGCGGATCAAGTCGAGCGAGCAGCGCTTCCAGCCGTCGGGATCGAAGGCGACGGCATAGGTGATCGGCTGCGGCTTGGACTGGGAATGGAAATCGTGCACGCCCCAGCGCGACCATTTGCGCCACATGTCCTCGGCCACGCGCCGGTCGGCCGCGGGCGGGAACACCGCCAGGCCCAGCCGCGCCATGCGCTCGACCAGTTCCTGGCACAGGCCGGTGACGGTGATCTCGCTGCCATTGGTCATGTCGTCGAGCACCAGCACCATGCCGCCCGAGGCCAGGCCGCCGAGATAGGGGAAGCGCTCCAGCAGCACGGTCTTGGCGCCTTCGCGCGCCGCGGCCAAGGCGGCGGCGGTGCCGGCCGGTCCGCCGCCGACCACGACCACGTCGGCGCGGGCGACGATGCGCGCTTGGCCGCCCGGTTCGGAGATGTATTCGCTCATGCGCGGGACTCCCTCAGCGCGCGCTCTGGGGCTGCCAGCGCACGACCGCCGATTCGATGGTGCCGATGACCAGGAAGAACAGGGCCGAGAAGGTCGAGCCGACGACGATGGTGGCATAAAGCATCGGCGTGTCGAAATTGTAGGTCGATTGGATGATCAGCGCGCCGATGCCCTTGGTGGCGCCGATCCATTCGCCGACGATGGCGCCGATCACCGAGGTCGAGGCCGCGATCTTCAGCGCCGAGAACAGGTAGGGCAGGGAGTTTTGCACCCGCAGCTTGAAGAACACCTCGCGCGGGCTGGCCGAAAGCACGCGCATCAGTTCCAGCGCCTGGGGATTCACGTCCGACAGCCCGCGCACCATGTTGACCAAGGTGGGGAAGAAGCAGATCAGCGCGGCGATGGCGATCTTGGGTTCCATGCCGTTGCCCAGCATCAGCACCAGGATCGGCGCCTTGGCCACCACCGGGATGGTGTTGATCATGACCGCGATCGGGAAGAACGCCTCCTCGGCGGTTTTCTTGTGGACGAAGACGGTGGCGATGACGATGGCCGAGGTGTTGCCCAGCAGGAAGCCCAGCACGGCCTCCAATGCGGTCGGCGCCAGATTGGCCATCAGCACGTCGAAACGCTCGACCAGCATGGCCGCGACCGATTTGGGATGAGGGGCGATGAAGGGACGGATCTGGAAGGCTTCGACCGCGAACCACCACAGCGCGATCAGGCCCACGACCGCCGCCGCCGGCAACAGCCGCTTGCGCCAGACCAGGCGCTTGCGTTCGGCCTCGAAGCGCGCCTGGGCCTCGCGGTCGGCGGCGAAAGCGACGGCGGTCATGCGGCGCCCTCCAGCGCCCGGCGCAGTACCGCCGCCAGGCGCACGAATTCCGACGTCTCGCGCAGACCGAGCGCGCGCGGGCTAGGCAGGTCGATGGCCACGGTTTCCTTGACGCGGCCCGGACGCGCCGCCATCACCAGCACGGTCTGCGACAGGAACACCGCCTCGTAAATCGAGTGGGTGACGAAGACGATGGTGGTCCCGGTCGAGCGCCAGATGCCGAGCAGTTCCTCGTTCAGGCGATCGCGCGTGATCTCGTCCAGCGCGCCGAACGGCTCGTCCATCAACAGAAGCTTGGGTCCGCCGACCAGGGCGCGGGCGATGGCGACGCGCTGGCGCATGCCGCCCGAAAGCTCGTGCGGATAGGCCGCTTCCCAGCCGGACAGGCCGACCAGGTCGAGCAATTCCTTGGGCGAGCGCTTGCCCGGACGGGCGGCGGCGCCACCGACTTCAAGCGGCAGCGCGACGTTGTCGATGGCCGAGCGCCAGGGCAACAGGGCCGCATCTTGAAACACAAAGCCGATGTCGCGGGCCTGGCGCGCCGCCGCCGCCGTTCCGCCCAGCACCTGAAGCGTGCCGGTGGTCGGCGGCAGCAGATCGGCGATCAATCGCAGCAAGGTCGACTTGCCGCACCCCGAGGGCCCCAACAGGGTGACGAAGCTGCCCTCGGCGATGCGGCAGGAGACGTTGTCCAGCGCCGTCACCGTGCCGCGCTCGGTGGTGAATCGCACCGAGACGCCGGCACAGGCGACGGCGTCGGCCGCTGGCTTCAATTGCGGAGCGGCCGACACCGGACGGGCCTAGAGCTTCGGCCGTTGCGCGGCAGTGGCGTTGAGGATCGACAGCGTCGCCAGCTTGTCGAGCGCCGGCGGGCCCGAACTGCCGAACTCGCCGAGTTCGTTGTAGAGCTTGACCTGCTCGCTCCACACCGCCATGTCCATGGTTCCCCAGCCGCGGGATTTGGTGGCGGCGGTGAAGGCGAACTTCAGCATCACCGGCGCCGCGTCCATTTCGTCCTTCTTGACCAGGTTGGGATATTCCTTGACCAGGAAGTCGACGGCCTTTTCCATATTGGCTTGGGCGTACTGCCAGCCGCGCGCCGTGGCGCGGACGAAGCCCTGCAGCGCCTCGGCCTTCTTCTGCAGCGTGTCCTGGGTGGCGTAGAACGGCAGGGCATAGAGCTGCACGCCCGAATCCCACAGCCGCAGATCGACCCGCTGGCCCTCGAGCGGCTTGAGCGCCGTGGTGTTGGTCAGCCAGCCGGTGATGACGTCGACCTGTCCGGTCAGGATCGGCGTCATGTCCGAGCCGATCACCACCGCCTCGACGTCCTTCTCGGCGATGCCGTTCTTCTTGAGCATGGCCGAGAGCAGGATCTTGGCGGTGGCCTGGGTGCCGACCTTCTTGCCGATCAGATCCTTGGGCGTGCGCACCGGCTTCTTGGACAGCGAGAAATAGGTGAAGGGATGCTCCTGGGCGCCGACCGCGAAGCAGCTGACCGGGATGTTCTTCGACACCGCGTGCATCAGCGAGGGGCTGGACGACACTTGGCCGATCTCGAACCGGCCCGAGGCGACGATGGCGACGCCGTCGATGGTCGGGCCGCCGGGATGGATGACGAGGTTGATCTTCTCTTCTTCGTAATAGCCCATGTGCTTGGCGACGATCTCGCCGATCTGGTTGCCCGAGGCCAACCAGCCGAGCTGGAGATTGACGGTGGTGGTGCGCGCGGCCTGGGCGTAGCCGCGGCCCGGCACCAGCCCGCTGGCGAGGACACCGGCGGCGCCGGCGGTGGCGAGCGCGTTGCGGCGGCTGATGCCGGCCTTGGTCTTGACGATCATGGGGGTTCCCTCCTCCGATCCCGAAATCGAACCCAAGTCTAGGCCCGGCGTCGCGCTCTAGAAAAGCACTGTTTTTCGCACGTGGCGATGCCAAAATGGCATCGCCAGAAGGAGCCCGGCAATGCATGCGGCGGTGCTGACTTATCTCGATCAGATCGACCGGCGGGGCTCGATCCGCGGCGCGGCGGCGACGCTGGCGATCGCGTCCTCGGCCGTCAACCGGCGGCTGCTGCGGCTCGAACGCGAATTGGGGACGCCCCTGTTCCAGCGCCGGCGCGACGGCGTCACGTTGACCCCGGCCGGCCAGGCGGTGCTGGCCCATGCCCGCGGCACGCTCGACGGCTTTGCCCGGCTGGGGGCCGAGTTGGATGCCTTGCGCGGCGTGACCGCGGGCGTGGTGAAGATCGTCGCCATCGACTCGCTGATGGTCAATTTTCTGCCGTCTCTGGTCGCCGATCTGGCGCGGGCGCATCCGCGCATCGTCTTTCAGGTGCTGGCCGAAGGTCCGGTCGGCGCGACCGAGGCGCTGCGAGCCGGGCTTGCCGACATCGCCTTGGCCTTCGTCGACGAGCGCAACCGCGATCTTGCCGTTGTCGCGCGGTGCGAGGTCAGCCTCGGGGTCATTATGGCGCCCGGCCACCCGCTGGCGCGACTGCGTCAAGTGCGTCTGGCCGAGTGCGCGTCTTACCCCATGGTGCTGTCGCACGATTCGATGCCGCTCAATCCGCTATTGGCATCCGAATTGGCCGAGCACGGGACGCGGCTTGGGCCGCGGGTGGTGTCGAACGGCATCGATTTCATGCGACGCATGATCCTGGCCGGATTGGGGGTGGGACTGTTCACGCCCTTGGGCTTTGCCAAGGAGATCGCGCGCGGGCAATTGGTGCATCGGCCGCTGGCCGAGCCACGGCTGGCGCGGCTTGCGATCGGGGCGATGACTCTGCGCAGGCGTCCGCTTGCGCCGGCGGCGGCGCTTGCGCTCGAAGCGATTCGGGCGCGCCTGGGCGACCTAGCCAAGACCGGCGCGACCATGCTAAGAGGGCGCGGAATCGGGCGGCGAGGCGCGCGTCAGCGCGGCCGCTCGAAAGGAAACCTATAGCTTTCAGCCGGGAGTCCGGGTTCATGAGCGACATTGCCGAGCGGGTCAAGAAGATCGTCGTCGAGCATCTGGGCGTCGAGGAAGAGAAGGTCACCGAGGCCGCCCATTTCGTCGACGATCTGGGCGCCGACAGCCTGGACACGGTCGAACTGGTCATGGCGTTCGAAGAGGAATTCGGCATCGAAATTCCCGACGACGCGGCCGAAAAGATCCTGACGGTCAAGGACGCCATCGCCTTCATCAAGGAAAAATCCGCCTGATCGCGGGCGACGACGCTGCCGCGCAGTTAGGGACGGCACGATGCGACGGGTAGTCGTAACCGGCATGGGCATGGTCACGCCGCTGGGCGGCGCGATGAAGCCATCCTGGGAGCGCTTGATCGCCGGCGAAAGCGGTGCCGGTCCGATCACCCGCTTCGACGCCAGCGCTTTTTCGGCCAAGGTCGCCTGCCAGGTGCCGCGCGGCAACGAGAGCGCGGCGCCGTTCAATCCCGACACCTACATGGAGCCGAAGGAACAGCGCAAGGTCGACGATTTCATCATCTATGGCGTGGCCGCGGCCGACATGGCGCTGAGCGATTCCGGCTGGAAGCCCGCCGCCGACGCCGAGCGCGAGACCACCGGCGTGATGATCGGCTCGGGCATCGGCGGCCTGCCCGGCATCGAAGAGGCCTCGATCACGCTCAAGGAAAAGGGCCCGCGCCGAGTCAGCCCGTTCTTCATCCCCGGCCGCCTGATCAACCTGGTCTCGGGCCAGGTTTCGATCAAGCACGGGCTGTGGGGACCCAATCACGCCGTGGTCACGGCCTGTTCGACCGGAGCGCACGCCATCGGCGATGCCGGCCGGATCATCGGTCTGGGCGATGCCGACGTCATGGTGGCGGGCGGCGCCGAAGCCACGGTCTGCCCGATCGGCATCGGCGGCTTCGCCGCCATGCGGGCGTTGTCGACCGCCTTCAACGACCAGCCCAAGCGCGCCTCGCGGCCCTGGGACAAGGACCGCGACGGCTTCGTCATGGGCGAGGGCGCGGGCTGCGTGGTGCTGGAAGAATACGAACACGCCAAGCGCCGCGGCGCGCGGATTTATGCCGAGCTGATCGGCTACGGCATGGCCGGCGACGGCTACCATGTCTCGGCGCCCGATCCCAACGGTGCGGGCGCTTTCCGTGCCATGCGGCGGGCGCTGCAGAGCGCCAAGCTCAATCCCGAGGATGTCGACTACGTCAACGCCCACGGCACCTCGACTCCGCTCGGCGACGAGATCGAGCTGGGAGCGGTCAAGCGGCTGTTCGGGCAAGCCGCCTACAAGCTGTCGATGTCCTCGACCAAATCCGCCATCGGCCATCTGCTGGGGGCGGCCGGCGCGGTCGAGGCGATCATCTCCATCCTGGCGATGCGCGATCAAGTCGCGCCGCCGACGCTCAATCTCGACAATCCCTCCGAGGGCTGCGACATCGACCTGGTGCCGCACAAGTCCAAGCCGCGGACGATCCGCGCCGTGCTGTCGAACTCGTTCGGTTTCGGCGGCACCAATGCCTCGTTGATCTTCAAACGGGCGGCCTGACACGCGCGCCGGCGCGATCATTTCCTGGTTTGTGTTGCTGACGACAGCGGCGGCGATCGCCGCCGGCTGGTGGGCATGGCGCGATTTCGAGCGGCCGCGGGCGCCGCCATCCGAAGTCGTGGTGCGCCTGCCGCGCGGGGCCGGACTTGAGAGCATCGCCGCAAATCTGGCCAAGGCCGGCGTGATCGAGCATCCGCGGCTGTTCGCCGCCACAATCGCGCTGCTGGGCGAGAACAAGCGGCTCAAGGCCGGCGAATACCGCTTCGCGGGCGCGCTGTCGCCACGCGGGGTGATGCGCAAGCTGATCGACGGCGACGTGGTGGTGCGGAAATTGACCGTGCCCGAGGGCCTGACGGTCATGCAGATCCTGACCTTGCTTGCCGGCGCCGAGGGATTGGAACCGGTCGGGGCGCCGTCCCAGCCGCGCGAAGGCGGATTGCTGCCGGACACCTATCACTATGTCTGGGGCGACAACGCCGCGCTCTTGGTCGAACGCATGCGGCGCGGGATGGACGAGGCGCTACGCCAGGCCTGGGACAGGCGCAACGCCAATTTGCCGCTGCGCGGCCCGGCCGAGGCGCTGGTGTTGGCCTCAATCGTCGAAAAGGAAACCGGCATCGCGGCGGAACGGCGCCGGGTCGCCGGGGTGTTCGTCAATCGCCTGCGGCGCGGCATGAAACTGCAATCCGATCCGACCGTGATCTACGGCTTGACTCAAGGCAAGGCCGCCTTCGAGCGCGCCCTCAGCCGCGCCGATTTGCAATCGGATACGCTTTGGAACACCTATGTCGTCGACGGTTTGCCGCCGACGCCGATCGCCAATCCCGGGCGCGAATCTCTGGCGGCCGCGGTCGATCCCGAGGCGCACGACTTTCTCTATTTCGTCGCCGATGGTTCGGGCGGCCATGTTTTTGCGCGCACGCTCGAAGAGCACAACCGCAATGTCGCCCGCTGGCGGGCGACGCGAGCCCAGACCCAGACGCGCTAATCCTTGGCCGGGGCTCGGCGCAACAGATGATCGCTCCAGGAGGCGGGCAGGAACTGGAGCAGGCGCATCGCCGCCAACACCGGCCAAGGAAAGGCGATCCGCGCTCGGTTGCGGGCGAGGCCGCGGGCGATGACCCTGGCCGCCCGGTCGGCATCCATCAGGAAAGGCATCGGAAAGCGGTTGCGCGCTGTCAGGCGCGAGCGCACATAGCCCGGGCAGATCACCGAGACCCGTATGCCCTTGCGCGCGAAGCGGCCGCGCAGGGCCTCGCCGTAGGTCCGCACCGCCGCCTTGGAGGCGGAATAAGGTCCCGCGCCCGGTAGGCCGACGAAGCTCGCCATCGACGCCATCAGCGCGATCTGGCCGCTGCCGCGCGCGGCCATGCGTTCCAGCGCCGGATGGACGGTGTTGAACACGCCTTCGACGTTGACCGCGAACAGGCTGCGGGCGATGGCATCGATGCCCGAGGCATCGCCCGATCCGGCCGAGATGCCGGCATTGGCGATTACCAGATCGAGCGGCCGGCGCGCATCGCTCTCGGCCACCAGCCTAGCCATGGACTCGCGCTCGGTGACGGCGATCGGGGCGGTGAGGACCTCAGCGCCCTTTGCGCGGCAGGCCGCGGCCACCGCCTCCAAGCGCTCGTTGTCGCGGCCGGTCAAGGTCAGCTCGCTGCCGGGCGCGGCGTAGTGCAGGGCCAGCGCTTCGCCGATTCCCGAAGACGCGCCGGTGATCAGGATCGAGCGCGGGTCGCGCATGGGGTTGTCGCTCCGGGGCAGGGGCCGATAGAGTCGTGTGCGAGTCGCCAACCCGCCGCCGCGACCGTAAGGGGAATTCGTGACGCTTTCCAGCATGACCGGCTTTGCCCGCGCCGAGGGCGCGCTCGGCGCCCGTCGCTGGGCGTGGGAGGTCAAGAGCGTCAACGGCAAGACCCTCGACCTGCGCTTTCGGTTGCCGCCCGGATTGGATGGCATCGAATTGCCGGCGCGCCAGGCGGCGCAGCGCCGCTTCAAGCGCGGCAACCTGACGCTCAATCTGCGGCTCGATCAGGAGACGGGGACAGGCGCGCTGCGGGTCAATCGCGCGGCGCTGGACCAGTTGCTGCCGGTGTTGAGCGAGTTGCGCGCGCAAGGATTTGCCGCGCCCAGCGCCGACGGCATTTTGGCGCTGCGGGGCGTGATCGAGACCGAGGCGCCGATCGAGGACGAAGCGGCGCGCTCGGCATTCGAGGCGACGGTGCTGGAATCCTTCGATCTTGCGCTAGTTAGGTTGGAACGGGCGCGGCGGGAGGAAGGCGCGAGGCTGGGCGGGGTGCTCGGGTCGCTGGTCGACGAAATCGCGTTGCTGACCGATCGCGCCGGATCTTTGGCCGCGCTGCGTCCCGAGGCCATGGCGGCGCGGCTCAAGGCGCAATTGCGCGCGCTGCTCGAGGCCGAGCCGGCCTTGCCGGCGGATCGTGTGGCGCAGGAAGCGGCATTGCTGGCGGTCAAGGGCGATGTGCGCGAGGAACTCGACCGCCTCGCGGCGCATGTCGCCCAGGCGCGGCAGCTTTTGGCCGAGGGCGAGGGCGCCGGACGGCGGCTCGATTTTCTGGCCCAGGAATTCAACCGCGAGGCCAATACGCTGTGCAGCAAGGCGAACGATCTCGAACTGACCCGGATCGGGCTCGATCTCAAGCTGGCGGCCGATCGGCTCAAGGAACAGGTGGCCAATCTCGAATGACCCAATCGACCCGCATTCCGCGCCGCGGCGTGATGTTCGTGCTGTCCTCGCCTTCGGGCGCCGGCAAGACCACGATTTCCCGGCGCCTGATCGAAGCCGGCCTGCGCATGTCGGTGTCGGTGACCACCCGCAAGATGCGGCCGGGCGAGGTCGACGGCAAGGACTATTGGTTCATCTCGCCCGAGCGCTTCGCCGCCATGGTGCGCGACGGCGAACTGCTCGAGCACGCCACGGTCTACGGCTACAGCTACGGCACGCCGCGCACGCCGGTCGAGGCGGCGCTGGCGCGCGGCGAGGACGTGCTGTTCGACGTCGATTGGCAAGGCACGCAGCAGCTGCGCCAGGCCAAGCCCGGCGACGTGGTGTCGGTGTTCGTGCTGCCGCCCTCGCTCAAGGAACTGGAGCGGCGGCTGCGCGGGCGAGGGCAGGATTCCGAGGAGACGGTACGGCGGCGCCTGGCGCGCGCGCCCGACGACATGAGCCACTGGGCGGAATACGACTACATCCTGGTCAACGACGACCTCGAGGACTGCGTGCGGCGCGTCCAGGGCACCCTCGAGGCCGAGCGGCAGCGGCGCGACCGGCTGCTGGGGGTCGGCGACTTCGTGCGGCGACTGGCACAGAATTAGAGTGCGCGCGCCAGGGCGGCGAATGCCGTCACGTCCAGGGTTTCGGCGCGGGCGGTCGGATCGATGCCCAAGGCCTCCAGGCGCTCGGCGGTGAAGCCGAGGCCCTTGAGTCCGGCGCGCAGCATCTTGCGGCGCTGACCGAAGGCGGCGGCGACGACCTTCTCCATTGCCGAGAACTCGGCGCGAGCCGAGGGTTCCGCGCGCGGCGTCAGGCGCACGACGCTCGAAGTCACCTTGGGCGGCGGCAGGAAGGCGCCGCGGGCGACGTCGAATTCGATGCGCGCTTCGCACAGCCACTCGGTCAGCACCGAAAGCCGGCCGCGCGTCTTGCCGCCTGGCCGCGCGACCAAGCGCTCGGCCACTTCCTTTTGGAACATCAGCAGCATGCCGGTCAGCGTGCCGGGCCGTGCCCGGACCAGGCGCAGCCATTTGATCAGCAGCACGCTGGCGATGTTGTAGGGCAGGTTGGCGACGACACGGAACGGACCCTGGGCAAGGGCCGCCTCGTCGATTTCGAGGGCATCGTTCCGGATCACGGCGAGGCGCGGATCGGCGATCTCGGCCAAGGCGGCAAGGCAGCGTGGATCGCGCTCGACGGCGATCAGGCGCGAGGCGCCCGCGTCGAGCAGCGCGCGGGTCAAGGTGCCGGGGCCGGGTCCGATTTCGATCACCGGCATTGGGTCGAACGGGGCCGCGGCCGCGGCAATGCGGGCGACGACGCGCCGATCGTGCAGGAAGTTCTGGCCGAAGCGGCGATCCGGCGTCAGCCCGTG
>Ga0194120_10001919_pt1 | contig 36630 bp, 50 predicted proteins | sample TA2MahCa65mmetaG_FD_148642 | JGI IMG/M metagenome (GOLD analysis project Ga0194120, IMG submission 148642) | Freshwater microbial communities from Lake Tanganyika, Tanzania - TA2015019 Mahale Deep Cast 65m | ecosystem: Environmental > Aquatic > Freshwater > Lake | place: Tanzania: Lake...
AGATGGTGATGCCTGGCGACAACGTCTCCATCACGGCCGCGCTGATCGCCCCCATTGCCATGGAAGAAGGTCTGCGCTTCGCCATCCGCGAGGGCGGCCGTACCGTCGGCGCCGGCGTGGTGGCGAAAATCATCGAGTAAAGCTTGATTCAACTCCGGAAAGGCGGGTAAAATCCCGCCTTTTCCTGTTTCGGGAAACGCAATGCAAAGCCAGAAAATCCGTATCCGGCTCAAGGCCTACGATTACAAGCTGATCGACCAGTCGGCCATGGAGATCGTCGACACTGCCAAGCGCACCGGCGCCGTGGTCAAGGGTCCCGTCCCTCTGCCGACCGCCATCGAGCGCTTCGATATCCTGCGCTCGCCGCATGTGAACAAGTCCTCCCGCGATCAGTTGGAGATTCGCACCCACAAGCGCCTGATGGACATCATCGATCCCACCGACAAGACGGTGGATGCCTTGATGAAGCTGGATCTGCCCGCCGGTGTCGACGTCGAGATCAAGTTGCAGTAAGCGGTAAGCAATACAGGCCCTGGGGCGGCCCAAGTCCCCGAATTTGAACCTGCCGGCCAATTGCAGTCGGCGCCTTAAGAAGGAAACTAGAAGATGAGTCTAGGCCTTGTCGGTCGGAAGATCGGCATGACCCGCATTTTCGCCGAGGATGGCGCTTCCATCCCGGTGACCGTGCTGGACGTGTCGAACAACCGCGTCAGTCAAGTCAAGACGACCGCCACGGACGGCTACACTGCCCTCCAGGTCGCCTATGGCAAGCGCAAACCCAGTCGCGTCAGCAAGCCCGAAACCGGTCATTACGCCAAGGCGGGCGTCGAAGCCGCCATCGGCATGACCGAGTTCCGCGTCGGCGAGGACGTGCTGGCCCAATATCAACCCGGCGTCGCGGTGAGCGTGGAGATTTTCCAGGCGGGCCAGATGGTCGATGTGTCCGGGGTTACCCAGGGCAAGGGTTTTGCCGGCACCATCAAGCGGCACAACTTCAGTTCACAGCGCGCGTCGCACGGCAACTCCCGCTCCCATAACGTGCCCGGCTCCATCGGCCAGGCCCAGGATCCCGGCCGCATCTTTCCCGGCAAGCGCATGTCCGGCCACTATGGCGCGGTCAATCGCACCGTGCAGAACCTGGAAGTGGTGCGCATCGACACCGAGCGCCAGCTGCTCCTGATCAAGGGTGCCGTGCCCGGTGCCAAGGGTGGCGATGTCGTCGTGCTGCCCGCCGTGAAAGGAGGCGCCTGATGGACCTCAAGCTCATCAATGAACAAGGCCAGGACGCGGGCGCCTTGAGCGCCGCCGACAGCCTGTTCGGTCGTGAATACAACGAAGCGCTGGTGCACCAGGTGGTGACCGCCTACATGGCCAATGGACGGCAAGGCGATCGCGCCCAGCTGACGCGGGCCGAGGTGCGCCACAGCACGAAGAAGCCCTTCCGTCAGAAAGGCACCGGCCGTGCCCGCGCCGGCATGACTTCCTCGCCCTTGTGGCGTGGCGGCGGCCGCGCCTTCCCGAACAAGCCGGATGAGAACTTCGCGCAGAAGGTCAACCGCAAGATGTACCGCGCCGGCATCGCCTCCATTCTTTCCCGACTGGTAGCCGATGGTCGTCTTTCCGTGGTGGAAAGCCTGGGCGTCGACGGCCCCAAGACCAGGATTCTGGCCGGCAAGCTGAAGAGCATGGGCATGACCGATCGGGTGTTGATCATTTCCCCAGTGGTGGATGACAACCTCTGGCTGTCCGCCCGCAACATGCACAACATCCTGGTGCTGGAGCCGCAGCAGGCCGATCCCGTCAGCCTGATCCGTTTCGACCGCGTCCTCATGACCCGCGACGCCGTCAAGTCCTTCGAGGAGATGTACGCATGAACGCCACGCCGATGAAAGAGGAGCGGCTGCTCCAGGTCATCCTGGCGCCGATCATCTCCGAAAAGGCGACCATGCTGGCCGACAAGCGCGAGCAGGTCATCTTCCGTGTCGCCACCGACGCTACCAAGCCCGAGATCAAGGCTGCCGTGGAGCTGCTCTTCAAGGTCCAGGTCAAGGATGTGAAGGTGGCCAACGTGAAGGGCAAGAACAAGCGATTCGGCCGTTTCACCGGCCGCCGTTCCGACTGGAAGAAGGCCTTCGTCTGCCTGAAGCCCGGTCAGGAACTCAACTTCGCGGCAGGAGAATAAGCCATGCTGGTCAAAGTCAAACCGACCTCCGCCGGCCGTCGCGCCGTCGTCAAGGTGGTCACGCCGGGCCTGCACAAGGGCAAGCCCGAAGCGACCCTGGTGGAGAAGCAGAACCGCAAGGCCGGGCGCAACAACAACGGTCATATCACCACCCGGCACAAGGGCGGTGGCCACAAGCAGCACTACCGGATCATCGACTTCAGGCGGAACAAGGACGGTATCGCCGCCCGCGTCGAGCGCATCGAGTACGACCCCAACCGTAGCGCGCACATCGCGCTGCTCTGCTACGCCGACGGCGAGCGCCGCTACATCATCGCGCCCCGTGGCGTCGAGGTGGGCGCCACCCTGATGAATGGCGCCGAGGCGCCCATCAAGCCGGGCAACTGCCTGCCGCTGCGCAACATCCCGGTCGGTTCCACCGTCCACTGCGTCGAGATGATGCCCAACAAGGGCGCACAGATCGCCCGCTCCGCCGGCGCTTCCGTGCAACTGCTGGCGCGCGAGGGCAGCTACGCGCAGTTGCGGCTGCGCTCCGGCGAAATCCGCAAGGTGCATATCGACTGTCGCGCCACCTTGGGCGAGGTCGGCAACGAAGAGCACAGCCTGCGTTCCATCGGCAAGGCCGGCGCCAACCGCTGGCGCGGCATCCGGCCGACAGTGCGCGGCACTGCGATGAACCCCATCGACCACCCGCATGGCGGTGGCGAGGGCCGCACCGGCGAGGGGCGCGTGCCCGTTTCTCCCTGGGGTCAGCCCACCAAGGGTTATCGCACCCGCAACAACAAGCGGACCGACGGCATGATCGTGCGCCGCCGTCACAAAGCGTAAGAGGTGAGTGGATATGGCTCGTTCCGTTAAAAAAGGCCCCTTCGTTGACGGGCATCTGATGAAAAAGGTGATGGCTGCCCTGGCCACCGGCGACAAGAAGCCGGTGAAGACTTGGTCCCGCCGCTCCACCATCCTGCCCGATTTCATTGGGCTGACGCTGGCTGTGCACAACGGCAAGCAGCACATCCCCGTGTTCGTCACGGAAAACATGGTTGGCCACAAGCTCGGCGAATTTTCGCTGACCCGCACCTTCAAGGGTCACGCCGCCGACAAGAAGGCCAAGAAGAAATAAGGAGCACAGCGATGCAAGTTTCTGCCATTTTGCGCGGTACGCGGCTGTCCTCCCAGAAGGCCCGCCTGGTCGCCGACCTGGTGCGCGGCAAGCCCGTGGACCAGGCCCTCAACATCCTTGCCTTCTCGCCGCAGAAGGCCGCCTTCACCATCAAGAAGGTGCTGGAGTCTGCCATCGCCAACGCCGAGCACAACGAGGGCGCGGACATCGACGAGCTGAAGGTGAAGACCATTTACGTCGACCAGGGCGCCACCCTGAAGCGCTTCACCGCGCGCGCCAAGGGCCGCGGCAACCGCATTAGCAAACCCACCTGTCACATTACCGTGACGGTTGGCGACTGAAGGAAGGCACATGGGACAGAAGATTCATCCGACCGGCTTCCGGCTCAGCGTCAACAAGGGCTGGACGTCGAAGTGGTTCGCCAATAGCAAGGGCTTCGCCACGACCCTCAACGAGGACATCAAGGTTCGCCAGTTCCTGAAGAAGAAACTGGCGCACGCCTCCATCAGCAAAATCATAATCGAGCGTCCGGCGAAGAACGCGCGCATCACGCTGTTCTCCAGCCGTCCCGGTGTGGTCATCGGCAAGAAGGGCGAGGACATCGAGTCCCTGCGCAAGCAGTTGAACGCCCTCATGTCGGTGCCGGTCACGCTCAACATCGAGGAAGTGCGCAAGCCCGAGACCGATGCCCAGCTGATCGCCGACTCCATCGCCAACCAGCTGGAGAAGCGCATCATGTTCCGCCGCGCCATGAAGCGGGCCATGCAGAACGCCATGCGTTTCGGCGCCCAGGGCATCAAGGTGATGTCGGCCGGCCGGTTGAACGGTGCGGAAATCGCCCGTACAGAGTGGTATCGCGAAGGCCGTGTGCCCCTGCATACGTTGCGCGCCGACATCGATTACGCCACCTCCGAAGCCAATACGACCTACGGTGTCATCGGCATCAAGGTGTGGGTCTACAAGGGTGAAAGCCTGGCGCGTGGCGACAAGCCCGTCGCCGCGCCCGAGCCCGAGCGCCGGCCCCGTCGTCCGTCCGCGCCGCGCGCCGGAAAGGAGTAAACCGTCATGCTGCAACCCAATCGCAGAAAGTACCGCAAGGAACAGAAGGGCCGGAATACCGGTCTGGCCACGCGCGGCGCCAAGGTCAGCTTCGGCGAGTTCGGCCTCAAGGCCATCGCCCGCGGCCGCATCACCGCCCGTCAGATCGAGGCCGCGCGTCGCGCCATGACCCGTCACATCAAGCGGGGTGGCCGCATCTGGATCCGCATCTTCCCGGACAAGCCGATTTCCCAGAAGCCCGCCGAGGTCCGCATGGGCAACGGCAAGGGCAACCCGGAATACTGGGTCGCCGAGATCCAGCCCGGCAAGGTGCTGTACGAGATGGAAGGGGTGACCGAGGAGATCGCGCGCGAGGCCTTCCGCCTGGCCGCCGCCAAGCTGCCCATCGCCACCACGTTTGTTTCCCGTCACTTTGGGGTGTGAGATGAAAGCCAGTGAACTGAAGACCAAGGGCGCTGACGAGCTGAAGAAGGAACTCAAGGAGTTGTTGCGTGCCCAGTTCAGCCTGCGCATGCAGCTTTCCACCCAACAGACCAACAAGACCCACGAGATTCGCAAGGTCCGCCGTGACATCGCCCGCGTGCGCACCGTCATGATGGCCACCGCGAAGCTCAAGGCCGGCAACTGACGAGTCCACCATGAGCGAACAGCAATCCGAAAAAAACGTCCGCGCCCTCACCGGCACGGTGGTCAGCGACAAGATGAACAAGACCGTGACGGTCCTGGTCGAGCGTAAGGTCAAGCACCCGCTCTACGGCAAGATCATCCGTCTGTCCAAGAAGTATCACGCGCACGACGAGAACAACGAGTTCCACCCCGGTGACGTGGTGGTGATCGAGGAGTGCCGCCCGCTGTCCAGGACCAAAACCTGGAAAGTGGCTCGCCTGGTGGAAAAGGCGCGCTTCGTCTGATAGTTGTTGCATTCAGTTGAAGCAGACGGCATAATCGTCAGCTTTTCAGCGCCCGACCATGCGTTGGGCGTATTTTGAACGGCGCGTCAGCGATGGCGCGCTCAACCCGAACGGGATCCAAAACTGCCGGCTTCAGGGCTGGCAAGTTGGAGAGAGAACATGATCCAGATGCAATCCATGTTGGACGTGGCCGACAACACCGGCGCTCGCACAGTCATGTGCATCAAGGTGTTGGGCGGCTCGAAGCGCCGCTACGCCGGCGTCGGCGACATCATCAAGGTGAGTATCAAGGACGCGGCTCCGCGTGGCCGCGTCAAGAAGGGTGATATCTACAACGCCGTGGTGGTGCGCACCGCCAAGGGCGTGCGTCGCCCCGACGGCTCCCTGATCCGCTTTGACAAAAACGCGGCCGTGCTGCTCAACAACAAGCTCGAGCCCATCGGTACCCGTATCTTCGGGCCCGTCACCCGCGAACTGCGCACGGAACGATTCATGAAGATCGTCTCGCTGGCGCCCGAAGTACTGTAAGGAGTTCATCATGCGCAAGATTCGCAAGGGTGACGAGGTCATCGTGACGACCGGCAAGGACAAGGGCAAGCGCGGCACCGTGCTGCGCGTGCTGGAGGGGGCCCTGGTGGTGGAAGGCGTGAACCGCGTGCGCAAGGCGGTGAAGCCCAATCCCATGCGCGGCACCACCGGTGGCTTCATGGACAAGGACATGCCCATCGACATCTCCAACGTGGCGTTATTCAACCCCGCCACCAGCAAGGGAGATCGCGTGGGCATCAAAACGCTGGAGGACGGGCGCATGGTGCGCTTCTTCAAGTCCAACGGCGAAGTAGTGGATGCGTGAGGAACCGACCATGGCGCGTATGCATGATTTCTACAAGGACACGGTGGCCAAGCAATTGACCGACCGGTTCGGCTACAAGTCTCCGATGGAGGTGCCCCGCATCACCAAGATCACCCTGAACATGGGGGTGGGCGAGGCCGTCGGCGACAAGAAGGTGATGGAACACGCCGTTGGCGACATGACCAAGATCGCTGGCCAGAAGCCGGTGGTGACTCTGTCGCGCAAGTCCATCGCCACCTTCAAGATCCGTGACGGTTACCCCGTCGGCTGCATGGTGACCCTGCGCCGGGAAAAGATGTACGAGTTCCTGGACCGTCTGGTCACCGTCGCCATCCCCCGCATCCGCGACTTCCGCGGCATCGGCGGCAAGGGCTTCGACGGTCGCGGCAACTACAGCATGGGCGTGAAGGAGCAGATCATCTTCCCGGAGATCGAGTACGAGAAGATCGACGTCCTGCGCGGCATGAACATCACCATCACCACGACCGCCAAGACCGACGAAGAGGCCAAGGCCCTTCTGGCGGCGTTCAAGTTCCCTTTCAAGAATTGAGGTTGCGATGGCCAAGCTCGCACTGATCAACCGTGAAGACAAGCGCCGCAAGATGGTGAAGAAGTATGCCGCCAAGCGCGCCGAACTCAAGGCGATCATCCAGGACGTGAAGCGTGATGACGCCGAGCGCATGGATGCCCGCCTGAAGCTGCAATCCCTGCCGCGCGACGCCAGCGAAAGCCGGCTGCGCAACCGTTGCCAGCTTACCGGGCGCCCCCGTGGTGTGTTCCGCAAGTTCGGCCTGTGCCGCAACATGATTCGCGAGATCGCCATGAAGGGCGAGATTCCGGGCGTGGTCAAGGCCAGTTGGTAAGGGAGAGAAAAGATGAGCATGAGTGATCCCATCGCCGATATGCTGACCCGCATTCGCAACGCCCAGATGACCGAAAAGGTGTCCGTGCGCATGCCTTCCTCCAAGCTGAAGAAGGCCATCGCCCAGGTCCTGCAGGACGAGGGCTATATCGACGGTTTCGTCGTTCGCGACAATTCCGGGTTGTCCGAGATGGAAGTCGCGCTGAAGTACTATGCCGGCCGCCCCGTCATCGAGAAGATCGAGCGCATCAGCAAGCCCGGCCTCCGGATTTACAAGGGCCGCGACGACCTGCCCCGTGTCATGAACGGCTTGGGCGTCGCCATCGTATCCACTTCGCGCGGTGTGATGACCGACCGCAAGGCCCGTTCCCTGGGCGTGGGCGGCGAAGTCCTGTGCATCGTGGCGTGAGGTAAGACATGTCCCGCGTTGCCAAGAACCCCATTTCCGTGCCCGCCGGCGTCGAGGTCAAACTGGATGCCGCCGCGGTCACCATCAAGGGCCCCATGGGCTCCCTCAGTCACGCGCTCACCGGTCTGGTGAAGGTCACCCTGGACAACAATGTCCTGCAGGTGGCCGCCAACGGTGAGTCCCGCCAATCCCATGCCATGTCCGGCACCACCCGCGCCTTGCTGGCGAACATGGTGCTGGGCGTGTCGAAGGGTTTCGAGAAGAAGCTGACCCTGGTTGGCGTGGGCTATCGTGCCCAGGCGCAGGGCAACAAGCTCAACCTGACCCTCGGCTTCTCGCATCCGGTCGAGCACCAGATGCCGGAAGGCATCAAGGTGGAGACTCCCACCCAGACCGAGATCCTGATCAAGGGCATGGACAAGCAGAAGGTCGGTCAGGTCGCCGCCGACGTGCGCGCCTACCGCAAACCCGAACCCTACAAGGGCAAGGGCGTGCGTTATGCCGACGAGGTCGTGGTCATCAAAGAGACCAAGAAGAAATAACCTGGAGCGAATGCAATGGACAAGAAAATCCGGCGACTGCGCAGGGCGCGCAAAACCCGCGCCAAAATCGCGGAGCTTGGCGCGATCCGTCTATGCGTGCATCGCAGCAATACTCACATTTACGCGCAACTCATCGATGCCAGCGGCGGCGTGGTGCTGACCTCCGCCTCGACCATCGAGAAGGAACTGCGTGATCAGATCAAGAACGGTGGCAACGTGGCGGCGGCCAAGCTGATCGGCCAGCGCATCGCGGAGAAGGCCAAGGCCCTGGGCGTGGAGAAGGTCTCCTTCGACCGCGCCGGCTTCGCCTTCCACGGTCGCGTCAAGGCCCTGGCCGACGCGGCGCGTGAACACGGTTTGCAGTTCTAAGCGAGGACATCATGGCAAGACCCGTACAGCAGCAGGAAGACAAGGGCGATGGCCTGAAGGAAAAGATGATCTCGGTCAACCGCGTCACCAAGGTGGTGAAGGGTGGCCGGATCCTCGGCTTCGCCGCCCTCACCGTGGTCGGTGATGACGATGGCGGCGTCGGCATGGGCAAGGGCAAGTCCCGCGAGGTGCCGGTCGCCGTGACCAAGGCTATGGAAGAAGCGCGCCGCCGCATGATCAAGGTGCCTCTGAAGAACGGCACCTTCCACCACGCGGTGGTCGGCAAGCACGGCTCCTCCGTGGTGTTGATCCAGCCCGCTTCCGAGGGTACCGGCATCATCGCCGGCGGCGCCATGCGCGCGGTCTTCGAGGTGATGGGTGTGCGCAACGTGCTGGCCAAGTGCCTGGGTTCCACGAACCCCTACAACGTGGTGCGCGCCACGCTGAACGGCCTGCAGCAAATGATGACCCCCGGCGACGTGGCGGCCAAGCGCGGCAAGTCCGTGGCGGAAATTCTGGAGTAAGCCATGAGCGGCAAAGTCAAAGTCACCCTGGTGAAGAGCCCCATCGGCACCATCGCAAGCCACCGCGCTTGCGTGCTGGGTCTGGGCCTGAAGAAGATGCATCAATCCCGCGTGCTGGAAGACACTCCGGCCGTGCGTGGCATGATCAATAAAGTGAACTACCTGGTCAAAGCCGAGGTGGCGCAATGAAACTGAACACCATCAAACCCGCGGCGGGCAGCATCCAGTCCGGCAAGCGTCCCGGTCGTGGCATCGGCTCCGGCCTGGGCAAGACCGGCGGTCGCGGACACAAGGGCCAGAAGTCGCGCGCCGGCGGCTTCCATAAGGTCGGTTTCGAGGGCGGTCAGATGCCGATGGCGCGTCGCCTGCCGAAGCGCGGCTTCGTCTCCCTGGAAAAGGCCTTCAAGGCGGAAGTGCGGCTGGATGATCTGGCGGCCCTGCCCGTGGACAGCGTAGACCTGCTGGTGCTGAAGCAGGCCGGCCTGGTGCCGCATCTGAGCAAGTCCGCCAAGGTCATTCTGGCCGGCTCCATCGCCAAAGCCGTGAAGTTGGTCGGTATCGGCGCCACCAAGGGCGCCAAGGCCGCCATCGAGGCTGCCGGCGGCAGCGTCGAAGCCGCCGCCTGAAAGAAGGAAACGGATCTTGGCCGGAGCCGCTAACCTGCTTCAGATGTCCGGAAAAATGGGCGACCTCAAGCGTCGCCTGTGGTTCCTGCTGGGCGCGCTCGTGGTCTACCGCATCGGCACCTACATCCCGGTGCCCGGTATCGATCCCACCGTGCTGGAGGATTTGTTCAAGGGCCAGCAGGGCGGCATCCTGGGCATGTTCAACATGTTCTCCGGTGGCGCCCTGGAGCGCTTCTCCGTCCTCGCCCTGGGCATCATGCCCTACATCTCCGCCTCGATCATCATGCAATTGATGACGGTGGTGTCTCCTACCCTGGAGGCCCTGAAGAAGGAAGGCGAGGCCGGACGCCGCAAGATCACCCAGTACACGCGCTACGGCACCGTGGTTCTGGCCCTGTTCCAGGCCATCGGCATCTCCATCGCCCTGGAAAGCCAGGCGGGTCTCGTCCTGGATCCCGGCCTGATGTTCCGCATCACCGCCGTGGTGACGCTGGTGACCGGCACCATCTTCCTCATGTGGCTGGGTGAGCAGATCACCGAACGCGGCCTTGGCAACGGCATCTCCATCATCATCTTCGCCGGTATCGCCGCCGGTCTGCCCAGCGCCATCGGCGGCACCCTGGAACTGACCCGCACCGGCGCCTTCTCCATCCCTCTCGTGTTGCTGCTGTTCATCGGCGCGCTGCTGGTGACTGCCTTCGTGGTGTTCGTCGAGCGTGGCCAGCGCAAGATCCTGGTGAACTACGCAAAGCGCCAGGTCGGCAACAAGGTGTACGGTGGCCAGAGTTCCCACCTGCCGCTGAAGCTCAACATGGCGGGCGTCATTCCTCCCATCTTCGCCAGTTCCATCATCCTTTTCCCCGCCACCCTGGCGAGCTGGTTCGGCAATCAGGAATCGATGTACTGGCTGCGCGACATGGGGGCCGCCCTGTCACCGGGCCAGCCCATCTACGTGTTGCTCTACGCGCTGGCGATCATCTTCTTCTGTTTCTTCTATACGGCCCTGGTGTTCAACCCCAAGGAGACCGCCGAGAACCTCAAGAAGAGCGGAGCCTTCATTCCCGGCTACCGACCGGGCGAACAGACCAGCCGCTACATCGACAAAGTGATGACGCGTCTGACCCTGATCGGCGCGGCCTATATCACCCTGGTCTGCCTCATTCCGGAATTCCTCATCGTCAAGTGGAACGTGCCCTTCTATTTCGGCGGCACCTCCCTGCTCATCATCGTGGTGGTGACCATGGACTTCATGTCCCAGGTGCAGGCCTATGTGATGACCCATCAATATGAAAGTTTGCTCAAGAAGGCCAACTTCAAGGGTGGCAATTTCCTTGCCCGATAAGCAGCGATCATGGCGAAAGACGATGTCATCCAGATGCAGGGTGAGGTTGTTGAAAACCTCCCCAACGCGACGTTCCGGGTGAAGCTGGAGAATGGTCATGTGGTTCTGTCGCACATCTCGGGAAAGATGCGTATGCATTACATCCGCATCCTGCCCGGCGACAAGGTGACCGTGGAACTCACGCCCTATGACCTGTCGCGCGCGCGCATCGTCTATCGCGCCAAGTGATTTTTAGATAAAGGAGCAGAACATGCGTGTTCAAGCCTCGGTAAAGAAAATTTGCCGCAAATGCAAGATCGTGCGCCGCAAAGGCGTGGTTCGCGTGATTTGTAGCGAAGCCCGGCACAAGCAGCGTCAGGGCTGAGCGGATGCCGCTTTGGCTTGCCAAAATGCGGCTTGTTTCAATATAATCTTTCGTTTTTGTTGCTGGGGGTTAGTACATGGCCCGGATTGCTGGGGTAAACATCCCGAACCATAAGCATGCTGTGATCGCGCTCACCGCGATCTATGGCGTCGGTCGCACGCGCGCGCAGAAAATCTGCGTGGAAGCCGGGGTCAACCCCGCCGCCAAGATCAAGGATCTGACCGACGCGGAAGTCGACAAACTGCGCGAAGGCGTGGGCAAATTCGCGGTGGAGGGCGATCTGCGCCGCGAAACCACCATGAACATCAAGCGTCTCATGGACCTGGGTTGCTACCGCGGTACCCGGCACCGCAAGGGCCTGCCCGTGCGCGGCCAGCGCACTCGTACCAACGCGCGCACCCGTAAGGGCCCGCGTCGGCAGATGCAGATCAAGAAGTAACAGGACAACGACATGGCCAAGGCAACCGCCGCGCGTGCGCGGAAGAAAGTAAAGAAGAGCGTGGCCGATGGGGTCGCCCATATCCACGCTTCCTTCAACAACACCATCGTGACCATCACCGACCGCCAGGGCAATGCCCTGGCCTGGGCGACCGCCGGTGGCGCGGGCTTCAAGGGCTCGCGCAAGAGCACCCCATTTGCCGCCCAGGTGGCCGCCGAGAACGCCGGCAAGATGGCGCTGGAATATGGCGTCAAGAATCTGGAAGTGCGCATCAAGGGCCCCGGCCCGGGCCGCGATTCGACCGTGCGCGCCCTGAATTCCCTGGGTTACAAGATCACCAGCATTTCCGACGTGACGCCCATGCCGCATAACGGCTGCCGTCCGCCCAAGAAGCGCCGCATCTAAGGAGAGCACAAGTGGCCCGCAATCTTGATCCCAAATGCCGTCAGTGCCGCCGCGAGGGTGAGAAACTCTTCCTCAAGGGCGAGAAGTGCTTCACTGAAAAGTGCGCCATCGAGCGCCGCAACCAGGCTCCCGGCCAGCATGGCGCCAAGCAGGCGCGGCTGTCCGACTATGGCGTTCACCTGCGCGAGAAGCAGAAGGTGCGCCGCATCTACGGCGTGCTGGAAGCCCAGTTCCGCCTGACCTATAAGGAAGCCGAACGTCGGCGTGGCGTTACCGGCGAGAACCTGCTGCAGATCCTGGAATCCCGCCTGGACTCCGTGGCCTACCGCATGGGTTTCGGCGCCTCCCGCACCGAGGCCCGCCAGGTGGTACGTCACAACGGCATCAAGGTCAACGGTCGCCGTGTCAATATCCCGTCCTACCTGGTGAAGCCGGGCGACGTGGTGGAAGTCAGCGACAAGGCCAAGGCGCAGTTGCGCCTCAAGGGTTCCGTCGAGGCCGCCGAGGGCCGCGGTTTCCCAGAATGGGTGGAAGTCGATGCGAAGGCCATGAAGGGCACCTTCAAGGCGCTGCCGCAGCGCGCCGAGTTGCCGGCCACCATCAATGAATCCCTGGTGGTCGAACTCTATTCCAAGTAATTGACTCGCGGGCCCGCCTCACAAGGGCGGGCCGGGCAACGTAAAGGGAACCCATTATGTCCAACTCCGGTGAACTGCTGAAACCGCGTATTGTCGAGGTCAACAGCATTTCCCCTCGCCAGGCCCGGATCACTCTGGAGCCTTTCGAGCGTGGCTACGGCCACACCCTGGGCAACGCGCTGCGCCGCATCCTGCTGTCCTCCATGCAGGGCTACGCGCCCACCGAGGTGCGCATCGCCGGCGTCGTGCATGAGTACTCCGCCCTCGACGGCGTGCAGGAAGACGTGGTCGATATCCTGCTGAACCTGAAGGGCCTGGCCGTCAAGCTGAACAGCCGGGGCGAGGCCCTGCTGTCCATCAACAAGGATGGCGAAGGTCCCGTCACCGCCGCCGACATCCAGGCAGGTCATGATGTGGAGATCCTCAACACGGACCACGTCATCGCCAACCTGACCAAGGGCGGCAAGCTGGAGATGGAAATCAAGATCGAGGCCGGCCGCGGCTACGTTCCAGCCAGCACCCGCGTGCAGAGTGACGAATCCCGCCCGGTCGGCGTCATTCTGGTGGATGCCCTCTACAGCCCGGTGAAGAAGGTGGCTTTCAGCGTCGAGTCCGCCCGCGTAGAGCAGCGCACCGACCTGGACAAGCTGATCCTGGAGATCGAGACCAACGGTGTCATCGAACCGGCCGAAGCCGTGCGACATGCCGCCCGCATCCTCATCGAGCAGCTCGCTTCCTTCGCCGATCTGCAAGGCGTGGTCAGCATGGGTGGCGATACGCCGACGATGAAGTCGGTTTCGCCGCAGGTCGATCCCATCCTGTTGCGCCCCGTTGACGAACTGGAACTGACGGTGCGCTCCGCCAACTGCCTGAAGGCCGAGAACATCTATTACATCGGTGACCTGATCCAGCGCACCGAGACCGAATTGCTGAAGACCCCCAACCTGGGCCGCAAGTCCCTGAACGAAATCAAGGACGTGCTCGCCGCCCGTGGTTTGACCCTGGGCATGAAGCTCGAGAACTGGCCACCCGCCGGCCTCGACAAGCCCTGATCACGAGGTAGAAGAAAATGCGCCACCGCCTGTCCAACCGCAAACTCAACCGCACCAGCAGCCACCGCGCCGCGCTGTTGCGCAACCTGTCCATCGCCCTGCTGACGCACGAGGCGATCAAGACCACGCTGCCCAAAGCGAAGGAGCTGCGCCGCGTCGTCGAGCCCCTCATCACCCTGGGCAAGACGCCGACCCTGGCCAACCGCCGCCTGGCCTTCAACCGCCTGCGTGACCGCGACTTGGTGAGCAAGCTGTTCGACGACCTGGGCCCGCGCTTCATGAGCCGTCCGGGTGGTTACGTGCGCATTCTCAAGTTCGGTTTCCGCCAGGGCGACAACGCCCCCATGGCATACGTCGAACTGGTCGATCGCGCGCCCCAGGCCGCAGAAGCGGCCGCCGCCGAGTAAGCTCGGCATCGGCGCAATAAAGCCGGCCTTGGCCGGCTTTTTTGTTTTCCGGCTAAGCTTGCGGCCCAGCAATACCTCAACAGGACATCGCCATGCTGGTGTTGTTCACCGATTATGGTTGGAGCGACCCCTACGTCGGCCAGGTCAAGGCGATGCTCGCCGCGCGGGCGCCCGGCGTGCCCCTCATCGATCTGCTGCACGCGGCGCCGGACTTCAACGCCCACGCCGCCGCCCAGTTGCTCGCTGCCCTCGCGCTGTTTTTTCCGGCCGGCGCGGTGTTCTTCTGCGTGGTCGATCCCGGCGTCGGCGGGCCGCGCGCGGCGGCGGTCGTCGAAGCGGACGGCCGCTGGTTCGTGGGACCCGACAACGGCTTGCTGTCCATCGTCGCCGCGCGCAGCGAGCGGACGCGCGTCTGGCACATCCACTGGCGGCCGCCGGAACTGTCCGAGAGCTTCCATGGCCGCGACCTGTTCGCCCCGGTCGCCGCCCGCCTCGCCGCCGGCGATTTTCCCGGCGACTGGCTGACGCCGGTGGATGCCCTGCAAGTCCGCTTCGACGCCGCCGACCTGCCGCGCATCCTCTACATCGACCATTTCGGCAACGCCTGGACCGGCATCCGCGGCGGTCTCGCCGATGTAGGCGCGACCCTCGAGGTCAAGGGCGCAACCATCGCCTGGAGGCGCGTGTTCAGCGAGGCGGCCAAGGCCGAGGCCTTCTGGTACGTGAACAGCGCGGGCCTGGTGGAGATCGCCGCCAATCGTGCCAGTGCCGCCGAACTGCTGGGGCTGCAGGTGGGAGACCCGGTCAGGCTATCAGGATCGCCCGGAAGTCATTGGCATTAGTGCGCGTGGGCCCGGTCACTTGCAGGTCGCCGAGGGCGGCGAAGAAGCCGTGGGCATCGTTGTCGTCGAGGCGGGCGCGGGCGTCCAGGCCCAGCGCCGCGGCCCGCGCCAGGGTGTCCGGAGCCAGCAGGGCGCCGGCGTTGTCCTCGCTGCCGTCGATGCCGTCGGTATCCGCCGCCAGCGCGTGGATGCCCGCCATGCCTTGCAACTCCAGCGCCAGGGCCAGGAGGAACTCGGCGTTGCGGCCGCCGCGTCCCGCGCCGCGCACGGTGACCTGGGCCTCGCCCCCGGAAAGCAGGACCAGAGGGCGGTCGCCATGCCGCCGCGAGACCTGTGCCCTCGTCAGCGCGGCGAATTCCGCCGCCAGGGTGCGCGCCTCGCCGGTGTAGTGGTCACCCAGCACCACCGCCTCCACTCCCTGGCCGCGCAGATACGCCGCCGCGCCCGCCAGAGCGCTGCCACCATTGCCGACGATGCGGGTGTCGACGCGGTCGAAGCAGGCGTCACCCGATTTCGGCGTGTCCGCGAACAAACCCGCGGCGCCTTGTTCCAGATAGGCGCGGATCGCGGCCGGCACGGCGACGCGCCAGGTCTCCAGCACCGCCAGGGCGTCGGTGAAGGTGGTGGGGTCGGGGGCGAACGGGCCGGAAGCGATGACCGCCGGATCGTCGCCGACCACGTCGGACAACAGCAGGGCGGTCACCGGCGCCGCGCAGGCCTGGGCCAGACGGCCCCCGAGGGTACGCGACAGGTGCTTGCGCACACAGTTGATGGCGGCGATGGGAGCGCCGCAGTGCAAGAGGCCGCGCACCGTCGCCTGCGCGTCGGCGAGCGACAGGCCCGCCGCCGGCAGGGTGAGCAGGCTGGAGCCGCCACCGGAGATCAGGGCCAGGACGAGATCGTCGGAGCCGACCAGCTTCAGGCGCTTGAGGAGGTCTTGCGCCGCCGCCTGGCCGGCCTCGTCGGGCAGGGGATGGCCGGCTTCGACCACCTCGATGCGCCGGAGCGCGCCGTCGGCGGGCAGGCCATGTCCGTGGCGGGTGATGACCAGGCCGGAAAGGGGCGCGCTCGCGGGCCACAGGGCCTCCACGCAGGCGGCCATGTCCGCCGCCGCCTTGCCGGCGCCGACCACCAGGGTGCGGCCGCGTGGCGGGGGCGGCAGATGCACCGGCAACAGGCGCCGCGCGCCGATCGCGTCGACGGCCGCGCGGAAAGCGCCGAGCAGCAGTTCACGCGGCGCCATGTCGGGCACCACGTTCATGCCGCCCGTCTTTGCACGAAGCTGACCTGGAAATAGCCGCCAAGCAGGCGTTCGCGGCGCGTGGTCCATTGCTCGGGATCCAGTTCGCGCAGGGGATCCCAGGTCCACATCTCGCGGGCAAAGGGCTCGAACACCGTGAAGATGAAGTTCGCCCAGAAGCGGCCCAGCCAGGTTTCCGGCCGGTGGAACTCGCCGTACATGAAGGTGCCACCGGGCTTGAGCACGCGCAGGCATTCGGCGAACACCCGTCGCTTGTGCGCGGGCGGCAGCTCGTGAAAGAGGAAGAAACTGACGACGTGGTCGAAGGCCGCATCGGGCAGCGGCATCGCCACCGCGTCGCCCTGGAAGAGGCTGCAGGCCCGCGCCTCGCGCGCGTGCTCCAGCTTGCGGCGGACATTGCTCAACTCGGCGTGCACCAGATCGAACACGTACACCTCGCCCAGCCGGCTGCAGCAACTTGCCAGCGCACGGGTGAAATCGCCGAAAGCGCAGGACACCTGCAACACCTTCTTACCCCGGCAGATGTCGCAGGCCGGCCCCAGCACGCGTCGCGTCAGGCGGCGGTACTGGAACAGCAGGATGGCGTTGGCGATGAACTGGCGGTCGGTCAGGCGGATCAGCAGAGGCTGCCGGTAGATCCAGTAGATGTGGCGCGAGCGTTCGCCGCCCAGGGCGAAATGGCGCGCCACCAGGATGGAGAAGTGGGTGGTGACGAAGAAAAAGAGGGCGATGCCCAGGACGCCTTGGACGAGGAGCGTGAGGGTGGCGGACATGTCGGGTGGGGTGGCCGCGCGCGGCCGGGGCGGGCTTGCGAAAAAGCCATTATCCTCGTGTGCCGCCAGGCGCGCGCCCAATCACCACGTCTGGGAGGCGATCCAGCCGCCGCGTATGGACTTCGCGCAACGCCGCGTCGCGCGTCCGGGGGGTGTTAGCATGCGCCGCCATGCGCATCGAAGAACTCCGTCGGCGCCTGCGCGAGCTCGGCGCCAAGCCCATGCACGAACACCGCCTGCTGCGCGGCTGGGGCCAAGCGCTCGCGCCCGCGCCGGGACAACGCTCTCCGCTGGATGGCCTGCCCGCCCGCGTGCGCGCCGCCTGGCCCGATCTGCAACGGGAACTGGCCGGCCTGGTCGGCCTGCTTTCCGAGCACGCGGGCGCGGACGGTTCCTCCCGCCTGTTGCTGCAACTCGCCGACGGCCAGAACGTCGAGGGCGTGCTGCTGCCGCGCGGCGGCCTCTGCGTCTCCACCCAGGTGGGCTGCGCCGTCGGCTGCCTGTTCTGCATGACCGGGCGGGACGGCCTGCAACGCCAACTCGGCTCCGCCGAGATCGTCGCCCAGGTGGTCCTGGCGCGCGCGCGCCGGGCGGTGCGGCGGGTGGTGTTCATGGGCATGGGCGAACCGGCGCACAACCTCGACAACGTGCTGGAGGCCATCGAGTTCCTCGGCACGGAGGGCGGCATCGGCCACAAGAACCTGGTGTTCTCCACCGTCGGCGACCGACGCGTGTTCGAGCGCCTGCCGCTGGGGCCGGTGAAGCCGGCCCTGGCCATCTCCCTGCATTCCACGCGCGTCGAACTGCGCGCCCGCCTGCTGCCGAAGGCGCCGCCGCTGCCGCCGGAGGAACTGGTGGAAAGCGCCGAGCGCTATGCCCGCGCCACCGGCTATCCCATCCAGTACCAGTGGACCCTTTTGGCGGGCGTCAATGACGGCGAGGACGAGGTGGAGGGCATCGCCCGCCTGCTCGCCGGCAAGTACGCGATGATGAATTTCATCCCCTACAACGCCAACGAGGGCTTCGGTTTCCAGCGGCCCGCCTGGGAACACGCCGTCCGCCTCGCGGGCCTGCTGAACCGGCGCGGCATCCTCACCCGCCTGCGCAACTCGGTCGGCCAGGACGTGCAGGGCGGCTGCGGCCAGTTGCGCGCGCGCGCCGCCGAATTCCCGATCGAGCTTGCCCGGCCGGATGAGGCGCGGGATGCAAGCGCGCCTGCGCGGCAAAGCACGACTGGTAACGCTTAAAAGCGCTCGCCCTCGCGCAGCAGCCGCCAGCGGCCCAGCGGCAGGTCGCCGAGCCGGACTTGGCCGATGCGCACCCGCTTCAGGCCGGTGACGCGCAGGCCGACCAGTTCGCACATGCGGCGGATCTGGCGCTTGCGGCCCTCCTTGAGGATGAAGCGCAACTGGTCCTCGTTCTGCCAGCTCACCCGCGCCGGACGCAACTTGCGGCCGTCCAGTTCGAGGCCGTGGTTGAGCAGCTTGAGGCCTGGTTCGGAAAGCTGGCCGGAGACCCGCACCAGGTATTCCTTTTCCACATCCGAGTCGTCGCCGATGAGCTGCTTGGCGATGCGGCCGTCCTGCGTCAGCACCAGCAGGCCGGTGGAGTCGATGTCCAGCCGGCCGGCCGGAGCCAGGCCCTTGAGCATGCCGTGCGAGAAGCGCGGGCCGCGGTCCTCGGCCCAGCGCGTGTCGTCGCGGATCAGGGTGACGGCGGGCTGGTAGCCGGGTTCCGGTTGCCCGGAGACGTAGCCGACCGGTTTGTGCAGCAGCACGGTGACGCGCTGCTGCTGCTGTTCGCGGGCCCGCTGGGCGAGGTGGATCTCGCAGCCGGGATCCACCCGCGTGCCCAGCTCCGTGATGCGCTGGCCGTCGACGAACACCAGGCCCTGTTCGATGTAGGCGTCCGCCTCCCGGCGCGAGCACAGGCCGCGCTCGGACATCAGCTTGGAGAGGCGAACCCCTTCAGGCGCCGGAGTCATGCACCCAGTCCGCGCCCAGTCCGCCGCGCAGGCTGTCTAGATAGGCCGGCGCCTCCACCTCCTCGAGCCGCGCGCGGGCGCGGGCCAGTCTGGCCGCGCACTCGTCGTGCTGGCGGGGCGCGCAGCGGGCGTCCGCCGCCGCCATGTACTCCTCCAGGTAGGCTACCTGCCGGCGCGCCAGCTTGATGTCCCGGCGTTGCTGGATTTCCAGGCGGCGCTGGTACCAGTCGCTGGCCAGCACGTTTTCGCGCGTGAACAGTGCGCGGATGTCGGGGTGTCGCAGGTCCTTCCCCTCGTATGCACCGGTGGCCATGATGAACAGCAGGGCCTTGAGCGGCGGGCAGGCGTCCCGCGCCGAACCGTCTTCCAGGTAGCCCAGGGCCACCTTGCGGTGTTGCTCGGCGATATGCTCCACGCCCTCGGCGAAGGCGGCCGGGTTCTGGGTCTCCGGGCGCAGCATGGCCTCGTCGAAGGCGCTCACCGGGTCGTCGAAGATCTTGCCCAGGTAGGCGTGCATGAAGCGGGTGGTGATGCGGTAGCCCAGGCGGCTGGCGGGGATGAGACGGCCTTCGTGCTCGAAGTCGCGCACCGGTTCCAGATAGCCCTTCTCGATCAGCCAGCGGGCGTCCCGCTCCCGCGGCGACAGGCGGCACCAGATCTCGGGCATGAGGAAGCTGACGTCGTGGTCCACGCGCCGATGCGGGCCGATATGACCGGCGGCGGTGGAATAACCGTCATGGCCGCAGAGGATGAAGGAGACCAGGGCGTTGTTGAGGTCCGCCGTGTAGGTCAGCGCGTTGAACGGCCCTTTGGTGAGGGCGCCTTCCGAGCCCGCGCCGGTGGTGGAGGGGGACTTGCCGGACAGGCTGGCGATGAAGTCCATGAACAGTTCAGGCAATTCCTGGTAGTGGATCGGGCCGTATACCGCCAGGGCGGGGATGCCGGGCGCCGGAGGGTTGTTGCGGCGCCCCGGCAGCATCGCGTCCACCGGCCAGAGCACCGGGGCGTGGGCCGGCATGCGCCGCGCCAGGCGGGCACCCATCTCGGCCACGTGGGTGTCGCGCGGCCGCTCCAGGTCCGGGCGCTTTTGCAGATAACGCACGTTGGGGCTGGGCTTGCCGTCGACGATGCGGGCGTGGGCCGAGGAGACGAAGTAGCCGTCCTCCGTCGCGGCCTCGCGGATGAAGGCCTGCATGTCGGCGGTGTAATGGTGGAAGCCGACCACGTCCTCGGTCAGGTCGATGGCGTCCTGGCGGGTGAGGGGCTCGAAGTTGGAGATGAAATTGTCGGCCTGTGTCAGATCGTGCTCGGTCTGCGCGTCGAGGCCGCGATGCCGGGCGTCATCCGGACGCTGGAACAGGCGCGCCTCGCAGTTGGCCACCAGTTTCACCGCCGGTGTCGGCATCACGCCGGGTCGCGCATGAGCAATGTGGTGGGCCGGCAGGGTGGCAGACACGGCGATGTCGTCGGCAAGCTGGATCTTGCGCGCGCCGACGAAGTCCTGCCGGGTCTTGTAGACGCGCCAGGCGCCGTCCTCCAGCCGGCCGATGCGCAGGTAGCTGGCCTCCAGCTTGCGGCGGTGGAACTTCAGCTCATGGCCGGGATGGCCGTTGACCAGATCGACGTGGAAGTGCTCCCGCCAATCGTCGCCCCACTCCTGGCGATAGAAGCGCTTGATGACGTAGACCAGGGCGCGCACGTGGTTGGGAATGCTGGCGAGCCAGGCGTTGTAGGCGTCGGTGTATTCCTCGGAAGGGGTGAGCAGCTTGATTACCGAGCCGACGGTGCGGTTGTCCGCCAACAGGGGGCGGGTGTCGGGGGTGCCGGCGGGCGGAATCTTGAAACGGTCGGAGAAGTCGCGCCGAAAGATGGCTTCCACCTGGTCGAGATCGCTCCTCAGGTCCTGCACGTAGTAGGGGCCGGACAGTACGGCGGCATCCAGGGATTTGGAAATCTCCGACTTGCCGCCGCCGGACACGGTGCAGGGTTTGTAGCAGAAGACGCCTTCCGGCTCGCTGCCGACGAAACGCCAGGACGGCGCGTGCGGATGCTTTTCCAGGCTGACCTTGAATCCGCAGGGGTAGAGGTAGGCATTGCCGGCCAACAGCTTGATGCTCCGCTCCACCCCCGCGCGGGTCCAGGTCGCGCGCTGCTCATGCATGTCCAGGCGGGCGTCTTCGGGCAGGTAGAGCACCTCCTTGCGGCTACGGTCGACGCCATAGCCCTCGGGACGGAAATCGATGAGGTCGGCGTAGCGTTCCTCCATCTCGGCGAAGGTGTGGCCAGCGGCCAGATACTTCGAATCCAGCACGTAGCTGTCGCCCAGGTTGTAGCTGGGGAAGGCCAGGGCGCCGCCCGAGTGTTCCTCCTCGCTACCTCCGAGCAGGTTGGCGGCGAAGCTGATCTGCGACTTGATCTCCTTCTTGGAATAGCCGAAGTAGTTGTCGGCGATGATCGTGACGATGACGCCTTCCATGTCGCGGCACACCACCTTGAAGGCCGAACCGTCGTTGTAGCGCTCGTCCTCCGACCGCCAGCACATGCCGTCGCGGCGCTGGCGCTCGCTGGCCTGGTCCCAGTGGGGCAGTCCCACCTCCCGCTTGGTGAGGTCGATCAGGTGGGGCGCCAGGATGACGCAGCCGCTGTGGCCCGACCAGTGGTCGACATCGAGACCGGCGTCGTGCTCGGGCAGGTAGGGATCGCCACCGTTGCCGAAGATGCGCTCCACGAAGTCCAGGTTGGCGACCAGTCCGCCGGGCGCGAAGAAGCGCGTCTCCATGCGCTTCTCCGGCAGCGCGCCGGGCACGCAGGGCGATACCAGGGGACGCAGCAGCAGGGAAATCCACAGGTGGGCCTGCGCGTCCTGGGTGCTGGTAAAGGGCAGGCGCAGCAACTCGGCGGGCGGGTTCATGGCGGCATTGAACAGGGCGGCGAAGGTCGCGGCCGGCACTGCCTTCTTGTCCCAGGGCACGGGCAGGCCACCCTCCACCACGTGGAACACGCCGGCGGTGGTGCGGCGGTCCTTTCGGGGGTTGTGCAGCACGCCCTGCTTCACCCGGTAGGAGGTCAGCCAGGGCGAATCGAAACGATCCCCGTCTGCGGGCAGGGAAAGTTCCGCCGCCAGACCTGGCCGGTCGAGCACGAAGGCATCGCGCGGCAGCGACGGCTCGGCGGCGACGCCGTTGCGCGCCAGGTAGGCGCGCAGGAAGTCCTGGATGCGCCGGTCCGCCGGGCAGCGGTAGGCGCCGAGCAGCAGGCGGTGCTGGCGGTAGTTGCGCAACAGGTCGTCGGCAATGTCCAGCAGGTCGTCGGCTTCGCCCCCCCAGCCAGGCTCGCCCAGGGCGGCCAATTGCAGGTTGGCGTGGCGGATCTGGCGCAGGCGTTCGGGCGAGATGGAGCGGCGCGCCAGGCGGCCGGCACGCGGAAGATCGTCTTTCATGGGAGTGCACCGCAGGTTGCTTCGACCCGCGATTTTCTCATCAGACCGGGGCACGGGTCACCCCATGGGCGAACGGCTTCAGACGCAGGCGCGCGGGTTGACGATTTCCAGCAGTTCGAAGGACTGGATCAGGGAGGTCTGCATGATCTCGGTGAGCATGCTCCGTTCCAGGCCCAGGCCTTGCCAGGCCGCCTCGTCGAAAGTCAGGTTGTACTCGCCCAGCTCGAAGCGGGCCTTGATGTCCGGCGACATGTGGAAGGCGATGTCCGCCGCGACGTGGACGATAGCCGCTTCCCGCGGGTAGTGCGGCGCCTCGCCGGGACGCAATTGATGGGCGATGAGCTCATCCAGCGACTCCGGCAGCCGCCAGGCGCGCATCAGCGCCGCGCCCAGTTCGGCATAGGTGAAGCCGAACACCGCGCGTTCCGCCTCGATGACGGCCGCCTCGCCGTAATCCTTCTCCTGCAGGACCTGGCGGTATTGCACCGGCCGGCTGGCGTAGAACACCAGGCGCCCCACCTTGTGCAGCAGTCCGGCCAGGAACATGCGCTCGGACTCGCGCACGCCGCATTTCAAGGCCAGGTTGCGGCTGACCACGCCGCAGGTGACGCTGTTGTCCCAGAAATCCATCATGTCGACGAATTCCGCGGAGATGCCCTTGAAGGTGGTGATCACCGAGGTGGACAGCACCAGATCGCGCAAGGCCTTCATGCCGATCAGGGTGATGGCGCGGGAAATGCTGTCGACCTTCGAGGGCAGGCCGTACCAGGCGCTGTTGGCCAGGCGCAGCACGGTGGTGGAGATGCCGGCGTCGAGTTGCACCACCTCCACCAGATCCTTGATGGAGGTATCGGGCTGATCGATCAGCTCGTTGATGCGGATGGCGACGTCCGGCAGGCTGAAAAGATGTTCGACGTCCTGGACCAGTTGCTGGGGGGTCATGGCGGTGCTCGGTGCGGAAGACGCGTAAGGATAGCGTCAAACCCCGCTCAATCGGGGATTCCCGCAGTGTTCGGCGCCAAGCGGGCGCGGATGGCCGCGAGTTCCTCGATCGCATCCGGGGTTCCTCGTAGTTGTGGCCGCAGCGCCTTGCGTTGTCCTGCGCCTTCCGGGCTGGTCCGCGCTTCACCCTCGTTCATGTGCAGCACCGCGTGGTTCCAGCAGGGCAGCGGGTCTCGCTCGTCCCGCTGGGCGATAGCGACCATGCCCACCCCCGCGACCATCAACATACCTGCCAGGATGCGGTCTCCAGGTGTCACCGGATTCGGGGGAGACAGGGGACGGTTGGAGGTTATGTTCGGATGGAGCTTATTCGCGCTCGACGATTGCGATTCCAGAGGCCGAGGAACTGAATGCCGCTCGGATAGGAGGCCTTCGGGATACACAGGTCTACTGCTCGGAAAAATAATCCGAATCGAGCTTCTTTACTTCGAAGATGGCAACGGGACTGACACCCAGGCCATGGTCGATCATCAATTGGGCGAGTTGATCACCGTCGATCAGCACAATCTTGTTCTCGATTCTCGACGCATAGTCATGGGCTTCCTTTGAGAACGAAGAGGTGGTGATCATGATGCCCTTGCGCGCACGCTGTCCCTGCAAGGCGCCCGCAAATTTCTGTACCTCCGGCCTTCCTACTGTCCCATCCCAGCGCTTGGCCTGAATGAAGATGATGTCCAGGCCAAGGCGGTCTTCCTTGATGATTCCATCGATGCCCTCGTCGCCGCTTCGTCCGATGGCCTTGCCCGCATCCTTGCGGCTGCCGCCATACCCCATCTTGACCAGCAGTTCCACCACGATTTTTTCGAACAGTCCTGGTGAACTCCCCTTGAGTTGCTGCAACAGGTCGTTCGCCAAGGTGTCGCGAAGCTGTTTGTAGGCTGTTTCGAGGGCCTCTTCTGGCGTGTTGTCGGAAAGCTCGTCCTTGATATCTGCTTCTTCCAGCCGAGCACGTTTCAGGTTCCGGAATTCCTTAAATTCATCGAATTGATCGAGGTATTTCACATCGATACGATCCGGCGATTGTTTTAGTACGTCCAAGCCACGTGCCGTGATTTGGAAGTGGCTTCTGCGCGTGCTTTCAAGCAGGCCGGCCTTCTTCAAATAGGTGCGCGCCCAGCCCACGCGGTTCACAAAGACGAATTGTTGCCCACTCGGTAAGAGTTCCTTGAGTTCATCCTGGGTCAGCCTGAACTCGATTGCCAGGCTGTCTACCGCTTCACGCAGGGAGTGCTCCAACTTGTCTGCGGTGAACCGAAGCAGTGGTTTCATCACGCTTTGATAGTCGGGGATCGTCATGGCCTTTGCCTCGCTGGATTGTTTATGGTTGATGAATGGATTTCTTATGGGATTTACTGTCCCAGCCCAGCAGCCGGAACAGGGGATCGAGGAAGTCGCGCCGGAGCTGGGTTTCGTTGTACTGGCCGTGCTTGTAGTCGGGTAGTTGCTCGCGGAAGCGGGCGACCAGGTCGAGAAGGGCGGCGGGAGCGGGCATGCGGTCAGTCCAAGGCCAGGTGCAGCCGGATGGCCGCGTCCACCGACCGCATCTTTTCCGCCTTGAGGTTGCCCGCCGGCTGCCCGGTGATGCGCGCCTTGGAAATGGTGCGTATCTGCTGGGCCTGGGCCTTGGAATCCTTGGGCAGCCCGGAATCCGCGCGGGAGATGGCGACTTCGAAGGGAAATACCTTGGCGATGTTGGAGGTGATGGGGAGAACCGTCACCGTATTCGCCGCCCGGTTGTTGGCGTCGTTGCTGACGATGAGGACGGGGCGGCGCTTGTTGATCTCGGACCCCACGGTGGGGTTCAGATCGGCATAGTAGATGTCACCACGCTTCATCGTTCAGCCCATCCGCGGCGGCTTGTTCCCAGGCCGGGTCGTACTCCCCGGAGGCTTCGCGATAGGCCGCTTCCAGTTCTTGTTCGCGCAATTTGCGCAAGGCCAGTTCCACCACCTGGGAACGGCTCTTGATGGCGTGGGATTCCCGATAGGATTCGATGAAAGCCACGGTGTCCGGCGGCAGGGAGATGGAGAGTTTTTCAGCAAGCATGATTGTTCCTATGCACAATGCTACCGGGAATCCTACCGACGAGGGGAAGATGCGGCAACCCCGCCTTCAGGTGGAACCTCGTTGCCGAGCGCCGGTCATCGCGAGCATGCACCGCAGACATTTCCTTGCCCAATCCCTTGGCCTGTTGCCGGCGCTGATCGCGCCGCTGGCGACGGGCGCTGCCGCGCAACCTGGACTGCGCAAGGCCCTGCCGCGCGGCGGCCCGCTCCTGCCGGTGATCGGGATGGGCACCTGGCTGACCTTCGACGTCGGCGACGATTACGAGGCGGTGCGCCGGCGGGGCGAGGTGCTGCGGCGATTTCTCGCCCACGGCGGCGGCATGGTCGATTCGTCGCCCATGTACGGCCGCGCGGAATGGCTGCTGGGCCGCTTGCTGGCGGACATGCCCGGACGCGAGCGGGTGTTTGCCGCGACCAAGATCTGGACCCCGCTGGATGCCGGCGGGCCGCGCCAGTTGGAGGATTCCCTGCGGCTGTGGGGCCTGCCCGGCCTCGACGTGGTGCTGGTGCACAACCTGCTCAACTGGCGCGCCCACCTGAAGACCTTGCGCGCCGCGCGCGAACGCGGCCTGGTGCGCTACATCGGTATTTCCACTTCGCACGGCCGGCGCCATGACGAGGTGGCGGCATTGTTGCGCGACGAGCCCCTGGACGTGCTGCAGATCACCTACAACCTGGCCGACGAGAGCGCCGAACCGCTGCTGCGGCTGGCCGCCGAACGCGGCGTGGCGGTGGTGGTCAACCGCCCGTTCGACGGCGGCAACCTGTTCCACCGGGTGGCCGGCCGGCCCCTGCCGTCCTGGGCCGCCGAGATCGACTGTGCCAACTGGGCGCGGTTCTTCCTGAAGTGGGTGGTGAGCCATGCCGCCGTCACCTGCGCGATCCCGGCCACCACCAACCCCGATCACCTGGACGAGAACATGGGCGCGGGGCTGGGCCGCATGCCGGATGCGGCCATGCGGTGGCGCATGCGGGAGTATGTGATGCGGGCGTGAGCCCGTGTCGGTCGTCAGGCGGCGATCCGATTGCCGCGCGTGCGATCGCCTATTCCCATGAGCAGTCCCTCCACACGGATGTCCTCATCCAGTTCGTCCCAGTGGATCCCGGTGCCACCACCGGATAGCTCGTAGCTTTTCAACTGCTCGGCCGTGGCGGCCAGCAGGCGGGGGAAATAGGCGAGAGGCACGCCCAGCCTGCGGCCGTCGGCGAGGCTGACCCACATCATGCCGCCATCGAAGCTCAGTTCAGTCGCCGAAGTGTTCATGCCATGCCCTTATGGCAGCAGGACTATGATGTTTTCTTTGTAGGGGTGTGCTTGCGGGCTTGTTGTTCCTCAGCCGCCGTCTTTCTGGCCAATTCACGGGCATGCTTGGCCGCGCGGCGCAATGCCGGGAGGGATTTCGCCAGGTCGGAGGTCTTGGCTTGTTCAATCGGCTTTGGGTTCATCGCGTTCTCCCCAATCAAGGAGCTTTGGTTCGTGGCCTGAATTGTCGTACATCGCCCAGGCATCGACCAGGTGACGGTAGATTCGTTTGAAGTTCCCAATCCCGAGGCAAAGCGTCGCCTGATGACTGCCTCAGGAACATCGTGACCGCCTTGCCGCACACGCAGGGCAACTCGGGAGATGGCGTCTTTGGGTTCAGGCAGACTGAGGAAAAAGAGTTCAACACGATAACCAAGCGCTTGCCATTCGGGAATGCGCCGGGCATACCCCACACCTGACAAGGTGGTTTCAAAGGCGAAACTTTCCTTTCGCCGAACATGTTCCACAATTTGTTCGAGCATGATGCGCGCAGCGCGGACCGTTGCCGTGTCGGGCGAGAAAGGTGACAGACCCGCCGCAATCAAGTCGGCGTTGACGAAGATCGGGCAAGCGGCTTCGTTGGGCAGGAATTCCCGGGCGAAGGTTGTTTTCCCCGCCCCGTTCGGCCCTGCGATGATGATGATTTTCGGCACCTTCAGCCCCGCTTCAGTACCGGCTTCAAATACTTCCCGGTATGGCTCGCCTTGTTCCTCGCCACCTGCTCCGGCGTGCCTTCGGCGATGATCCGTCCGCCGCCTTCGCCGCCTTCCGGCCCCAGGTCGATGACCCAGTCGGCGGTCTTGATGACGTCCAGGTTGTGCTCGATGACCACCACGGTGTTGCCGTGGCCGACCAGGCGGTGCAGCACCTTGAGCAGCATGTCGATGTCGTGGAAGTGCAGGCCGGTGGTGGGCTCGTCGAGGATGTAGAGGGTTCTTCCCGTATCCCGCTTGGATAGTTCCAGGGCCAGTTTGACGCGCTGCGCTTCGCCGCCGGACAGGGTGGTTGCGGGCTGGCCCAGGCGGATGTAGGTGAGGCCCACGTCCATCAGGGTTTGCAGCTTGCGCCGGACCACGGGCACGGCGTGGAAGAAGTCGAAGGCTTCCTCCACGGTCATCTGCAGGATCTCGTGGATGTTCCTGCCCTTGTACTGCACCTCCAGGGTTTCGCGGTTGTAGCGCTGGCCGTGGCAGACGTCGCAGGGCACGTAGATGTCGGGCAGGAAGTGCATCTCCACCTTGATCATGCCGTCGCCCTGGCAGGCTTCGCAGCGGCCACCCTTGACGTTGAAGGAGAAGCGGCCCGGCTCGTAGCCGCGTTCGCGGGCCTGCACCGTGCCGGCGAAGAGTTCGCGGATGGGGGTGAACAGGCCGGTGTAGGTGGCCGGGTTGGAACGGGGGGTGCGGCCGATAGGGGCCTGGTCCACGTTCACCACCTTGTCGAAGAATTCGATGCCCTCGATGGATTCGTAGGGCGCCGGCTCGTGGGCGGCGCCGTGCAACTGGTTGGCGGTGACCGCGTAGAGGGTGTCGTTGATGAGGGTGGACTTGCCCGAGCCGGAGACGCCGGTGACGCAGACGAAGATGCCGGTGGGCAGGTTGAGGGTGACGTTCTTCAGGTTGTTGCCGTGGGCGTCGATGAGCTTCAGCACTCGGCCTTCCCGCGCCGCGCGGCGGGTTTCCGGCATGGGGATGGACATCTTGCCGGACAGGTAGCGGCCGGTGAGGGAGGCTTCGCTGGCCAGGATGTCCTTCAGGCTGCCCTGGGCGACGATCTCGCCGCCGTGCTCGCCGGCTCCCGGCCCCATGTCGACGATGTGGTCGGCGTGGCGGATGGCGTCCTCGTCGTGCTCGACGACGATGACCGAGTTGCCCAGGTCGCGCAGGTGCTTGAGGGTGCCCAGCAGGCGGTCGTTGTCGCGCTGGTGCAGGCCGATGGAGGGCTCGTCGAGCACGTACATGACACCGGTGAGGCCGGAGCCGATCTGGCTGGCCAGGCGGATGCGCTGGGCCTCGCCGCCGGACAGGGTGTCGGCGGAACGCTCCAGGGAGAGGTAATCCAGGCCCACTTCATTCAGGAAGGTGAGGCGGGCAACGATCTCTTTGACGATCTTCTCCGCCACCTGGGCGCGCTGGCCTGTCAGCCTGAGTTCGTCGAAGAACTTCAGGGTCTGGCGGATGGGCAGGCGGGAGAGGTCATGCAGGGTCCAGCCGTGGATGGTGACGTTGCGCGCTTCGATGCGCAGGCGCGCACCGCCGCATTCCGGGCAGGGGCTGGTGGCGATGTAGCGGGCCAGTTCCTCGCGGATGAGCTGGGATTCGCTCTCCTTGTAGCGCCGCTCCAGGCTGGGGATGACGCCGTCGAAACGGTGCCGGCGGATCACCTTGCGGCCACCGTCGGCCAGGTAGTTGAAGGGAATTTCCTCGCGGCCGCTGCCGTGCAGGAGGATGTGGTGGATGCCCTCGGGCAGGTCCTCCCAGGGCGTGTCGATGTCGAAGCCGTAATGCAGCGCCAGGGATTCCAGCATGCGGTGGAAGAAGGCGTTGCGCTTGTCCCAGCCCTTGATTGCGCCGGCCGCCAGGGACAGGTGGGGGAAGGCCACCACCCTTTTCGGATCGAAGAATGTGATGGTGCCCAGGCCGTCGCACTTGGGGCAGGCGCCCATGGGGTTGTTGAAGGAGAAGATGCGCGGTTCCAGTTCCGGCAGGGCGTAGTCGCACACCGGGCAGGCGAATTTCGCGGAGAACAGCATCTCCCGGCCGGTGTCCATTTCCACCGCCAGGGCCTTGCCCTCGGAATGGCGCAGGGCGGTCTCGAAGCTTTCCGCCAGGCGCTGCTTCATGTCCGTGCGCACCTTGAGCCGGTCCACCACCGCCTCGACGGTGTGCTTCCTGTTCTTCTCCAGAACAGGCAGGCCGTCGATGTCGAACACCTCGCCGTCCACACGCAGGCGCACGAAGCCCTGGGCGCGCAGCTCGTCGAACAGGCCCGCCTGCTCGCCCTTGCGCCCCACCACCAGGGGCGCCAAGATCATCAGCTTGGTGTTCTCGGGCATCTGCAGCACCGTGTCCACCATCTGCGAAACGGTCTGCGCCGCCAGTTCGATGCCATGGTGCGGGCAGCGCGGCGTGCCGGCGCGGGCGAAGAGCAGGCGCAGGTAGTCGTGGATCTCGGTCACCGTGCCCACGGTGGAACGGGGGTTGTGGCTGGTGGCCTTCTGCTCGATGGAGATGGCGGGGGAGAGCCCCTCGATGAGGTCCACGTCCGGCTTTTCCATGAGTTGCAGGAACTGGCGGGCGTAGGCCGACAGGCTTTCCACGTAGCGACGCTGGCCTTCGGCGTAGAGGGTGTCGAAGGCCAGCGACGACTTGCCCGAGCCCGACAGGCCGGTGATGACCACCAGCTTGTGCGGCGGCAGATCGACGTTGACGTTCTTGAGGTTGTGGGTGCGGGCGCCGCGGACGCGGATCATGGTGAAGAACTTGCAGCGGGAAACGGCCCACTATACGCAAAAGGGCGGGGCGGTCTCAAACCTGACCGATGGCGCATGCGCGGCGGCAGGCGGACGCGGAGGCAAGGCGGGCCGCCGACCATCACCCCGATATGGATATCGATGGGGCGGGCTGGGGCATGCTTCCGGCCGGAATAGGCTCTAAACTCCGCCCTTTTCCGATCACACCAAGCAACGTGCCCGCTCCGGATCCCGTCTCCCGTCTCGAACGTCGTGCCGCCGCGTCCCTGGCCAGCATCTTCGGCCTGCGCATGCTGGGCATGTTCCTCATCCTGCCGGTCTTCGCCCTGTACGCGCAAACTCTGCCCGGTGGCGACGACCACACCCTGATCGGGCTGGCCCTGGGCATCTACGGCCTGACCCAGGCGTTGCTGATGATCCCCTTCGGCATGGCCTCCGACCGGCTGGGACGCAAGCCGGTCATCATCTTCGGCCTCGTCATCTTCGCCCTGGGCAGTTTCCTCGCCGCTTACGCCGACACGCTGGCCGGCATCATCCTGGGCCGCGCGCTGCAGGGCGCCGGCGCCGTCTCGGCGGCGGTGACCGCCCTGCTGGCCGACCTGACGCGGGAAGAGAAGCGCACGCAGGCGATGGCCATGATCGGCTCCACCATCGGCCTCGCCTTCGCCTTTTCCCTGGCGGCGGGACCGGCTTTCTACAAATGGATCGGCGTGCCGGGCATCTTCGCCATGACCGGGGTGCTGGCCCTGCTCGCCATCCCGGTGCTCAAGTACGTCACTCCCGACCCCGGCCGCACGGCTTTTCACTCCGACGCGGAGGCCAACCCGGCCCGCCTCAGGGATGTGCTGCGCATGCCGGAACTGCTGCGCCTGAACTGGGGCATCTTTGCCCTGCACGCCGCGCAGATGGCCATGTTCGTGGTGGTCCCCTTCACCCTGGTGCAGGGCGGCCTGGAGGGGGAGCGGCACTGGCTGGTGTACCTGCCGGTGGTGGTGCTGTCCTTCGCCCTCATGGTGCCGGCCATCATCTATGGCGAGAAACGCGGCGAACTGAAACGGGTGTTCGTCGCCGCCGTCGCCCTGATGCTCGCCGCGCAGATGGGCCTGGCTCTCACTTTGGATCTGTTCTGGGGGGTGGTGGCCGCCTTGTTCGCCTATTTCGTGGCCTTCAACATCCTGGAAGCCAGCCTGCCCTCGCTGGTCTCCAAGATCGCCCCACCCGAGGCCAAGGGCACCGCCATGGGGGTCTACAACGCCAGCCAGGCGTTTGGGTTATTCTTCGGCGGTCTGTTCGGAGGCTGGCTGGCCCAGCATCATGGTTTCGTTGCCGTGTTCATCTTCTGCACCGCGCTGATGCTGGCCTGGCTGCTGCTGGCGGCGGGCATGAAGCCGCCGCCGCGGGTGAAGACGCAGATGTTCCATGTCGGCCGCTTGTCCGCGGCGGATACCGGCCGCCTGCTCGCGGCCCTGCCCGTGTTCGCAGGGGTCGAGGCGGTCACCGTGCTGGCGGAGGAGGGCGCGGTCCTGCTCAAGGTGGCGCAGACCGGCTGGGACGAGGAAGGCGTTCGGCATCTGTTATCGCAAATTTCTGAAGGGGGATAGTCATGGCTTCGGTCAACAAGGTCATTCTCATCGGCAACCTGGGCCGCGACCCGGAAATCCGCTACATGCCCAGCGGCGACGCGGTCGCCAACCTGCGCATTGCCACCACCGACAAGTTCAAGGACCGCAGCGGCGAGCCGCAGGAGGTCACCGAGTGGCACTCGGTCGCCTTCTTCGGCAAGCAGGCGGAAATCTGCGGCCAGTATCTGAAGAAGGGCAGCCAGGTCTACGTCGAAGGTAGCCTGCGCACGCGCAAGTGGCAGGACAAGGATGGCAATGACCGCTACACCACCGAGATCCGCGGCGACCGCATGCAGATGTTGGGCGGCCGCGGCGGCGGTGGAAGTGGTGCCGCCGACTTCGACGCGCCCGCCGAAGGCGCGCCACGCGGTGGCAAGCCCGCCGCTGCCGGAGGTGGCGCCGGCTTCGGCGACATGGACGACGACATTCCGTTCTAGGAACCCCTGAACCCGCCGGAATGCCGGAGCCCGCGTGAGCGAGACCCTGTTTTCCGCCCTGGTCGCGGCCTGCGAGCGGCATGGCCGGCGCGGCGCCGGCCAGTGGGAGGATATGAAGCCGGGCCTGTACAGCTACGGCGATGTCCTCAAGATGACCCTGGCCCTGGGGCGCCTGGCCTGCAAGGTGACGCAGCCGGAAGAGCACGTCGGCGTGCTGCTGCCCAACATGGCATCGACGGTGTCCCTGCTCATCGGCCTGTCCGCCTTCCGGCGCGTACCCTGCATGCTCAACTACACGGCCGGCACCGAGGGCATGCAGGCCGCCTGCGAGGTGGCGCGGGTGCGCACGGTGCTGACCTCGCGCCTGTTCCTGAAGAAGGCCAACCTGGAAGAGGCCGTCGCCGCGTTGCACGGCGTGAATCTGCTCTACTTGGAGGATATGCGCGGCCGCTTCGGCCTGGTCGACAAGCTTTGGCTGATGGGCTTCGCCCTCTGGTTTCCGCGTGCCGCCGTGCCACCGGGCGACGCCGAGGCCCCCGCCGTGGTGATTTTCACCTCCGGTTCCGAGGGGCGGCCCAAAGGCGTGGTGCTGTCCCACCGTGCCCTGCTCGCCAACGTGGAGCAGATCCTGGCCTATCTGCCCATCGGCCGGGAGGACAAGGTGTTCAATTGCCTGCCGGTGTTCCATTCCTTCGGGCTCACCGCCGGTACCCTGCTGCCTCTTGTGAGCGGTACCAAACTGGTGCTCTATCCCAGCCCGCTGCATTTCAAGGAAATTCCCAAGCTAATCGGCGATAGGCAGGCCACCGTCCTATTCGGCAGCAGCACCTTCCTCGGGCACTACGCCCGCCACGCCGAGCCCGAAGACCTGATGTCGTTGCGCTACGTGGTGGCGGGCGCGGAAAAGTTGGCCGAGCCGGTGCGCCGCACCTGGCGCGAGCAATTCGGCGTCGACATCCTGGAAGGCTACGGCGCCACGGAGACTGCGCCGGTGCTGTCGGTGAACCGTCCCGACAACAACCGGCCGGGCACCGTCGGGCCCCTGCTGCCCGGCATCGAGGCGCGGGTGGTGGCGGTCGAGGGTATCGAGCGCGGTGGCGAACTGCATGTGCGCTGCCGCAACCTGCTGTCCGGCTACTATCTGCCCGACCGGCCCGGCGTCCTCGCGCCACCCTGGTCGTCCCTGGGCGAGGGCTGGTACAACCTGGGCGACGTGGCGGAAATCGACGCCGACGGCTATCTGACCATCCTCGGCCGCCTCAAGCGCTTCGCCAAGGTTGCCGGGGAAATGGTTTCCCTGGAGGTGGTGGAAGCGCTCGCCCGCGCGGCGTCGGACGAAGCCATGCACGCTGCCACCTGCGTGCCCGACCCGGGTCGCGGCGAGTGCATCGTCCTGTTCACCACCGACGCCACGCTGAGCCGGGAGCAACTCGCCCAAGTCGCTCGCGCCAAGCAACTCCCCGAAATTGCTCTGCCCCGGCGCATCCGCGTGGTGGAAAGCCTGCCTGTGCTGGGCACCGGCAAGATCAACTATCCCCTGCTGAAGTCCTGGGCGGAGGACGCGGCCACGACGTGAGGGCAACGCGATGTGCCTTGAATTGTCCGGGTGCGGCTAAATATAAGCTGGCATTGATATAATTCCCCGGTTGTTTACAGGAGTCAGCCATGCCCATTTACGCCTACAAGTGTTCCGAATGCGGCTTCGAGCAGGATGTCATGCAGAAGATGAGCGACGCTCCGCTCACCGACTGCCCTTCCTGCGGCAAGTCCAGCTTCGCCAAGCAACTCACCGCCGCCGGTTTCGCCCTCAAGGGCAACGGCTACTACGCCACCGACTTCAAGAACAGCGGCGCCAAGCCCACCGAGGCGCCATCGCCGGCATGCGGTACCGGCGCGTGCCCGGCTTGCGCGGGCTGACTTCCCACCACTTCCGCGATCGGGCAAACGCGCCGGCGTTTGCCCGATTTGTTTCTGAGTCGCCATGACCGCGCTGAAACGCTACTTCCTCACTGGCCTGCTGATCCTGGTGCCGCTGGGCATCACCGTCTGGGTGATGACGGCCCTGTTCGGCCTGCTCGACCAGAGCCTGCTGCTGCTGCCTGAACAATGGCAGCCGGAAGCCTGGCTGGGCTTCCGCCTGCCGGGCCTGGGCCTGATCCTGACCGCCGCGGTGATTCTCGTCACCGGCTTGCTGGCCACCAACCTGATCGGCCAGCGCCTGGTCGCCTTCTGGGAAGGCGTGTTCAAGCGCATCCCGGTGGTGAAGTCGATCTACGGCAGCGTCAAGCAGGTATCCGACAGCCTGCTCACCGGTTCCGGCATGGCCTTCAAGAAGGTGCTGCTGGTGCATTATCCCCACCCGGACGCCTGGTCCCTGGCCTTCCAGACCAACGTGCCGGACGAGGTCAACACGCACCTCAACCGCGACTACGTGGCGGTGTTCATCCCCACCACGCCGAGCCCGGTCAACGGTTTCTACTTCTACGTGCGGCGCGACGCGGTGATCGAACTGGACATGAGCGTCGACGCCGCCTTCAAGGCCATCGTCTCCATGGGCGTGGTGTCCGCGCCCATCAAACCCGCCATCGCCAACTATCCGGGCGACTGAGTTTCATCTAGGAAAACAGCATGCGTACCCTTTACTGCGGCGCCGTCAACGCCGACCACATCGGCCAGACCCTCACCCTGTGCGGCTGGGCCCATCGCCGGCGCGACCACGGCGGCGTCATCTTCATCGACCTGCGCGACCGCGAAGGCATGGTGCAGGTGGTCATCGACCCCGACACCCCGGAGTCCTTCAAGGTGGCGGAGGAAACCCGTTCCGAGTTCGTGCTGAAGGTCGTCGGCAAGGTGCGGCCCCGCCCCGCCGGCACCGAGAACCCCAACCTGCCGACGGGCATGGTGGAAGTGCTCACCCAGAGCCTGGAGGTGCTGAACCCCAGCCTGACGCCCCCGTTCCAGATGGACGAGGACAACATCAACGAGAACATCCGCCTGCAGTACCGCTACCTGGACCTGCGCCGCGAGCCCATGCAGCAGAACATGCGCCTGCGCTATCGGGTGGCGAAGCTGATGCGCGACTACCTGGACGGCCACGGCTTCATGGACATCGAGACCCCCATGCTGACTCGCTCCACGCCGGAAGGCGCGCGCGACTACCTGGTGCCCTCCCGCGTCCATGACGGCATGTTCTACGCGCTGCCGCAGTCACCGCAGCTGTTCAAGCAGTTGCTCATGGTGGCGGGCTACGACCGCTACTTCCAGATCGTCAAATGCTTCCGCGACGAGGACCTGCGCGCCGACCGCCAGCCCGAGTTCACCCAGGTCGACCTGGAGATGTCCTTCGTCGAGGAGAACGACGTCATGACCCTGGTCGAGGGCATGATCCGCGACATGTTCAAGCAGGCCCGGGACATCGACCTGCCCGATCCCTTCCCGCGCATGACTTTCGCCGAGGCCATGAGCCGCTACGGCTCCGACAAGCCGGACATGCGCGTGACCCTGGAGATCACCGAGCTCACGGACGTCATGAAGGACGTGGATTTCAAGGTCTTCTCCGGTCCCGCCAACGCCGGCAACGGCCGGGTCGCCGCGATCCGCGTGCCCAAGGGCGGCGAATTCAGCCGCGGCGAGATCGACGCCTGGACCGAGTTCGTGAAGATCTACGGCGCCAAGGGCCTGGCCTACATCAAGGTCAACGAGAAGGCGAAGGGTCGCGACGGTTTGCAGTCCCCCATCGTCAAGAACATCCATGACAACGCGCTGAACGAAATCCTCGCGCGCACCGGTGCCGAGGACGGCGACATCCTGTTCTTCGGCGCCGACAAGGCCAAGGTGGTCAACGACGCCCTCGGCGCCCTGCGCGCCAGGATCGGCCACGAGAAGGGCTACGTCGACGGCCGCGCCTGGGCGCCGCTGTGGGTGGTGGACTTCCCCATGTTCGAGTTCAACGAGGACGAGAACCGCTGGGACGCCCTGCACCATCCCTTCACCAGTCCCAAGGACGGCCACGCCGAATACCTTGCCAGCGACCCCGGCAAGGCCCTGTCCAAGGCCTACGACATGGTGCTCAACGGCTGGGAGGTGGGCGGCGGCTCCATCCGTATCCACCGCGAGGAAGTGCAGGAAAAGGTCTTCTCCGCCCTCAACATCGGCGAGGAAGAGCGCCGCAACAAGTTCGGCTTCCTGCTCGACGCCCTGAAATATGGCGCCCCGCCCCACGGCGGCCTGGCCTTCGGCCTCGACCGCCTGGTCACCCTGATGACCGGCGCCGAGTCGATCCGCGACGTCATCGCCTTCCCCAAGACCCAGCGCGCCTCCTGCCT
>Ga0194120_10001922_pt1 | contig 36607 bp, 38 predicted proteins | sample TA2MahCa65mmetaG_FD_148642 | JGI IMG/M metagenome (GOLD analysis project Ga0194120, IMG submission 148642) | Freshwater microbial communities from Lake Tanganyika, Tanzania - TA2015019 Mahale Deep Cast 65m | ecosystem: Environmental > Aquatic > Freshwater > Lake | place: Tanzania: Lake...
TTCTTGGTATCGGAACAGACAAAGCCGTAAGCGTTGGCAATGGAACCGTTCTCGATACTCTCGACTTCCTCGAGTTCATGGGTCAGGATGAAAACATACGGGTGATTGCTCTTTACATTGAGAACATGAGGGATGGAAGAAGGTTCTTTGACCTGGCACGGGAGATAAGCAAGAGCAAGCCCATTATTATCTGGAAAGGTGGGAAGACCGATGTGGGAGCGCGCACAGCAAGCTCTCATACCGGCGGATTGGCGGGTGAGCAAGTCATATGGGAGGCTGCTTTTCGGCAGGCAGGCGTGATCCAGGTCAATTCGCTCGACGAGTGGATGGATGCAGTTCTTGCATTTGCACTTTTGTCCCCACCAAGCAACCCAGGAGTCTTTTTGATTGGCGGTGGCGGGGGCTCCAGCGTGGTGAACAGCGACACATGCATCCACGAGGGCCTTGATGTTCCATCCCCTTCATTCGCCACAATGAAAAAACTTCGCGAGACCGTACCCATTGCAGGCTCTATTGCGGGGAATCCCCTGGATGACTGGCAGACTTATGTGAGCTCCGATTACCTGGGAACGATATTGGACCTTGTTTGTGCCGATCCAGCTATGGGAATGGTTATTGTCAGTCGGATGATTGCAAGAAAGGCTTTCCACATGTACAGCCAGCCCGACTCCATCCCAGCCATCATCGAACAGGTAAAGCGGAGAAACCACCAGAAACCTGTGGTCTTTGTAGTGGACTCTGAGGGCGGCGATCCAGACCTCGCAGCACAGGGTGCGAGCATACGGCAGGAATTCGGAAAAGGGAGGATCCCCGCCTACCCCTCGATAAAGCGGGCTGCACGCGCCCTCATGCACCTGTATCGTTATCACAACCGGTTGAACCGGATTAAAAGGAGGAGCCTATGACGATGACAAAAGGGCAGTTGACACTTGCCGGTTGGCTTTCTATGACAAGTGCCATTTTTGCAATCCCATCGGTTGTGATGTCGTGGCTCTTGGATGAGATGAGTGGAGCAGGGGCAAAGCTCTCTCAAGCCATCTTGACATTGGTCAGCCTGGGACTATTTTTATGTGTCATCATAGCCCTGAGGAGATTGTTGAACTACCGATTTAAATTCCACCAGACGGATATCTATATTTCGTTACTGATCTGGGGAAATGTGATCCTGTCAGTTTTCAACCTTTTAGGTCTGGGGAGTCAGGGACTCGAATCACTCATGAATATTTTATCGATCGCTTTAATTATTATTTTCGGAATCCTCGCAATTATGTTTGGAACAAGGCTTCTGCAGCTCCCTGGCAATCTCTATGGTCTTTTAAAACCTTTCTGCTACACCACGATCGCAAGTGGCATTTGCTTGATCACTGTCTTTTTAGCTCCGGTGGGGATTGTTGTCGGAGCCGTGTCAGATGTGATCCTTGCGACCATCTTTTTTAGGGCCGCAGAGCAGCCCCCATCACCCATGGAGATGCTCTCAACCCCCATCGAGTAAATAACCCCGACGACAAGGCGGGGTTTTAAAACCCAAACCTGAGATCCCGAACCAAGACAGATCCTGAATCAAGTTCAGGACATGGTTCGGGATGACAAAAAAGCGCGAACCCAATATTGTTGTCATGCTGAACTTGGTTCAGCATCTGGTTTACATTTTTCTGCCTTTGGCATGCATACCTTTCATCCCCATCCTCAGGACGGGGTTTTTAGGTGCGATTTCAGTACGTTCATCCAAAGGAGATAAATTATTTTACCCCCTACCTCTGCCTACCGACAGGCAGGTTCCTCCCCCTCAAGAGAGGAAGGTAAGGGAGAAGATTAGGAGACTGATTCGTGAACTTTCTTACTCACCTCTTTCTCTCCGGTAATACTCCGGAAATCCTTGTCGGAAATCTCATGGGTGATTTTGTCAAAGGAGGGCTGGACGGGCGTTTCCCGCCCGGTATTAAACAGGGAATCTTGCTTCACCGGGAGATCGATGCCTTTTCAGTAAAGAACGACCATTTCCTTCGTAGCAAACGCAGGCTCGATCAGTCTTTCGGCCATTACCGGGGAGTGCTAATTGACCTTTTCTATGACCACTTTCTTGCCGCACACTGGAAGGATTATGCGGACGTGCCATACCATGTTTTTATATCAGACGCCTGGCGGATTCTTCGCGCACACAAGGAATTTCTCCCGGATAGACTGAAGCACATCATGCCATTCATGTTCAGGAACTGGCTGCCCTCGTATAGCACCGTTGGGGGGATTGCCGCAACCCTGCGCAGAATGTCTCGCTTCAGACTCAAAAGACCAAACCGCCTCAGCGAAGGGGCAGAAGCATTAAACAAAAACTATGGAGAACTCTACAACGACTTCCGAAAATTTCTCCCTGAATTGATAGCCTTCTCAGAATCAAAGCTCATTGTGGCGAACAATAAGGATAAAGAAGCGAATATCTTCAAAAAATAAAACCGTCCCATTTTCCGAAATTGCTTGTCAGGAGGAGGAGTTAGAATTATGGAAAACAAAATACGGGAAAAGGCTCTGGAACTTGGATACAAGGACTGCGGTATTATCAGAGTCGGCGCCTTGGCAGGTTTTCGTGAAAAGCTGGAGGAGCGCATCTCGCGGATACCCATGGGGGAGCAAATATATGGGCGCTTCAGGAGTTATGCGGACCCCTCGGCAGAAAATCCAGACATAAAATCCATCGTTGTCACTATCGGCCCTACCTACAGGTACAACGTGCCTGCCGAATTCGACGGGGTTTACGGCAAGTCCTACATGTTCGATCCCAGAACGGATGAACGGGCGCCCTTTTTCAAGATACGCAGGGAATTCTCCGCGTTTCTCGAAAGCCTCGGTCTTAAATGCATGTTGGGCGGCAGCTTTGGAATCCAGGCGCCAGCCCGCTGGGCAGCGTATCAGGCAGGACTCGGCATCATCCGCCAGAATAATTTCTTCTACACCCAAAACGGGTCATATGTTCGTATAGGGACATAAACCAGAGGGGTCAGACCGCAACATTCAACACTATACTAGAAATGGATTTGGGATCGAATCTTTATCCTCCACTTTCCCTGAAAACGAAGAAATATCTGCACCGCCACCCATGAGTTGTTGATTCGAATATACATATTTTGTGAAAATTGGTCAATTGAAACTTTCAGACAAGGTTTGGGAAGGAGGGGGAGGGAAGAGGGTTGTTATTTTCCAAATCCTAACAGGGCGCTGTGGCTTAAACGGATTTTTGGATTTTCTTTTACGACAAGCCCTATCTCAATCGCTGACTGGAGTGTGCGTAGAAAATATTTCTGGGATACATGTATGATCGGCTCAGCCAAAAGCAGTAAGCCATTGGGTTTTAAAAGGTCACGGACCTCTCTGAAGAATAAGGATTGATCCGGGACTTCATGTGCCATCCAGAAAGTTAGGATGAAATCCGCTTTTTCATGATTCCCCAAAGATTTCTGACTGGCGAGGTATCCCTCAATTCTTTCGGACACCCCATGTTTCTTGGCCCGTGACCTCAGGGCCGACAACATCTTCTCCTGGACGTCGATTGCAATGACATGACCTTCGGGGCCAACGAGTCTTGCCAGAGGGATCGTGAAATAACCCATGCCGGCTCCGATATCAATCACGCAGTCCCCGGGGTGGACATAAGGACTCAAAATGGCTTCGGGGTTGTGAAGGAGTTTGCGCAATGGGTTGTCAAACGTGAAGCACAACCACCACGGACAAACCATATTTTGTCTTGCAGGTTCTTCAACGATACCTGGTTTTTGGGTCTGGTGGTCTGGTGTCAATTCTATGCCTCCCGCTTTTTGTCAAATACAGGGTGCCAAGCAACGGTAATTCGGCATTCACCTTCCTGTAGCGGACATGGGGGCGATTTCTTTTTCGAGCCTGCCTTGAAGCGTGTCCTCTGCCACATCCAATTCGTAGTCCATCTGCAACCCAAGCCAGAATTGCGGGGACATCTTGAAATAGCGGGCAAGCCTCAGCGCAGTATCAGCGGTGATCCCTCGCTTTCCCAGAACAATTTCATTGATTCGCCTTGCAGGGACTCCTATTGCAAGGGCAAGTCTGTTCTGACTAAGACCCATCGGCTCCAGAAATTCTTTCTGTAGGATTTCTCCAGGATGAATCGGATCAAGTTTTTTTGTTGCCATCTTCCTCTCCTATTTCAGTGATAATCAACAAGTTCCACATGAAAAGCATCGTTGCCCTGCCATTTGAAGCAAATTCTCCATTGGTCGTTGATTCTTATGCTATGCTGTCCAAGCCTATCTCCCCTTAACTTCTCGAGTCGGTTAGCGGGTGGAACTCTGAGGTCATTCAAGTTTGCTGCACGATTTAACATTCTCAACTTCCTCAAAGCTGCACGCTGGAGCATTTCGGGAAGCTTCGAGGATCTTTGCCTTTTGAATATCTTTTCGGCCTCATTATCCTTAAAGGACCGTATCATACTATCAAAGTATCATAATGCACGTTTAACGTCAAGCGTTAAATGTAAGGTGAGGAAAATAAATCTTGGGAATATAGGGGTAGAGTAGAGAGCTGGCGTAGTGGCTGATGCCCTATCTCCAGCTCCCCCTCATCAAACCGTACATTCAGTTTTCCCGAATACGGCTTTCCGATCATCTTCTTCCAGAGGCTTTCGCAGCTTGAGTCCAAGGTGCAGTCATCGGTATCTTGTATAACCCCAGATTGTCGTAAAGATATCTGTGGGGATAATCTTTATAGCCTCTGCTTTTCTTCGCATGCTTTCGTCTCAGGTAAGTTCGCACCCTTTCATCAAGAAACTCCTTAAGTTTCGTGAGGTCTCGGCTACAGTTACCATAGTAAAAGTACCCAGTCCATCCTCGAACCAATCCATTGAGCCTCCTGATGACCACCTCTTTGGGTAACCGAAGGTTATTCCGACAAGTGAGCGCTTTGATCTCCGCCTTGATCTTTGTCATGGCCTCCTTTGAAGGGGTGATGAGTGGAAACCATCTTCCTGTCTTAGGGTTCTTCTTGACTTCCAGGGTAAAACCAAGAAACTGGAATTTCTGTCTCTTGGCATCTATTACCCTTGTCTTATCCTCATTTAAGTTTAATTCCAAATCCCTCAGAACAGTTCTGATTCCCTTCAGCAGCCTCTCGGTGTTGCCCTGACACAGAACCACAAAGTCATCTGCATATCGGATCAATCTTGCCCTAAATCGCTCCTCTATCTTCTTCACTTTCCATATCCGATCCAATACATGAAGATAGATATTGGCAAGCAGCGGTGAGATCACACCTCCCTGCGGTGTCCCCCTCGGGTTCCCTTCTATCCTTCTCTTCCCATCCTCTCCTTCCTCTACTACTGGAGCCTTTAACCACAGTTTGATCAACCGCAGGATATTCTTATCCACGATTCGCTTGGCCACCAACGCCAGTAGTTTGTCGTGAGGGATGGTATCGAAGTACTTCCAGAGGTCGGCATCGATTACCTGGGTCTTTCCCATACGAAGCTGTAAGGAAACATCATCCATCGCCTGATGAGCATCCCGCTTCGGCCTAAACCCATAGGAGTTGTCCTCAAAGTCCGCCTCAAAGATCGGCTCAATGACCAGTTTCATAGCCATCTGCACCACTCGGTCTTTGATCGTCGGTATCCCCAATGGCCTCTGCCTCCCATCCGGCTTCGGTATGTAGGCTCTCCTTACAGGCATCGGTCTGTATGTCTTACCCTTCAGTTCTTCTGAAATCTCAACAAGATACTCCTCTACTCCTCCCTCCCTCTCCTCAATAGCTCCAAAAGTTACCCCGTCTACTCCGCTGGCCCCTTTGTTCGCCTTGACAAGCCGGTAGGCGTGACCCAGGATGTCACACCGATAGACCTTGTCATAGAGGAGATAAAACCTGAAGTTCGGCTCCTGCTTGGCCTTCCGGTATAGTTTCCTCTGAAGTTCCCGAATCCTTTCTGGAGTTTCAAGCGTCACCGCAATCTCCTGTCCTTCTCTCCTTCAGAAACTCGATGAAAGCATTGCCCCTTTCCTCTCCCAAGGTTTTGCTCTCCTTGAGATCCAATCGGTACTATGGGCAACTCCGATTCCCTTGCAGACCAGGTGAAATTTCGTTCCCTTATATCCACCCGTTGCCATCCTGCATGGCATCTGCAAGGGCCTCCCGTGCTACCCCATATGGCTTCCCCTGCGTGTCACCCCTGCTACCCCGGGAGTCCATCTGTCGGTTCTGGTAGTTTTCGTTAGGACAGACGTTTCAGCCTTCACCTCCTGACCACAGGGTCGGCAACTCCATATCCATTCACGAGGCTACCTATAGGTTCGCTTCCGCTGCAACCCGCAGGTTTGCTCGGCTCACTCGATGAGCCTTTGTCAGGGAACTCAGTGCTTCAGGTTACCCCTCACACCTCCCTCAAGCTACGTGGGTGAACTGCCGAATTCCCACGACCAGACTTCAACTGGCAAGTCATATGTTCTACACGGCATACGGTCAGGCACTTCATAGTGAATCGTGGGGGGGATGATTCCGTTCTTGGTCGTAAGAACGGTTGCCACTGCCTCGATACCCCCTGCTGACCCAAGACAGTGTCCCACTATTGACTTGATTCCGCTAATGGGAACCTCTTTTGCCCTCTCTCCGAATACCCTTTTGATACCTCTGGTCTCAGCGATGTCATTAAAGATAGTGGCTGTTCCATGGGCATTGATCGTATCAACCTCCTCCGGTGAGGTTCCTGCATGGAACAATGCAATTCTGATCACCCTTTCCACACCCTCTCCATTGGGCTCCGGTGCAGTAAGATGATAGGCATCAGCACAGATACCATATCCAAGAAATTCTGAAAAGATGGGAGCCTTCCTTTTGAGGGCATGTTCCATTTCTTCGAGAATAAGAATGCCTGCTCCTTCACCAATGGTTAATCCCTGCCTCCTCTTATCGAAAGGTTTGCAACTTTCAGGATCAACCAGTTTCAGACTGCTGAATCCGCTGAAGGATACCTCACAGAGAGAATCGCTACCACCACTGACCATGACATCGGATAATCCCATCTGAATCATATCGTAGGCGACTCCAATCGAAACAGAGCTTGAAGAGCAGACCGTTGCAGTTGTCGAACGAGGGCCTTTTAACCCTGATTCAACGGCGATGAGGTCAGTGGTGGTAGCGAGGGAGTAAGAGATGAGGAGAGAAGGGGAAGGTTTTCCCTTTCCCTGATAGAAATCCCTGAAATACTTTTCAACCGAGAGGATTCCCCCAGAACCTGCTCCCAAGATGATTCCAGCCCTCTCTTTGTCGATCGGGTCTTGATCGAGTCGGGCAGACCTCCATGCTTCCCTGAATGCAACGAGTCCGAATTGGTCACACCGTGAAAGTCTGCGCAGTTCTTTCCCTGAGAAATGGCTCTGAGAATTCAGACCTGAAACCTCAGCTGCCCTCTTAGTCCGATACGGCGAAGCATCAAAAGCAGTAATCTCTTTGGCTCCATCTTTTCCCTCGATGAGGGAATTCCAGAATTCAGGAACGCTATTCCCCACTGCGCTCACAACACCCAGACCTGTAACGACAACCCTCTTTCTCATTTGATCTCTGTCACCTTCACATCTCTGGGAAGCCGAATCTCGAAATCTGAATCCGAAAGCCCCATATTTACCTTCATATTGAAGTATTGGAGGACCGTTGTATCTCCGTTTTTTTCAACCATCTCGATCCCTGTAATGATCCAGTCCTTTTTTGAGATCGACATCTTCGTCTTAACAAATAGCGGATCTTTCACTTTCGGTAATATTTCCATCACAAGAAAAGACTCCCGGTCCTCCAGGATCTTCCATTGGGCAAGCTTCTCCTGAAAGGGGTCCTTTGAAAAGAGCAGGTATTTTTCAACCGCTGGGTTCCCCTGAACCTGGTAGCGTTCTGCCATCTTCTCTTCCTTGAAGTAGAGGAGGAAGGTTTTGCCATCGTAAACCATATGGTTTGTATCAGGCTGGAAGAATTCGATCGAAATCTTGTCTGGTTTCTTAAATCTAATTTTTCCTTTTGAGACCACCTTCTCTCTGAGCAAAGCTACCCTCTTTTCCTGAAGGAGGTCAGCGGAAAAGTCCTTCGTCTTTTCACGGGATTCTCTTATCCGTTTCACGACCTCATCCACGCTTAGGGTTTGAGCTTGAATGGAAGTGTATGGAAGGAAAAGCAAAAAGGTAAAAATCAAAAGGATTAACTTCGTCATAAAGAATTACCCCTTAAATCCTAATACGGTTTTACTCGCTCCCGGAAAAAGAATTTTTTGATCGCTGAGATGGAAGAGGGTTTCAGAGAGATTCCCAAAAACAAACGAGGCGATTTTCTTCCCCGGTTCACGTGGGTGTGTATATCCACCGATCAGGTGTTTCCATTCTTTAAACCCTGCCTTTTTCAGACATTGCTGAATCATTTCGGGTGAGAAGTCAGAAAGATGAGCAGGCAGATCATAGAGGCGATTCTCGAAGCCAATAAAACGGAGAAAACTCTTGATCGGCGATGTATGAGGATATCTCAATAGGAGAAGCCCTCCAGGCTTAAGGATTCGATAACACTCCTTGAGAAACTCTATCGGCTGGGGGAGATGTTCAATCACATAAAAACCGCTCACTACATCAAAACCACTTTCTGGAAAACCTATTTTCTCTAAAGGCCCCTCATGCACGGTAAGTCTCAGGACATCTCTTGCATAAGCGAGGGCCTTTTGCGAAATCTCCACACCTGCAACCTCCCACCCTCTCTCCTTCATCTCCGAGAGAAAGAAACCAAAACCAGCGCCTATATCCAACAGCCTGCCCCTTTTTTTGTAATGATCTATGAGATTGGCCGCTTTTTGGAAAACCGACTGCATCATCCTCTGCCAGGCATCGACTGAAGATTCGCCTTCTGGAAGATAGCCCTGATAGAAATGTAAGAGGGATTTGTTTGTCGGCCTTGGGTTGAGGTAAATAAATTGACATGAAGAACATTTGACCATTTGAAATTCACCTTCTCTGTGGAGGAAGCGATACTCCACCTCCCCGCAGACCGGGCAGGAAATTTTCTCCATCTCAATATCTATTTTTTCTCTCATCCGTTATTCGGGACAGTCATGGACTCGACCCACATCTCAATGGTGCGGGTATAAAGCTTCCATTTCGTTAATTGTGACTGATTCAAAAAGGCTCGGCATTCTTCCAGCGTATAGGAGGAATTGACCGATTCGATAAATCCATCTTTGGCTTTTGGATGTTTTCCGAAGAACAATTTCCAAAAGAGATTAAAGAGCCCTATCCAGACAAAAGAAGCGTCCCTGTGGAAATCAACTATAACAAAGCTCCCCTCGGCCTTCAATGTCCGGGCCACCTCATTGAAGAAATCAACAGGGCGATCCAGATGATGAAGCGTGTTGATACAGAGCAGGAGGTCAAGGGATTGATTTTCGCAGGGGAGCGAATAAGCAGAGCCCAACTGGAAATCAACCTTTCCCGTTGTGCCTGCTTCCATCGCATTTTTTCGAGCAATATCGACCATGACCGGAGAGAGGTCAATTGCTTTAAATTGAATTTCCGGAAGTGTCTTCGATAAATAAATGGGAAAAATTCCTGGGCCGGTCCCAACATCAAGGCAATTCCCTTGATGAATCCCTTTAGCCTCTATCCGGCTGAGCACCCGTTGGCAGGGAATCCTCATATGTTTCTTAGCCATGAGGCTGTAATACTCAGCGAGTTCCTGGTCTTCAATGACCCCGGATTCTGAAATACGCTCTTTCATCAAAATAACCATAAACCACCCACCCCAAAATCGCAACAAGGACTTCTCTTTGAGCAATGAGTGCTTAAAAATTATTGACTTATTTCATGATTATGGTATTTTGTATGAAAAATTATACATTATGGAAGAATGGGGCAATACCTAAGGTCGGTATATCCAAAACTCATTTCAGATATGAGCAAGATACCCATAATAGTGTGATAGTTTGGGAAAAGGTGATAATATGGATATTGGTAGGATAGAAGATTTATTAAAAAAATTTCGATGGGGAACATTACAAAAAATGTATGGTTGTGCCCATAGTTCAATAATTGGGTTTATATCAACTGAATGGATTAACTTTTCACGGGAAAATTCTATTATTGACGGCGCTCCTTCCCCAGAAACAGGTAAAGGAAGAAAAGGCCAAACAAATGCAGATATATTGCTGTGTAAAGGAGATGGACCCTTCATACCCGTGGAAGGTGAAACAAATGTTTCTAAATATCATGAAAAATTAAGTACGTTATTTACCTATTTGGATAATAATAATAATTTTGATGGCATCGAATTCGGATTACTTTTCATGACGAATCTATGTAAGGGTGATACGAAGTACAAACACAATTGGGAGGAGATAAAGCAGCGGGTGATAAAAAATAAAACAAATGATATCGCCCTCGTTTCGATAATTAAGGAAAGAGCACCAATGGAAAATCCTTCTTTCTTAAATGCTTTGAGAAATTGAAATGACTATTCCCCATGGGATATTGTAACTGTTGACTATTGGATTTACAGTGCAAATCTGATAAAAGAGGGAAATTTATGGAAAAAATGACGAACAACTATTCAGAATTACGAGAGGCACAGATTGGGTCAGCCCTTAACAATAGGTGAGTTAGGTGAGGGAAATGATGGGGGCAACCCTTGACATTAGGAACTGGAACGTAGATAAGTTATTCAAAAAATTAGGATAGCAGCTGAAGGTTCTTTGAAAGAGGAAAAGCGGATTCATTTATTGACTGCCCACAACTACAGATAACACCGGCTAAAAGATTTTAGTCCAAATGCTATCATACTGCTTTCGACCTTGAACATTAGCCAAAATTCTCTGAAAGGAGTAAAAGATGAACACAGCAAAAGAAGAAGTTCGGAAGATGCTTGATCAGCTTCCAGATGACGCTTCGTTTGAGGACATCCAATACCACATTTATGTTCGAGAGAAGATTGAGCGCGGATTGAAGGACATTCAGGAGGGCCGTGTTTTAAGCCTAGAAGAAATTGAAAAAAGGATGGCCAAATGGCTCGGAAAGTAATATGGACTGAAACAGCTTGGAGAGACCTCGAAGAAGTTGCAGATTATATCGCAAGAGACTCTTTCAGCTATTCGGCAGCATTTGTTCGTGAAGCCCGGGATGCGGCACGGACATTGGCCTATCTTTCTGAGCGGGGCCGTACAGTCCCTGAATTTAACGATCCAAATATCCGCGAGCTTTTTGTAAGGAGCTATCGTCTCATCTATCAAATAGCAGAAAAATCTGTATATGTTATTGGGTTTATTCATGGTGCCCGTGATCTGTGGGCGCTTTGGGAACGCGAAAACCGATAACATTCTGAGTACATGGCTAAATACAGATCCATAAATTGAATTCAAATGCTATCACAAGAGGTAGCAAGATGATTTGTGATAATTGTGGAAAACAGGGTGCTCGCATCCGTAGGATTAGTAGGACTTACGGCAAAGGTAGGGACATATTGGTCATAGAAAATGTACCTATCATAACATGTCATCACTGCGGAGAAAGTTATCTGGAGGCAGAAACGCTGTATGAAATTGAGCGCATTAAGTTGCATAAAAAAAGCTTTGCAGTTAATCGCTCGGTTCCAGTTGCCCATTTTGTTTAAAGAAAATAATCAGTTCCCACATTCCACACATCTGCTTTTCTATATTAGGGTATAGCTGGGAGTAGACCGCATAGTTCAAAGACAGGATAAAATCCGATGATTAAATTGGCTTGTTGCGGAGATGATTGTAATTTTTGCCCTCGATACAATGCGACTTTAAATCAGGACAAACAGAAACTGGGAGAATTAGCTATTTTATGGAAAAAGATCGGTTGGCGCGAGAACATCGATCCCCCCGAAACATTAGCCTGTTATGGATGTGAAACTTTCAATAGACCTTGTGAATATAAGGTAAGGGAATGCGGCATAGAAAAAAATATTGAAAACTGTGGGCAATGTGAAAGTTATCCTTGCGACAAAATTGAAAAGGCATTCGAAATAACTCGAATAAATGTTGAAAAGTATAAAGATATTTTATCAAAAGAAGATTACGAGATTTTTGTAAAAGCTTATTTCTTAAAGAAAGAAAATTTGGATAGAGCAAACCGGGAATTTAAAAAAAAACATTAAGTCGGAGATTCTTGGGACGGGCCTTTAGCTAAAACCAGGGTTCCTTCTGCTACTATCTCCTCGCCGACTTTAGCCAAAACTTTGACCTTGGCCAGATTGGAAAAGATGTGCTCAATTGCTGCCTCTAAGATGACTTGATCTCCGGGAGTAATTTCTTTCTTTAATCGAAATTCGTCAATTCTTGCCAGAAAGGGAACGCCTCCTTCCTCCTTTTCAAAGGATGAATGAAAAGCAATGCCTCCTGTCTGAGCTAATGCCTCCAGGATGAGAATGGACGGCACGACGGGTTCTTTTGGAAAATGGCCTAAAAAGTAGGGCTCATCGATGCTGACATTCTTAAGTGCGACTGCCCTTTTCCCTGGCTCGATTTCAACGATCCGGTCGATCATCCGAAAAGGAAAAGAATGGGGAAGTTTTCGCAAGATCTCGTCGAATTCCATAATCTCAACTACCTATTCAGATTTTATGAGCCCCGCCATTCTAAATTCCAAATCCCAAATTACAAATCCCAAATAATTTCCAAGCACCAATTCCAAATGATCAAAAGAAAGAAATAACCTTAAACACTCCTTTGGCGATTCCCATGATGATAAAAATTCCGATGAAGGAACCGGTCATCAATAAGATCGTTCCTTCGACCCTGCCCTTCTTGAGAAAGAAACTGACGATGCTTCCCGACAGAATTCCGAAACCACGGATGGGAAGGGCAGAGAGTAAGATGAGGCCTATATTTCCGAGAGACATCACCTTCTTCATCAGGGGTCTCTCATTCAAATTGGAGATCACCCGTTCAGTTTTGTGGGTGAGCCAACGAACGACAAAAAACCTCTTGCTCGATTGTTCTAACAACATTCCATAGACAGGAATCTGGACATAATCATAGGCCAGGGCTAAAGGGAAATAGATAAACACAGACATCTGATTGACAATGGCAAAGAGCACAGAGAAGGAACGGCCCAGAGTAAAATGAATGAGGGTGAAGAGGAGGATGAGATTTCCTGTGCCGGTTATTGGTTCCATTTACCACGTTAGAAAGCCCCGCTGCTTGCCCCGTGCGAAGCTTAGCTTCTATCGGGGTGAATCTTCCCGTCAGAAGGGCAACGCTCTTCTAACGGGGGTTCGCGCCCCATCAGAATAGAAGAATAACATTCTCCGGGAGATATCCCAAGGTGGAGAATAGTTTGTAGCTCTTGATCCATTTTTTGATGAGTGACATATCGAAGATCGCAGACAGGGTCTGGAAACTGATAATTGATGGTCGGTGGGATAAAACCATGCTCCATGGAAAGCACATTGGCTACCATTCTTATCCCACCGAAAGCAATTGCTTCTCCGGTCATGGATTTGATGGAGCTCACTGGAATCCCTAAAGCCCCTGAAGAAAAAGTCTTCTTGATCCCTTTTGCTTCCACCTCATCCAGTGATTTAGATGAATTTCCAGCGCCACTGATATGATCAATTTGGATATCCTCTCTCCCTCTCATGGCTAATTTTATGGATCGGTTGATTCCTTCTTGTTCTTTTTCCTTGGGGGCTCCCCCAACCAAAACATATCCCAGGATATAACTGTAAATCTTAGCCCCTCTTGAGCGGGCATGCTCCTCTGACTCAATCGCCAATACCCCTGCCCCTTCTCCCAGGACTAATCCATTTCTCATCCGATCATAGGGACACGATCGTTCCCCATGTCCCTGATCCGTGGCTAATAGATGAAGATCAGAAAATCCACGAAATAGAAACTCACTCAGTTCATCTACTCCACCCGTGAGAATGAGGTCAGCCCTTCCCCCTTGAATCTGATCACAGGCAAAAGTGATGGCTGCTTCTGCCGTACAGAAAGATTGAACGAGCGTGCAATTAACTCCCTGAATCCCGAGTTCAATGGAAACATGGCTTGAAGCTGCATTAGGGACAGTGTTGGGAAAGAGGATTGGGTTTAAATCTAAAAAACCTTTTAAGACCTGCCCCCGATGGAATTCTTCTGAACTGGAGAGTCCGCAGAAACCAGAACCCAGAACGACTCCCACCCTGGAGCTATTCTCCTGGGTCACTGAAATTTGAGCGTCGGTCAAAGCCAGCTTGGATGCGGCAATGGCAAACTGACTGGCTCGATCGAGACGTCTGATCTTGCTCGCGGGGATAAAATCTTTGGGATGGAAAGACCGGATCGCTCCCCCCTTTTTAGAACGGGAGAATTGGGTATCAAAGGTCTTAATCTCATCGATACCTGAGCGACCCCTCTTCAATGAGGAAAGAAAGTCCTCCTTCCCGATTCCAATCGAAGAAACCACTCCGATTCCTGTGATACAGATAGGGTCTGACATTATGAAATCCCAATAACCAAATTCCAATATCCAAATAAGCTCCAATAACCAATTTTTAAATAATCAAACTTAGGGTTTGGTCATTGGGGTATTGGTTATTATTTGGTTATTCGTGTTTGGAATTTGGTTATTCGTAAACCTTTTCTTCTTCGCCTTCAAGGTCTCCTGCGTCACTCTCCACATCCCTCGATTCGCCGATCTTCCCCAAGACTTCTTTATAGAACTCGTGTTGGATGAGAAGATTCATGATCTCGTTTGTCCCGGTCCAGATCATTTGCAGCCTTGCATCACGGAAGAAACGTTCGATGGGATAGACATTCGTATACCCGATTCCACCCATCACTTGCATGGAATGGTTGACCACATCCCAGAGCATCTCGGTGGAGGTCTTTTTTGCCTCGGAAACGATCTTCCTCGAATCCAACCCCTCATCCACATGTCTTGCCGTCACATAGACAAGGCTTCGAGCCGCATCCAGCTTGGCAATCGAATCTGCTATTTTAAAACTGACCGCTTCAAATTTACGGATCGTTTCTCCAAACGCCTTTCTCCGATCGCTGTATCGGGTCGCAATCTCCAGACAGCACCGTGCCATGCCAAGGGCTCCTGCAGCCGTAGTCAACCGTTCAGGGATCATCATCTGGTTGAAGACGATGAACCCTCCATTTAGCGGCCCTATAAGATTTTTTGCCGGCACCTTGGTATCCCTAAAATAGAGCCTACCTGTCCCTCCCCCGCGGGAACCCAGCAACCCGTAAACATGCTTGACTTCCACGCCCATCTCCCTCTCAACGATGAAGCAGGAAATCGATTTGTGGGGTTCTGCCTCGGGCGCTGTCTTCGCATAAACGATAAAATAATCCGCCCCCTCCGCGCCCACCACAAAACGTTTCTGGCCATCGAGAATATAATAATCTCCGTCTTTTCGGGCGAGGGTGGTTGCTCCGAAAAAGTCCGATCCTCCCCGCGGCTCAGTCAGGGCCTCTGCACAGCAGAGTTTTCCTTCGAGGGTGGGTTTTAGATATTTTTCTTTCTGTTCCGGAGTGCCAAAACGATGGATCGCCTCCCCGCAGATGCTCACCAATGAGTAGAGGCAGGTCAGCCCTGATCCAAGGACACCGATCTCTTCGATGGCTGCCACCTCTCCGGTCCACTTCATTCCCCTGCCTCCCCACTCTTTGGAGAAACGAAGCCCGAGAAGATTCTGTGCAGCCAGACTGGTGATATACTCCTTCGGATACTTCACCTCTTCGGCATCCATCGCCCGGATGAGGGAACTCGGGACCTTCTCTTTGACAAAAGTTCTTACCTCTTGTTGTAGCTTCCGCTCCTCCTGCGCCAATAGAATATCGAACATGGCTTTCCCCCCTTGATTGAAATTTTCCCGGTACAATACAGGTTTGATATGAATTCTTTACCGAAAACACATAAAGAATCAAGAGAAATTTTTAATTGACAGGAGAGGGAGATAAATTGAATAATGGGAATCGTGTTGGAGAGGTGGGGGTTACGGTGACGAAGCCCGTATCGTTGATTCAAGGTAACGTTGAGCGTCTTTTAATACTTTTACCTAACCGTTACCGATAATCGAAACGGGCCTCGTTACCCTAACCGGAAGACGAAGGTCGAGCATTGAAACGAGCCTCGACAACGGCAAACGCTTATTTCTTTTTAACAAAATTCTAATTTCTCAAGGAGACCCCGAATGGAAGAAACGATTAAGAATAAGGCCAAGGAACTGGGAGCGGACCTCGTCAGCGTCTTGAATTTAAAGGACTACAAGAGTCAACGTTCGCCCAACCCTCTTCGTTACCTCCCGTCAGCCAAATCCATCGTCCTTTTAGCCTTTGCCCCTCTTGCAGGCGCCTATCGATATCAGGAGAACACCTGGAGCAAGATGCCCTCTTTCTTATATAGCGTGGAGTCCGCCGGCAATACAGCGGCCTATCATTTAGGGAAGTTTATGGAAAGGGAATTGAAGGCTGAATCCTTCCTCGTCCAGGCACATCGCCCTTTTGAAATCAATGAAGAAACCTTTCGTTCCCCCATCGGCAGTATCTCGCTCCGCCATGCCGCTGTTCAGAGCGGGCTGGCTGTCTGGGGCAAAAACACACTTGCATTGACTCCGCAATTTGGACCCCGGGTCATGTTTCTTGGCCTTCTTAACAGTCTTGATCTCAAATCCGATCTTCCTATCCAGGGCTATGATCCCTGTCTCACCTGTAAACATGACTGCCGATCAACCTGCCCGGGAAAAGCCTTTACAGAGGACGGTCGTGTGCAGAGCCACCGCTGTGTAAAGGTGAGTCAGCCTGACGATGTTGGAAACTTCATGCGGTTTTTAATTGAAATGGCAGCTAAACCATCCATGGAAGAACGGCTGGAGATGATGAAATCTCCACGGTTCTTCCGTCACCTCCAATATCTCCAGTTTTTTATCCATTATCGTTGCGATAACTGTACCCGATACTGCCCGGGAGACCTTGCAGGTCCACACAAAAATTAAAGATTTCAATAAGATACAAATGACCTTGCTATTTGACCAGGAATGACTTATAGTTAGTCCGCTTCTGCTTGGAAAAAATCGATTGCCGTCTTAAAACAGGAGAATCGCGGAGAAACTTAAGCAACTTCTCTGCGGTTTTTTTATAAAATGCTAAAATCCCACCTCGCCCGACGTAACCCTTCACTCTTAAATAGAAAGTTGATGCTAAGGAATTGAAAAAGGAGAGAAGTTTGGAAGATCGGGGTTCAGAAAAACCTTACCTATTAGAACCAGGCGAAGATCCTATCCTTCTATCCGACGAGTTGGATATTGAACTATTTACCGAATTTCCAGGACTCGAAATGGAGGATGAAGGCGCTCGTGTATCGGAGGAAGAAGACGTCGCCGGAGTTGGGTATGGGGGATTCCCCGGAAAGATGATCGATCCAGTCCGGATCTATTTGAAGGAGATGGGCTCCTTCCCATTATTGACACGTGAGGGAGAAGTTGAGGTTGCAAAAAGGATTGAAAGCGGACACCAGGAAATCCTGCGTGTGGTTCTCAATTGTCCGATGGCGATCAAAGAAATCGTCAATCTGGGCAAAGCTCTCCGGACAGGAAAGATCCGTATCAATGAAATGGTCAACGATGCTGATGAAGAGGTGATGAGCCTTAAAGAAGAAAAAATTCAGAAGAGAAAGGTCCTTCACCTGATTCATCAAATTGATAAGGGAACCCGCAGGATTCAGCTTCTTCATAAAAAGTGGAAGAGCTTTAAAAAGAAATCCTCTAAAAAGAAGATTGATGAAGAAATTAATAAAATGCAATCCGACATACTCATGGCATTTAAGCGGATCAATTTAAGAGGGAATCGGATTGACAAAATCATACAGAAGCTGAAGCAGTCCAATACCCAGATCGAAAAGGCCCAGCAGGAATTAAAAAGAGCCAGGGCAAGATTAGACGGTCCCACATCTAAAATGAAAAAGGCAAGAGGAAAGAAGGGGACTTTAAAGCGAAAAGAGCTTGAAGAGAATAAAAGGGTTCTAAGGAATATCAAACGTAGAATCAGTAGGGCGGAGGCTGAATGTGGTCTTTCTTCGATCCAACTCAAGGAAGCGCTCCGGGCAATCGTAAAAGGAGAGGTCCGGGTAAACGAGGCCAAAGCTGAATTGATCAAGGCCAATCTGAGATTGGTGATCTCCATCGCCAAGAGATATACGAATCGGGGGCTTCCATTTCTGGACCTGATTCAAGAAGGGAATATTGGATTGATGAGGGCAGTGGAGAAGTTTGAATATCAAAGGGGTTATAAATTCGGAACGTATGCGACCTGGTGGGTTCGTCAGGCTATCACCCGAGCCATTGCAGATCAGGCTCGCACCATACGAATCCCCGTCCATATGATCGAAGTCATCAATAAACTAAACCGAACTTCTCGGACCCTTGTTCAGGAAATGGGAAGGGAACCTTCCCTGGATGAGATTGCAGAAAAAATGGGGCTGTCTCTTCATCATATTCAGAAGATTTTAAAAGCAAGCAAAAAGACGATTTCCCTCGAAACGCCTATCGGTGAGGAGGAAGAGAGTCGTCTGGAGGATTTTATTGAGGACCGGGAATCCCTCTCTCCTCAGGATGCCACCATCGGTTCCAATCTGGTCAAACAGATTCAAAATGTCTTCTCCACTCTGGATAAACGGGAGGAAAAAATCCTGAGGATGCGGTTTGGAATCGGAGAAAAACACGACCATACCCTCGAGGAGGTGGGACAGGAGTTCAATGTCACGCGGGAACGAATCCGGCAGATTGAGGAAAAGGCATTAAAGAAATTGAGACATCCCAGCCGCGCAGAAAAGCTGAAAAGCTTCACCGAATCTTAAAGAATTTACAGACTTCGTCCCCTTACCTTCCACCTTTATAATTACTCCACCCAGCGTCCCATTATAACTCCATCTTCCCCCTCTCGGTTTCGAGTCGCAACAACTTACCCTAGAGACTGCGTCGTAATTAGCCATTCGCCCTTCGACACGCTCAGGTCGCTTCGACTCGCAACCGAGACGAACGGCTAACTGATTGATTTTTAAGATTTCGTAATCCGTTCGTGGTGAACCCTTCGATTCACCGTTCATCCTGAGGCTCTCGAAGGATGAACAATTCACTCAGGACGGGGCACTCGAACCATGAACGGGATTGCAACACAACCTCCCTAAGAGGGGGAAGATGGATAGGGGCGTTAGATTGAGCGATGTTGTCACGAAGACCTACGATGGGTTAAATAAAGACCATGAAGATTCTCCTGATCTCACCGGAACGAGAAAGGAAGAAAGAGGAGGCTTTCCTTTTCAGGATCGGGTTTCTCAACCTTCCCTATGTGGCAGCCGTCACTCCTTCGGGCGTAGAAGTCAGGATTATCGATGAAGCCTTTGAGAAGATCAACTTTGAGGAGAAAGTCGATTTAGTGGGCCTCACGGCCCAGACCCCTGCAGCGCCCCGCGCCTATCAGATCGCAGATGAATTCAGAAAAAGAGGAGTCCCGGTCGTCATGGGAGGCGTTCATGCCAGCATGCTTCCTGACGAGGCCCTTCGCCATGTCGATGCCGTGGTCATCGGCGAGGCAGAAGAGATCTGGCCTCAACTGATTGAAGATTTCAGAAAGGGGCAGTTGAAACAGATCTATCAGGCCAGCGGATTTATTAATCCCTCTCAGCTTCCTTTTCCGAAAAGAGAACTGCTCAACCCTAAGTTCTATTTACCCTTAAAACTCCTTGAGACGACCAGGGGATGTCCTCATCACTGTGACTTTTGCGGGGTCTCAAAATTTTTTGGTTTTAAATACCGTAATCGACCCATTGCCGAAATCGACCGGGAACTGGCAACCCTTTTTCAAAAGGGGCCGGTCATGAGCCCTTTCCCCAAGAAGGTTCTTTCGACCTTTAATAAGGACCTTCCCTATTTCCTCAAAAGAAAACTCCTTTATATCATTGACTCCAATATTGCCGGTGACAAACGATTTGCCCTGGAACTAGTCTCTCTTCTTAAAGAGTATGATCTCCTCTGGTACGGCCATGCGCCCGTCTCCATTGCCTTCGACCAGAAACTCCTCGAAGGTTTTTCACAAAGTGGATGCATTGCAATCAACATTGGTTTCGAATCGTTCTCATTAAAAAATCTGAAAGCCATGGGCAAGGGGTTCAATCAACCCCCTCATTATGCTGAGGCCGTCAAGAGAATACATGATCATGGCGTTGGCATTATGGGAACCTTTATTGTAGGCCTTGATGACGACGACCAGGGAGTGTTTCAGCGAATCATCGACTTCTGCGTTGATTCAAAACTTGACTGGGCCCTCACCTTCATTATGGCGCCCTATCCAGGGACCGAGTCCTATTTAAGATTGGAACGGGAGGGAAGGATTTTCTGCAGGGACTGGGAGAAATACGATTCCCTCAATGTGGTCTATCAACCCCTCCTGATGTCCGTGGAGAATTTGGAAAAGGGGATGAAGAGGATATGGAAAGAGGTCTTTTCGCTCCCTTCAATCTATAGGAGAATATTGAAGAAACCATGGATCCATCCTTTCTTCTACCTGGTCATGAACTTCCAATTTCACCATTTGACAAAAAAATGGTAAAATGACATCTATCACGGATAGGATGAGGTGGATCCGGTTTGAAAGGATGGGGTTGAATCTCCCGTCTTTTCTTAAAAGATCATCAAGCTTTGATAACAACTCATCATGCTTTAAATAGCAGGGTTTTTTATAAGAGGGGGAAATGACATCATGAACATCCACTTCTTTAAATTGGCATCACTCTTTTATCTGCTTGGAACATTATTCTATTCGGTCTATATCCTTCTCCTGAAAGAATCCCTCTTTAAGTTATCAACAATCATCGTCATCATTGGGTTTGTTTCCCATACTCTAGCTCTCATTGTACGTTATCTCGAAGCGGGTTACACCCCCGTGACCAACCTTCACGAGTCTTTCTCCTTCTTTGCATGGATGATCATCGGCATTCTGCTGATTGCCAATTTCAAATATAAGATTAAGGTCTTAGGGGCCTTCCTCACTTCCATTGCCCTCATCTTCATGCTCTTTGCTTTTGCCCTTCCCAAAGAGATCCTCCCCCTTGCACCCGTGTTGAGGAGTTTCTGGCACCCCTTCCATGTCACCTTCGCCTTTTTAGGGAATGCCATCTTCACGCTGGCCTTCTGTTGTGGGGTGATCTATCTCATTCAGGAGCATCAACTCAAATCGAAGAAGATGGGAGCTGTTGCGAAAAGGCTTCCTTCTCTCAAAGTTCTCGATGATCTGAACTACCAGTCTTTAAAGTTTGGATTTCCACTGCTAACCCTTGGGATCATCACGGGTGCTGTCTGGGCTGAATATGCCTGGGGACGATACTGGGGATGGGACCCTAAAGAGACATGGTCTCTGATTACCTGGTTCCTCTATGCAGCCATGCTCCACCAGCGTCTTACCGTTGGATGGAGGGGGCGGAAGGCTGCCATCATGGCCATTGCAGGATTTTTTGCTGTACTCTTCACTTTTTTAGGTGTCAATCTTATCCTTCCCGGATTGCATGCCTATTCAAATTGGAAACCATAAGAGGGACGCCCAATCTTTGGTGGAGTACTTTAACTTAACCTGGATAGCCAGTACTAAATAGGTTTTTGGAGGGTTGATAAAATCCGAAATTCGAATATCGAAATCCGAAACAAATTCGAATTTTCAAAAACCAAAATCTTTAAACTCTTTTGTTTAGAAAATTTGAAATTTGGTCATTTGAGATTGTTTCCCCGATAAAATCGGGGGATTTCGTGCTTCGGATTTAAATCCGCTTGATCAAGAATAACTTTAATACAATTATTTAATTCATAAGCGACCATACCTCAACATGAACCTGTGAAATAACAATGCTTGAACTGATTATTATTGGCTTAAATCACAAAACAGCCTCTATTGAGGCCCGGGAGAAACTGGCCTTCCAGGAATCGGAGATGGAGAAGGCCCTTTCTCAGGCCAATTCCCTTCCCTCGTTGAAGGAGAACATGATCCTCTCCACTTGTAATCGAGTGGAAGTCTATGCCATCTCGGAACATGCTGAAAAAGGCATCCTGGATCTGAAAGATTTTCTCTCCCGGTTCCACAACCTTCCTTTAATCCATTTTGAAAAAAACCTCTATTTCCTCGTCGGAGAAGAGGCAGTGAGACACATCTTCCGTGTCGCCTCCAGTCTCGATTCAATGGTGGTGGGCGAACCGCAGATTTTGGGACAGATCAAAAATGCCTACACCATGGCAACGGAATCAAACACCTCCGGCGTCATCCTGCACCGGCTTCTTCACCGGGCCTTCCATGTAGCCAAAAGGGTGAGGACCGAAACGCTGATTGGTAACAGCGCTGTCTCAATCAGCTCTGTTGCGGTCGAGCTGGCAGAAAGTATCTTGGGAAGCTTGGAACAAATATCTGTTCTCCTGATCGGGGCCGGTGAGATGTGTGAACTGGCTGCCCGTCACCTGGTGGCCGGAGGTGCTGGAAAAATCCTGGTGACCAACCGAACCTATGAGCGGGCCGTCTCTCTGGCCAAGGAGTTCAATGGGGAAGCCGTCCCATTTGACGAAATGGGACAGGGCATGAAAAGGGCGGATATTGTGATCAGTGCAACCGATGCTCCACAATATCTGATCAGTCATGACCAGGTGGTTAAGGTGATGAAGGAGCGGAAGCAGAGGCCCATCTTCTTTATCGATATTGCAGACCCCAGGGATATTGACCCGGAAGTTGGCGATATTGAGAACGCCTATCTTTACAATATTAACGACCTTCAAGATGTGGCCAACAAAAATATTAAAGACCGCGAAAAAGAGGTTCAAAAAGCAGAGATGATCGTTCAGGATGAGGTGATCAAATTCGTCCACTGGTACCAATCTCTCGAAATTACTCCTACGATCATTGCCCTTAGGAAAAAATTTGAGGAGATCAGAAAAAAAGAGCTGGAGAAAATGGTTTCCCTCCATCCCAATTTTTCTGAAAAGGAGCGACGCTCCCTGGAGGCCCTGACCTCAGCCATTGTCAACAAGATTCTCCATGATCCCCTGACCCGGCTCAAGCAGAAAGACGAAGAAGCGATGTCAGATTTCTATGTTAATTCCCTCAGAGCCCTCTTTCAACTTCCGGATCATGCAGGGGTAGAAATCAAGGAGGAGGAGTGATATGCCGGAATTCAGACAAAACATGGTCTCAAAGGAATGGGTGATCATTGCCACCGAGAGAGCAAAAAGGCCAGACCAGTTCCTACAGAAAAAGGAGGGAAAGAAACCTCTTCCCCTTCATCAAGACGATTGTCCCTTTTGCCCGGGTAATGAATCGAAGACGCCTCCTTCCCTCTTCTCTATCGAAAAGAGTGGGGCCTGGTCGCTCCGGGTCGTCCACAATAAATTTGCCGCCCTTCAGGACCATCTCACCACAAAAAGGAAACATGAAGGCCGATTCCTTAAAGCCGACGGATTCGGAATCGCAGAGGTCATCATTGAGACCCCCATCCATAACCGGACGATCGCCACGATGGACCTGGAGGAAGTCAGAAATACGGTGATGGCTTACAAAGAACGATACATCGCCCTTTCAAAGACAGAGCAAATCGATCTCATTACCATTTTCCGAAACTACGGCGAGAAGGCCGGAACATCTCTTGAGCATCCCCATTCCCAGATCATTGCCACCCCTATCGTCCCTCCCCACGTGAGAAATCCGCTCTATCAATCTCAGCTCGCCTGCGATACCTTCGGAGACTGCATCTATTGCGGAATGATGGAGGAAGAACGGCGTCAACAGGTGAGAGTGGTGGACGAGACCAAATATTTTGTCGTCCTCTGCCCCTTTGCCTCCCGTTCTCCCTTTGAAACTCGAATCTATCCCAAAATCCATCGTTCCTCCTTTATCTCGATTTCGGATGAAGAGTTGATGGAATTCGCTACCGTGCTTCAACATACGCTAAAGAGGCTCTACGTCGGATTGAACGATCCGGACTATAACTATATTATTCGGTCCGTTCCTACAGAGGATTGTGAGGTCAAGTATCATCACTGGTATCTTGTCATCGTTCCCAAATTAACCACACCCGCAGGGTTCGAAATCGGGACAGGCATCTATATCAACACAACCCTGCCGGAACAATGCGCAGAATTTCTAAGAGGTGTAACGATCCAATGACCCTACGCAGACTGAGAATCGGAACCCGGAGAAACCAGCTTGCCCTCTTTCAGGCCAGCCACATGAACAAGATGCCTCTTCTGGGAAAAAAGATTCTCATCACCCGTGCACGGGAGCAGTCGAGTGAATTTACGACCCGGCTTAAGAAACTCGGAGCAGAGGTCATCGAATTTCCCACGATCGAGATTGTCCCGCCTTCCAGTTGGAAGGGAGTGGACCACGCCATCGCTCAACTCAAATCTTACGACTGGGTGATCTTCACCAGCGCCAACGGCGTTAACTTCTTCTATCAAAGGCTAAAGGAAAAGGGTAAGGATCGACGCTCCCTCTCGGGTTTAAAAATCTGTGCGATCGGCCCCGCTACGGCAAAACAGTTAAAAAAACGAGACACGAGGGTCGACTATATCCCGAAAGAGTTTATCGCTGAATCGATTCTCAAGGGATTTAAGAAGATAGGCATTAAAGAAAAGCAAATCCTCCTGGCCAGGGCGAAAAGAGCAAGAGATGTCCTGCCTGAAGGTTTGAAAAAAATGGGGGCAAAAGTTGATGTGGTCGCAGTCTATCGGACAGTCAAACCAAGGGGAGGATCGAGGAGATTAAGACAGCTTCTTGAAAAAGGAAAAATTGATGTCATCACTTTCACTTCCTCTTCAACGGTCAGCCATTTCATCGATCTCCTGAAAAAAGAGGATGTGAAAAACCTTTTAAAAGGGGGGGCCCTTGCCTGCATCGGACCGGTTACTGCTCGGACTGTCAAGGAAGCCGGCTTGAAGGTCCATATCCAACCCAGAGAATTTACAATCCCCGGACTGACTCAAGCGATCGTTGAATACTTTTAAAAATAACCAAAGCCTAAAAGAATAACTCCCCCTCTCCCCCTCTTATTTAAGAGGGGGCTGGGGGGCGTTAATGGTGATTGGAATTCAATTTCTGATGTCATATTGATAACCAGGGCAAAAGAGGAAATATTTGATAATGGATCGAAAATCTATCGAAGTCATCCTTTTTGATCTCGGCAATGTCATCTGCCCGTTCAACCATTACCAGATTGCAGAAAAACTTCTCCCTTTTGTTCAACGAAGGGAATTTCAAGATCCGAACAAGATCTTTTCCTACCTCTTCGATTGGCAGAATGGGGTTATCAATTCCTTCGACACAGGAAAATTATCACCTCAAGAATTTTTTCAATCTCTGAAGGAATCGCTAAAACTCTCCATCTCTTTTGATGCCTTTGTTCCGATCTGGGATCGCATTTTTGTCGAGGATCGAGAAGTCTCCGAAATCATCCGCTCCCTGAAGAGAAGATACCGACTCGGTCTTCTTTCCAATACCGATTCCCTCCACTTTGAGTATATCGTCTCAACCTTCCCTGTGGTGTCCGAGCTCGAGAAATGGATTCTATCCTATGAGGTGGGATTTAAGAAGCCTGCCTCACAGATCTTCCAAAAAGCGATTCAATGGGCAGGGGTTGAGCCAGAAAGAATTCTCTTTATCGACGACACTAAAGGACACGTGGAGGCCGCTGTCTCCTTAGGCATCCGGGGCATCCATTTCGTTTCCGCCCAACAACTAAGAGAAAAATTAAAAGTTTTTTTATGATAAAATTTTTTTTGATTTCTTAATCATAATTTGCTAATTTGTTTTTAACTTTGGAACGTAAAAAGGTGAAAGGTAGGGAGGTTAATAATGGTCCAAAAGAATGGAGAGAAGCCTTCGACAAAGAAAGACCTTGTTGAGTTTGAAGATAGAATCGTTCATCAATTTAAGATCATTTCTGAGGAATTAATGCAAAAAATTGATCTTGTGGCTGAAGGGGTTACAAATGTTAATGAAAATTTGGGGCGAGTCGAACAAAGATTAGTCGAAAAAGTTGTTAATGTTGAAAATGATCTTTCATCCATCATTCGTGTTTCTTATCTTGATCTTAGTAAACGTGTGGATGACCTCGATCGCCGTGTAAAAGAATTAGAAAAAACCATCAGCCACTGACTATCTCCTTTCCTCTTGTCATTCTTATCAAAACTATTTTCTTTTCTGAAAAGCTTCTGAGAGATAAACCTTTCCTGATTTATATCAGTAATTGTTGTTATTCCTTTTCCTTGACACACACCCTCTTTTTTCATAGACTCAACTCATCCAATATTGCTTCTTCAAGGAGATAAAAAAATGGCTACGTTGAGAGAAGTGGTGGTCGTGGATGCGGTGCGGTCTCCTATTGGCAAGTCGGGCTGGAAGGGAATGGAGAAAGGCGGTCAGCTCTGCCAGGCATCGGCTCAAGATCTCATGGCCAATACGATCCGAGGATTACTGGAAAGAGTCAGTTCCCGGTCCCTAAAATTTAATGAAGCCGAGATCGAAAATGTGATTATTGGATGCTTGAGCCAGATCGGTGAGCAGGGTCTTAATATAGCGCGTATTGCCTCACTCCTCGCCGGAATCCCACAAGAAGCCTCTGGCTGTACTGTGAATCAATATTGCAATAGCGGCCTCAAGGCGATTAATATCGCAGCGCATGAAATCATGGTGGGAGAAGGAGACATCATGATCTGCGGAGGTGTGGAGATTATGTCTCACTATGGTATGATCTCCGATCTTCAGGTAGCCATGAAGGCAAATTATCCTGTGCGTTTGTCACCCCGGCTCTCGGAGACAGGAATGACTGTGACTCAGGGGGTCTGTGCCGAGATGATCTCCGCGGATCAAAGGCACACCCGGGAGGATCTGGAACGTTTTGGCATGTGGAGCATGCAGAAGGCGGTTGAGGCTGAGCGAAAAGGATGGTACGTAGATCATATCGTCCCGTTCGAGTTCACCTGGGAAGGCGCGACCCGGAAAGTAGAAAAGGATGAAGTCCTTCGAACAAAGGCAATCGAAGACTCAGAAGCATACCTTCAAAGTCTTATGGCGCTTCCGACCCCTTTCAAAGAGCATGGTCTCGTCAGCCCAGGAAGCTCCTCACAGATCGTGGATGGAGCCGCTGCAGTCATGCTCATGAGTGGGACAAAGGCCGAGGAATTGGGGCTTGAACCCCTCTGCAGAATCAAGACTAGCGCTGTGGCAGGAGGTGCGCCGGTACCGATGCTCCTTGCGCCAATTCCGGCTGTGAAAAAGGCCCTTCAGCGGGCTGGCAAAACGATTGATCAGATGGACATCATCGAGCCCAACGAAGCATTCGCCTCTCCACTGCTCCAGTTTGCAGATGAACTGGGATACGGTCGCTTCGATCCCAGAGTGAACCCAACAGGTGGCGCCATTGCCTTGGGCCATCCCATTGGCGCCTCTGGTGCATTATATTTTGGGGAGATGGTCCACCATCTAAAACGTACGGGCGGAAAGGTGGGGCTCCAAATGCTTTGCGGTGGCGGAGGAGTGGGTATTGCCACCGTGGTAGAAGCAGTCTGATGAGAGCTTTGAAAAACTACTTTAAGCTCTCATGATTATACAGATTTTAAAAAAGACTCCAGAGATTTCTTGTTACAGGTCCCTTTTCTTAGCCCAGGTCACCGAGCTCGTATTGCAGAATTCCGATCAGGGTGATGGCGGCAGTTTCTGTTCGCAGAATACGCTGGCCCAGTTTTACAGGGAGGAAACCCTGTCTCTCAACCAATCTCACCTCTTCTTCAGCAAATCCCCCTTCGGGTCCAACCATGAGATAAACTTTAGCTGAACGAAAAATCCCAAATCCCCCCTCTCCCCCCTTTTCCAAAGGGGGGCATAATACAGAAATCTTCCTGAGGACCTCTTTCAGGCTCTTACCCTCTTTTTCATAGAGGAGAATTTTCAACACTTCTCCCTGGCAATACTCCAGCGTTTCTTCAAAGGAACAATACTTCTCAATCCTCGGCACTCTTGCCCTTCTCGACTGCTGGACTGCTTTGACTGCAATCTCTTGCCAGCGGTGAGCCTTCTTCTGTTTGGATTCCCTTTCCTCCAGAGAAATCGACCTTTCGGATTTAAAAGGGACGATCGCTGCAACACCCAACTCCGTGGTTTTCTGAATGATCCATTCCATTCGTTCTTTCTCAGGGAGAGCTTGGAGGAGGATGATCTCAGCGGGAGATTCTGTTGGGAAAAGAAATAAATCGAAAATGAGAACGGATGCCTTTTCTTTTGAAAGTTGGAGGACTCTTCCACGCAAATCCTTTCCCTGGGAATCGGTCAGGGTGATGATGCTTCCCACACGTCCTCCCTGAACTCGAAAGGCCTCCAGAGGAGGCCCTTCGAGAATAATTTCTTTACCTGCTTCAAGCTTCTGATTTAGAACGATTCTATCCTTCACAGGAGGGTTTTCCCCTTTTTTTCTTCTTCTCCTTGGTTTCCTCTCCGACCCCCTCATACTCTTTGATCTTCTTTCCTAAATCCTGAAGTCGCTTGTCCACCAGATCATTAACCGTGTCTTCTTTAAACCGTCCATTCTCCAGCCGGCCGCCTGCCTCCACCCCAGTCAAAATCTCAATCCCATGATCAATTGTTTTCACCAGATAGACATGAAACTTCCCTTCCTTGACTGCCTGCACCACATCTTTTCTCAACATGAGATCATCAACATTGAGGTGAGGAATCATCACACCCTGCTTTCCTGTTAAACCCTTCGCCTTGCAAACCTCAAAGAAGCCCTCGATCTTCTCATTCACCCCGCCAATCGGCTGGATTTCTCCTTTCTGGTTGACCGAACCTGTGACGGCAAGATCCTGCCGTAAGGGAAGGCTTGAGAGGCTCGAAAGAAGCCCATAGAGTTCTGTGGAGGAGGCGCTGTCTCCTTCCACTCCACTGTAAGACTGTTCAAAACAGATGCTGGCGCTCATGGTGATCGGCTTGTCCTGAGCATATCGGTCCCGGAGGTATCCCGAAAGGATATAGACCCCTTTATTATGGATAGGGCCGCTCATCTCTGATTCTCTTTCGATATTTATAATTCCAGCCTTGCCCAGGGAGGTCTTCACTGTAATTCGCGAGGGTTTCCCGAAGGAATAATCTCCCATGCTATAGACGGACAGGCCATTGATCTGACCCACAACCATTCCATCGGAGTCAATCATGATGATTCCCTCATCGATCATCTCCTGTATTTTCTCTTCGATGAGATTGACCCGGCGGGTCTTTTTCTCAACGGCCATATCCACGTGTTTCTCTTTGACGATATCGCTTCCATCCTTCGAAGCCCAATAGTTGGCCTCCCTCAGGAGGTCGGCAATGAGATGAAACCGGGTGGTCAGTTTCTTCTGCCTCCCCGCAATCTCCATCCCGTATTCTATCACAGAAGCTACCCCTGTCTTATCGAAGGGCTTCAATTTTTCCTCGTTGCAGATCTTACAGATGAAGGAAACGTACTGGTTGACTTTCGTTTCATCCTGCTCCATAACCGAATCGAAGTCAGCCTTGATCTTAAAAATCTTCTTAAAGTCATCATCCAGGCCGAAAAGAAGATGGTAGAGATGGGCATCGCCGATCATAATGACCTTTGTGTTACATTCGATGGGCTCCGGCTTAAGAGCCGTGGTGGCGAAGAAGTAGAAGGGATCGTAAGTCTGGACCTCCATCACCTGATTCTTCAGGGTCCGTTTCAACGCGGGCCAGACCCCTGGTTCAACAAGACTGTCCAGGGCGTTAATAATCAAATACCCGCCATTGGCTCTTAAAAAAGACCCTGCCTTGATATGGGTGAAGTCAGTTTTCCAGACTCCGGAGCGTTCCACCACCCTTTCGATGGTGCCAAAAAGGTTCCGGTAATTGGGCGTCATTTCAACAATAATTGGCGCTCCCTTGGTCTCGGAATTATCAACCACAACATTAACCTGATATTCGGTGAAGGTATCCACCGGCTGAGGCAAAACCAGCCCTGGCAGAGGAGAGGGTGCCGCTTCCTCCTTCTCCCTGAACCGGGGAAGATTGGCCAGAATATCCTCCTGGGCCTCATCCAGGTAGCGATGGATCTTTTCATCGTTAAATCTCTCCTTGATATCTGAGATCGAGTCTTTGACGATCGGCGAAATCATTTCCATATCCAGGGCCGACAATTGATCCTTGATCTCTTTCTCTGATTTCCGGGTCTCTTTGAAGATAATCTCCAATTCGTTGATCAGCTCAACCTGCGCTCCCTTAAGCCTCTCCAGTTCCTCCTTGGTGAATTTATTCTCTTCCACCATCGATTCCAACTGCTCAATGTTGACAGGGTTTCCCTCCACCACCGGAAAGATACCAGGACGGGAATAGGGCCCCATTTGAATCTGAACGAGAGCAAACCCTTCTTTGTTCACCTTCTTTTCAAACTCCCGGAACATCTCGGCCTGCCTGTTCCTGAATCCTTCGACCAGCTCCTTCTTCTTATTCTGGTAGTTCTCATTTTCAAAAATGAGAGGGACCTTCTTCTTGAGGCCTTCGATCAAGGTCTCCATCTCTTTTTTAAAACGATTTCCCTCGCCTGCGGGAAGACTGATCATATGGGGCATATCCGCGTTTTTAAAGTTATTCACGTAGCAGAGGTCATTGGGAATCTTTCCTGTGACATCGAGTCCTTTCAGGACCATCTTGATTGTTGTGAAACGTCCTGTCCCCGCCAGGCCGGTCACAAAGATGTTATAACCGATGCTGTTAATCCCGAGCCCGACGCGTATTGCCTCCAACGCTCTCTCCTGACCGATGATTTCCTCACAGGGTTGGACCGATTCCGTCGTCTCAAAGGAGAGCGAATCAGGGTCGCATCGCCATCTCAATTTCTCTACGGGCACTTCATTGTAAAGTCCATTTGGCATGAGCTGTTCCTCCCATGAAAAAACTCTTTTGGTTCTATTTAGAGTCCGTTTATAAACTAACTGTTTCAAGAAAGATGTCATTCCGGCGAAAGCCGGAATCCAGTTCTTTCAAGGGCTTCTGGATGCCCCGATTAAATCGGGGCATGACGGACAAACTGAATTTATAAACAGATTCTATTTATAATAGTGAGTGAAAAAAGTCAATGTAAACAAGAGGGAAATGGAGTTAAGAGTTAAGAATGAAGAGTTATGAGTTATGAATTGTGATTTATGAATGGGAAATTGAATTCAGATGCCTTCTCTGGCAAGTTCATGGATCAGATTTTTCGCTTTCTCTGATACCCTTTTGGGAATCTTCACAATCACCTTCACAAATTGGTCCCCTCTGCCCTCTTTCTGAAGGTGGGGAATGCCGAGTCCCTTTAATCGCAACTTCGTATGAGTCTGGGTTCCTGGAGGGACTTTGATTCTCTTCGTCCCTTCAAGCGTCGGAACCTCAATCGACGTTCCCAGAACAGCCTCTGAAAAATTGATCTCCTTTTCTACGACCAGGTCATCTCCCTCCCGGGAAAAGACAGGATGTTCCCGGATGGAAATCTGCAGATATAGATCACCCGGAGGAGCGCCCTTTCTACCAGGCATTCCTTTTCCAGAAAGCCTCAGCTTCTTTCCCTCTGGTATGCCTTTGGGAATCTTCACCGAGACCTCTTCGGTTTTGCCGTCTCTTGGATACGAAATCCTTTTTTCTCCGCCTGAAACCACCTCTTCGAGAGAGATCGCTAATTCGTAAAGGATGTCTTCTCCTTTCTGGGGTGCCCGTCCCATATCCTGATAACCATAGGAACTACCGAACATATCCCCGAAATCGAAACCGCCCCTTCCTCCTCCGAATTTGAACTCTCGCCGCCCTCTTCCGCCAAAGAGGCCCGAAAGAATTTCATCAAAATCGAAACCCCTGAAAATATCTTCCTGGGTGAATCGCTGACGGAATCCTTCGGCTCCAAAGGTATCATACTGCTTTCGTTTCTCTTTATCGCTCAGAACTGCATAAGCTTCGTTAATCTCCTTGAAACGTTCCTCTGCCTCCTTCTTATTCGGATTCCGGTCCGGATGATATTTCATGGCCAGTTTCCGGTAAGCCCGTTTGATCTCTTCATCGCTGGCGCTCTTGCTGACGCCTAAAACTTCATAGTAATCCCGGTTTGCCATTATCCTTTACCTTCAGCTTCCAATTCGAACCGCTGGCTATAGGCCTCCTGGATGATCCGGTTGAGGTATTCTTCCGGATCATCAATCGCCTCCTTGGTGATTACAAATTCCCTCCGGCCGACTCTATCCCGGATCAATTTTATCCCATGTTCATAATCTTTTAACAGGCGGGAGCAAATGACCTGCCCTTTCATATCCTCTTCAAGGGCCATGTCCGTTATCCGATCAATGGCCTCGCTGTCAAACTGGAGTCGTACTCCATTTCGTTGTTGGAATTCTTTTTCAAACTCCTCGACCTGTCGTTGAACCTCCACCACTTCTTCAAAAACAGTGTTGACATCGTAACCTTTATCCACCATCCTCCGGGCAATGAGATTGATCCTGCTCTCTGGAAAGGCGATGCCATAGCGTCTACGAAACTCTCCTTCCCTCCTCAAAATCGACTCCTTCAACTCCAACCTCTCCTGTGAAAAAAGCCTTTCGAACCTGGCCACCCTCTCGGGATGCATCGGGTCTTCGAGCAATTGTTCCAGTTCCTGCTCCGGATGTCTGACCACCTCGCGGGTTACGACTAATTGCTTGATTCCAGTGGAGGGAAGCCGTTTCTCAAATTTAAGGAGCACCTTCTCCACAGCGCTGACCAATCCCCTTGCGCCTGTTTTCTCTTCATAAGCCTTCACCGCCAGTTCGTAAAGAGCGGCCTCTTCAAACTGGATGTCGATCCCATACGATTTAAAATCCTTCTTCTTTCCTAAGATGATGGGGTTATTTGGATTCTTCAGGATGGCAAAGAGATCCTCTATTTCCAGTCTCTCAAAAACGGCGGTGACCGGAAGCCTTCCGATGAATTCCGACTCAAACCCGAAGGCAATGAGATCCTCAGCCTTCACCTGTTTGAGATATTCAGCCCTTTCATCTTTTGAGCGGATCTCCGCCCTGAAACCGATCCCCTCCTGGTTTAGTCGTTTCTTCACCATCTCTTCCAGGCCGTTGAAAGCTCCGCTCATGATGAAGAGGATATGTTTCGTATTGATCGTCCGCTTCTCCTTCTTTCCGGTTTTCCGGTAATGTTCGATAGCCTCCAGCTGTGAAATCGGATCATGGGGAACTTTAAGGTCCACCTCCGTCTCTTCCATCGGTTTGAGGAGAGCCCGTTGGACTCCTGTTCTTGAAACATCCGGGCCGATGGTATGGTTGGATGATGCGATCTTGTCGATCTCATCGATATAGATAATTCCATACTGAGCCATTTCAATATCGCCATCGGCCTCATAAACGAGATCGCGGACGAGATCCTCCACATCCCCTCCCACATAACCCGTCTCGCTAAACTTTGTGGCATCTCCTTTGACAAAAGGAACACCGATCTTCTTTGCAATCAACTTGATCAGATAGGTCTTGCCTACGCCAGTGGGCCCAACCATCAGGATATTGTTTTTAATGTGCCCGACCCCTTCATACCGGGTCTTTCCCTTTCTCTGCTCAGTGAACTGGATCCGGTTGAAGTGGGTGCAGATCTTAGTGGCCAGAATCTCCTTTGCCTCTTCCTGCCGGATGATGTAATCATTGAGAAAGGCTTCCAGCTCCTCGGGTTTCAGATCGAATTGAATATGGTGTTTCTTCTTCTCACCGGTCTCTTTCTCTTCTTTCGAGACCTCTTCAGCATGAGGTTTGGGAAAGAGCATGGGAACGACCAGCCGGATCCGGTCTCCATACTTCTTCCCTAAATACTCATTCAGTTCCTTCTCCAGTTCCTTCTGGTCCGGGATTTTTGAATCGGAATCTTTCATTGACACCAAACTCCTTTTCTTTTCAGGGGTTAATAAATATAATATAACCCTTACCCCCCATTTGCAACCCCCTCCATCAGGAGAGAAGGGCCCAAGGGGTCGAGGGTTCAAGGATTCGTATATGCTTGATCACTTTTCTCGACTTTTTGCTGGAACCCTTGACCCCTTGAATCCTTGAACCCTAATAGGAAAAAGAGGTTTAGAAGATGAAGGGTTTGATCAATACAAAAGAAGGTTATGAAAACTTGATGGTTTTCAGTCGGTCCCCTTCCCATATAAACTGCCGTCTCTTTCTTTTTCGGCAGACCTTTCCTTCTTGAAACATGGCCCCGACCAGCAGGGGAAGGGCAACAGTGGCATCCATATAGACAGCCGCATAGGTTGATTCTTTCTCAATCTTTCCCCAGGACTTTGCTTCCTCAAAGGTGCACCCTGAGAGGCCGCCCCATTTCGGGTCATCCGTGGTCACCTGAAAGGCAAACCGGTGACCGCTCTTTCTCAGGAAGAGGAGTTCGCTCACTGGCCCCAATTGCTGAATATAATTTTTCGGGACCCCCCCTCCGATATAGATCGCTCCGGTCGTTTTAGCCATTTTTTTGAGCTGTGCAATCTCAAAATTATCTCGAATCTGGTCGATAATCAGTCCGTCAGAGGGATCTTTTTTTTGGGCATGGAGAAAGGTCAAACCGATCCCAATCGAACTGTCGCTTAGGGCGGGGACAAAGACTGGAACGCCGCACCGGGTGGCTGTCTTGAGGATCGATCCATCATCTCGTATGTGCTTGCCGAGAACCTCCAGGTATCGCCTTGAAGATACGGCCTTCTCTCCCAACTCCTCAGGAACCTCGGAAAGAAGTTTGATGACCTGGTTAATCTCGTGATCATCCATCAGGGCATCATAGACCCGCACAATCCGGTGCTTCCTCAGTGCATCATCGTCCCCTTCCACGGACCCGATATAATGTCGATATCCGAAACCCTCAAAGAGGTCGTGGAACATGTTGGCGCCCGTGGAGACGAGGACATCGACCAATTTCATCTCGATCATATCATGGATCACCCTCCGCATCCCGCCCGGAATCATGGCACCGGATAACCCCATAAAAATGATGCAGGATGGATCGGAAAGCATCTTTCTAAACACCTCAAAACATTTAAAGAGGTTCCGGCTCTGAAAAGAGGTGCGCTGGAAGGCCTGGACCAGATCATAAAGACTCTGGGTTTTTCTCAAATCGATCGATTGAACAGGCTGATGGAGGAGTGTCGATTTCCTTTTTTTTCTCATCGGCAAAATGACCTTAGGGAACGCTGAATCGTTGCGGAAATTAACAAATTGAAAAAGATAAGTCAAGAAATAAGTGTGAAATAAGTGTGGTTTTATGGGATTCCCTAAATTTGCCAAATTTCTTGACAATCGAAATGAAATGAGATAATTATTTGAAGTTGTAAATAGGATACGATTTTTTCGGAAAGGCTGAACGTTTATGAAAAAAAGTTCGATCCGAATTGCCATCGTAGGTGTCGGAAACTGTGCCAGCGCTCTCATCCAGGGGATTGAATTCTACAGGGATCACAGTAGGAAAAATCCGAAATTTGACCCCCTGGGGTTGATGCATGTGGATCTTGGAGGCTATCGGCCCTGGGATATCGAGGTGGGAGCAGCTTTTGATATTGACCGTAGAAAAGTTGGCAAACCTCTCCGCGAGGCCATTTTTGCCAGGCCTAATTGCACTCAGACGATCTACTCCCAATTCAACAATTCAGGCGTCGTCGTCTCTATGGGGGAACCACTCGATGGCGTTTCTGAACATATGAAAGATTACCCAGAAGACCGCATCTTCACGGTGGCCAATGAGAAACCCTGTAATGTGGAAAAGGTTCTCAAGGAATCAGGTGTGGAAATTCTTCTCAACTATCTTCCTGTGGGATCGGATCAGGCAACCCAATTCTATGCAGAAGCCTGTCTGAACACCGGGGTCAGCTTGGTTAACTGTATGCCCAGTTTCATCGTCTCCGATTCCAAATGGGCAAAACGGTTTGAGGAGAAAGGTATTCCGGCTGTAGGGGATGATGTGAAGTCCCAGATGGGCGCTACCATCATTCATCGGGCTCTGGCCAAACTGTTTGAGGACCGTGGAGTGAAACTGGACCGGACCTATCAGATTAATACAGGCGGAAATACAGACTTCCTCAACATGCTCAACCGGAGCCGTTTGAAGAACAAACGGATCTCTAAAACTGAAGCCATTCAGTCACAACTCGGTGTCCCTCTTGAGCCAGAGAATATTCACATCGGCCCATCCGATTATGTCCCCTGGCAGAATGACAACAAGGTCTGCTTCCTCCGGATGGAAGGAAGGGGATTTGGAGAGATTCCTTTGCATCTCGAAATGAGACTCTCCGTGGAAGATTCTCCCAACAGCGGTGGGATCACCATCGATGCCATCCGGTGCTGCAAGATCGCCCGCAACCGAGGAATCAGTGGCCCTCTCCTCTCCATCTCCGCCTATGCGATGAAACACCCCCCGATCCAAATTCCAGATAATGACGCCAAACGGATGGTGGAGGAATTCATTGAGGGAAAGAGGGAAAGGTAATTCAAAGTTCGGAGTTCGGAGTCCAGAGTTCGGAGGTTAAAAAAAATTCGGAAAGCTTATTCCTTAAAAGAAGTTAATCCGCTTTTATCTCCA
>Ga0194120_10001924_pt1 | contig 36592 bp, 25 predicted proteins | sample TA2MahCa65mmetaG_FD_148642 | JGI IMG/M metagenome (GOLD analysis project Ga0194120, IMG submission 148642) | Freshwater microbial communities from Lake Tanganyika, Tanzania - TA2015019 Mahale Deep Cast 65m | ecosystem: Environmental > Aquatic > Freshwater > Lake | place: Tanzania: Lake...
GATCGAGCACGAGGACGCGCTGATGAGCATCGAAGAGGGCCTGACGAAGGCGATCGACTTCCTGACCGACGCGATCATCGAAGAGAAACCCGCCACGCCGTGGTGGGTGTGAATGAGTCGGAGCAGTTCACTCGTCTCGGTCGGCCTCTGGCAGCTCCAGTTGCCGCGGCAATGCGCTGACTTGCTCAGGGGCCTCGACCGATTCCATGGCGGTCATTTCGGCCACGCGATTCGTGCCAGGGAGCAGCCGCGACTCGAACGATCCAACGGCCTTGTTGTAGGCGTTCGTCGCTGAACCGAGCTGCGTTCCAACCTTCGCCAGGAGTTCGGCGAAGGTGCGGAATCGCTTGACCAGGTCTTTGGCGTGCTCGCCGATGCGAGCCGCATTCTCAGCAAGCGCGACGTTGCTCCAGTGCATGGCCACCGTCCGCAGGAGCGCAAGGAGCGTGCTCGGCGTGACGACGAGCACATACTGGTTCATGGCATCAGCGTGTAGCGAAGGGTCCGTCTCGAACGCGGCAGTGAACGCGCTCTCGATCGGGATGAAGAGCACGACAAACTCCATGTCGCCACCCACCGCCTCGGCGTACCCGCGCGAGGCGAGCGCCTTGACATGAGTTCGCACCGCATCAGCATGTGCAGACCGTGCGACGGCGCGCTCAGCATCAGTCGCCGTGGGCTCGATCGACGCGAGGTAGGCGGCCAGGGGGACCTTGCTGTCCACGGCGATCGTGCGTTCACCCGGAAGCTTGACCACCATGTCCGGGCGCAGGCGGCCATCTTGGCTGGCGACGGTGGACTGCTCATCAAAGTGAATCCCCGCTTGCAGGCCCGCCATTTCGACGACCTGGCGCAGCGCGATCTCGCCCCACTGACCGCGTTGACGATTGTCGCTGAGCGCGCTTGAGAGTCGCTGCGCCGCGGTGCTGGCGGCTTGCTGCAGTTCGGAGATCTGCCGCAGCTGTTCCGTGAGCGCCTTCGCATCGCCCTCGCGCTTTTCGCCGAGAGACTTCACGAGCGCTTCCTGCTTGACGAGCTGTTCCTGGAGCGGCTTGAGCGTGGCGTCGATCGCCTGTTGGCGCGCGGCGAGATCCTGTTCTGAGAGTTTCTTCTGACCCTCGAACTGTTCCTTGGCCTGCTTGAGAAGCTGCTCGGCGCTGGCCTGCAGGACCTTGGCGCCGGTCGCCTCGAAGGTTGCTTTCAGTTGCTCTTGTGCGTGCGCGAGGAGTTCGGCCTGTTCACGCAGGTTGCGCTCGCGTTCGGTGAGTTCGGTCCTGAGCGCGCTGAACTCGGCTTGCAGCGACGCGCGAGCCGCGGACTCGGCGTCGGCGCGATCACGCTCGGCTTTGGCGGCTGCGACGAGTTCCTGGGCGCGCGTGGTCACGGCCGCGAGGGTGGCCTTGGTCCCGGCATGCGCCTGTTCGGCGGTCGAGGCCCGCTCGCGCGATTGTGCCAACTCCTGCTTCAGGCCTGCGGCCTCGTTTCGAGCGAGTTCAGCAGCCGCGTGTTCGGCTGCCTGCGACGCCGTCTGGCGCGCGCGGATGGCAAAGAAGGCGAGGGCGGCGCCGACGGTGGCGCCAAGGACGAGACCGATGATCAGTGAGATGGCGTCCATGAGGGGATCGTAGGGTGACCCTTCAACGCTCCGATCACCCTAGCGTGACAGACCCCTCACAGATCCATCAGCGCCGCCCGCGTGCCGGCCTTGGCGAGCAGGCTCGCGGCCTGGTCGGCGAAGGGCTGACCGCTCGCGCGCACGGCAGCGATGAGCTGCTCGATCTGCTTTTCCTTGCGCAGGTAGCCGAGCACGACGGTGCCAACCGCGTTCGCATCGATCGATGAGAAGAAGTCGATGCCTTCGCGATAGACGATGCGGCTCGACAGGCTCTTGGCCACCATCCACGCCTGGTAGGGCGCCGGCAGCACGGTGAAGAGCCGATCGCCGACGGCCTTGGCAAGCACCTCGGGAACGTGCTCCAGAATCACATCGCGCATCGCCGCCTTGTCTTCGGCGCTCCATGAGCCCATGCTGGCGTTCACCGCATCGGCCGCAGCGTTCATCGCCTTGGAGAGTCGGGTGCTGAGTTCCGGAAGCGGCACGCTTGAGTGTCGACGTCCCTCAGCCAGGAGCAGTTCGGCCTCGCGGCGGGCGAACTCGCGCAGCTTCACGAGCACTTGGTCCACGAAAGCATCCTTGAGCTTCATGAACTCGGCTTCCTCGAGCAGCATGCTGGCTTGGATCTCGTAGGAGCTCGTGATCACGCCGCACTTGTTGGCGCTCGAGTCCTTCATGATCAAGCAGCCCTTTTCAGAGAGCCGCACGCGCGCTTCGGGCGTCAGGAAGAGGTTCGCGCCTTCCACGATGATCGGGCTGCTCGGACGACCGTCCGCGAGGAGATAGTCCTTCCAGTTGCGCTCGTTGATCGTCGCAGGGCGGCCACCGCCGGGGATGAACGCATCGGCAACCACCCGGTTGTGCAGCGTGTTGCGCAGCTGGGCGCCATCGGGCGCCTCGACCGGAACAATGCGGCCCTTGGGCCCGAGCTTTCCAGTGTTGAACCGAGCGATCGGCAGCCCATCATGGAAGAGCCGCAGAAGCTCCGCATGATCGAGTCCATCGGGATCCTCGCCGCAGCCCGAACCATCCGCCACGCCCACGATGCGCGCGTTCGCGCCGTAGTCGCGCTCAAGAATCCGCATCATGTTGCCGGCGACATCCCCATCGGGGCCACCGGTGATCTTCACGGTGAAGGGCTGCTTGGTCGGCTCGATGCCGCGGGCGCGCAGCGAGCAGGCCAGGAACACGTTGACGCCCTCGCTCGTCACGCCGTAGACCTTGTGGTTGATGCCGGCGCCGGGCTTCGAGCTCATGAAGGCGCTCGGCAGCGCGTAGCCGCGACGACGCGCACGCGCCACGATCCAGTCGATGTGCTCAGGCGTGATGTTTTCGTCAGGTCCGAGGTAAATGAACTCCTGGAATCCAAGACGGTCGACCACGCGGCCGCGCACGGTCGGGTCGCTCGTGATCAGGTCGAGCAAGCAGTCGACGAATGCCTTCACGCAGCGGTTGGTGTCGGCGGGAACTTCAAGCAGGATCGCGCACTTCGCGCCACCCTCGGGGATGTCCTTGTTCTTGAGCTGCTGCGCGAACGCAAGCCCATAGACCTCGTCGTACAGGCGATCGACTTCGCGCTCGTACTGCGCCTGCGTGGTCGGCCGCACCACGCGCAGGCCGCCGCGCGCGATTTCCTTGAAGCGCACATGGAAGCCGTTGAAGCCGCGGCCGTGCACGAAGAATGCTCCGAACGGAGTCTCGGGGCGCGTCGTGCCGACCATGAACGACGGATCGAGCCGCAGCGCGAAGCCGAATCGATCGGCAACATGGCAGTTGGTGCGCAGCGTGGCGCGCATCGCTTCGAGCGTCGTGCGAAGGATCGTCAGCGTCGTTTCGCCGTCTGACTTCTGCGCGGCCTCGGCGTCGAGGGCCTCGAGTGCCTTGAAGAACGCACCATCATCGCGCGCGCCCGCCGGATCGAATCGGCGCATGAACGCATCGACCGCTGTGAGCGAGATCGACTGGAACTGTTCCAGCACCGAGAGCACGCGATCGCGGTGGTAGGCGAACGGATTCTGCGGTGAGAGCTTCTGGTGCACGAGCGCGGCAAAGGCGCTCAACGCCTCGGCACGGTCGAGATCGAGCGCCGGGTGGCGTGCCTGGATTTCCAAGATGCGGTGGTCGATCCACTTCACGCGCATGAGGTCACGCGCGGTGCGCTGCCAGGCCGCGCTCGACGGATCGATGGCGCGGCCATCGGCCGTCTGCACGACGAAGCCGAGCATCGTGACTGAGCCGTGCGGCGGGTCCTTCACGACATCGAGGTACGCACGCACGATGCTGATGCCCGCGCGCGAGAGCACGATCGCGGTGCGCTCGAGCATGGTGCGGGTGCGTGCATTCGCATAGGCGATCGTGATGCGGCTCTGCGTCGGATCGCTCTCGGGCTCAAGTTCGATGGAGGCGCCATCGGTGCCCGAAACCTGCAAGACCAACTTTCGCTGCCGGCAGAAGCGCAGCGGCGAGACCGTGAGCACATAGTCACCGCTGCAGCCTTGCGCATACGCGCGCATCGCCTCGGGCGTCCACTCGCGGAAGTGCTGCGCGGCGTACTGGATCGCCGCATCGAGTCGCGACGCCTGCGCGGGATTGCGCGGATCGTGCGGCGTGCGATCGCCGAACTCAAAGGTGTCGATGACGAGCGATCCATCGAGCGCGCTGTGGATGCGGGCCGAGCGCAGGCTGCGGTCGACCGGAAGTTCCGACACGACCGCGGCGAGCACGCCGGTGGAGTCGCCCGGGCGGATGGCGGTGATCACCGATCCATCTTCATTGCGCAGGGTCATGTTCAGAGGACGGCCGCTGGTCTTGGCGGCGATGATGGCCTGCAGGTGGTTGCGGACCTCGTCGAGGGTCGTGTCCTGGAAGTAGCCGGGGCCCATCTGGCCGATGAACCAAGGGACCACGCGTTCAGCGGAGTCGCGATAGGTTTGGAGCAGGTCAGCCGTGAGCTGGGCCCGGTCAAGTGTGCTGGAAGTGGTGCCCGTTGAAGACGCTTGGTCCATCTCCTATTCTTACCAATTCGCGCCAAGCGCACGGCGCACACCATGCCCGCGATTTCGATTGGCAACTTCGATGGCGTGCACCTGGGCCACCAGGCGCTGGTCGCGCTGGCTGGTTCCGGCATGACGGCCGTGACATTTGATCCCACTCCCAACGAGGTGCTCGGGTTACCGGTACCTCCGCGCATCATGGGGCCGCGCCGGCGCGATCAGGCACTGCGTGCGGCGGGGGCGGCAAATGTGCTGACCCTTGCGACCGATCGCGCGACGCTTGGACTGGCTCCCGAGGAATTCCTCCTTTGGCTCCGTGATCGCGTGCCGTTCGGTCGCATCGTCGAAGGTCCCGACTTTCGATTTGGCCACCGACGCTCCGGCGATGTGAACACGCTGCGCGACCTCGGCGTCCGATTGGGCTTCACGGTGGAGATCGTTCCGGAGGTGGAGGCGTCGCTCCTGTCCGGTCATGTGGTCGCAGCGCGCAGCACCACCGTCCGATGGTTGATCCAGCACGGGCGCGTGGCGGATGCAGAACGATTGCTCGGTCGTCCGCACGAACTCGTTGGCACGGTCGAACAGGGCGATCAGCGCGGCCGGACGATCGGCTTTCCCACGGCGAATCTCGCTTGCGATGGTTGCTTGCTTCCTGCCGACGGCGTGTACGCGGCAACCGCGCACCGTGATGACGGACGCGTCTTCGTCGCGGCCGTGAGCGTCGGCATCAAGCCGACCTTTGCCGGCGCGCGTCGCACGGTCGAGGCGCATCTGATCGGCTTCGATGGCGTGATCGGCGAGTACGGTTGGTCGCTGCGCCTGGAGCTTCGTCGTTGGGTTCGCGATCAAGTTCGATTCACCAAGGTCGACGATCTGATCCGCCAGATCGGCGCCGACACCGAGCGGTGCCGCGAGGAACTTCATGCCTGACTCCTTCGAGTACACGAGCAACGCCACGCCCGCTGACTTGGCCGCACGAATCAGTGCGTGCACCGATGCGTGCGTGATCACCCACCAGAAGCCAGATGGCGATGCGATGGGCAGCCTGCTCGCTGCCGTGCGTATGTGTCGCGCGCTGGGAAAGCGTGCGGTGGGATACATCGCGGGTGCTGTCGATCCCAACATCCAGTCGCTCGCTGAACCCGGCGAAGTGCGCCATGTGAGCCGCGGCCTGCCGGGGCCGTCGCACGATCTGGTCATGGTCGTCGACACGGGTTCGCGCTCGCAGCTTGAGCCCTTTCTGCCTTGGCTCGAACCACGGCGCGACTCCGTGATCCTGATCGATCATCATCGATCCGGCGATGACCTTGCTGCGCTCCGGCTCGTGCGCCCTGAGTGCGCGAGCGCGACCATGGTGGTCGCCGATGTCGTGCGTGCGCTCGACATCAGCATGGTCCGTCCAGGCGGCAGCGCGCATCGATCGATTGCCGAGGCGATGTTTGCGGGTCTTGCGACCGACACCGGTTGGTTCCGCTTCTCGAGCGCCGACAGCGCGGCGTTCGCGTTGGCGAGCGAACTCCTTGCCCTGGGCGTGGACAAGAGCACGCTGTATCGACAGCTCGAAGAGAACGAGCGACCCGAGCGACTCGCGGCCACGGCGCAGGCGCTCGCGAGCCTTCGTTTCCTGCAGGATGGGCGCATCGCGGTCATGCAACTGCGCCCCGAGGACTTTGAGCGTTCGAAGGCGCGACCGGAGGACATCGGCGGCGTCGTGAACAGCACGATGATGGTTGGCTCCGTGTGCGTGAGCATCCTCATGACTGAGCAGGAGCGGGGCATCACGAAAATGAGCTTCCGCAGCAAGCCACGCGGCACCGGGCAGCCCTTCTTCGATGTGAATGTGCTCGCCGGGCAATTCAATGGCGGAGGACACGCACAGGCCGCCGGAGGGCGCGTGAAACTCTCGATGGACGACGCCTGGGCGATGGCGCAGCCGATCATTGAAGCATTTGGGCCGGAATCGGCCGACGCACAAGGCTAGAATCCCCTCATGCGCTGCATGATCATCCCTGTCGTCCTCCTTGGTGCCGCCTCTCTTCTGGCCTGTGACGGAGGTCGATCCGCGTCGGCTGCCGAGGCTTCCAAGGTCGTCATCCCCGCCGCGTACACAAAGTCCTTCTCCGTGAAGGGCATGCACTGCGACGGCTGCGCGAAGACCGTGACAAAGAAGGTCAAGGCCGTCGAAGGCGTGGTGGATTGCACAGTCGATCTGAAGGGCGAGCGCGCCACCGTGACGATGGATGATGCCAAGCGCACGCAGGCGGTGATCGACGCCATCACCAAACTCGGCTACGAGGTTGCGCCGATCGATGACCCCGCGCCGACTCCTGCGCCCGCTACGCCGCCCGCTACCCCGCCCGCCATCTGAGCAGCGCAGGCAGCGCGACGACCGCCACGACCACGCACGCGAGACTGCCGACGAGCATGGCCCAGCCGAGACTGGCCAGCCCGCGATGATCCGCAAGGACCAGCGCGCCGAAACCGATCGCCGTCGTCACGCCGGTAAACGCCGTGGCCGTGAGCGTGGCGGACAGCCCCGCGGGGTCGCGCTTCCAGCGGTGCAGCACATGGATGGCGCTGTCGATGCCCAGTCCCAGCAGCATGGGTACTGCGAAGAAGTTCGCCAAATTGAGTGAGAGGCCCAGCGGCCCCAACAGGCCGAGCATGATCAGCACTCCCGCCACGACGGTCGCCGTGGCCAGGAGTGCCGTCCGCAGCGATCCGAAGTCGACCCACGCGATGATCAGGATCGCAGCCAGTGAAAGCCACGACACAAACTCGAACGCCGATCTCATGTCGGCAATCGACTCGACCTGCGTCACGGGAACGCCCGTGGCGCGGGGATCGATCGTCTGCACCTGCGTGACGAACTCGCGGAGCGTCGGCTCATCCCATGCGTCGCCCGCAGGAACGACTCGCAGGAGCCACGAACCCGCTGGAGAGATCGAGCTTGCGCGAACAGCTTCAGGCAGGGCATCGCGCACGGACATCATGCAACCCCGTCGGAGTTCGGCCAGCGCCCGTTGCGCGCGCGAGGCCCGCGCCGTGAGTTCAGCGAGCATTGGTCCAGCCGTGGTGGGCTCTGCACAGGCGCGTTCGACCGCACGCCACCGCGTGGCCAGCGCCGTCAGGATGGGCGCCCCGTCACCCTGATCTGCGCGTGCGGCGAGCGCGGCAAGCCGCTCCAGTCCTGCGGCGATGCTCGCTGCCTGCTCGGTCCTCATCGTGATCGCTGACTCGGCTGCGACGGAGTCTGCGCGTCCGTCAACAGCGGTTCCCGTTGGCGCTGCGCGATCGTGCGTTGGCGCTGCGCGATCGTGCGTCGGCGCTGCGCGATCGTGCGTCGGCGCTGCGCGATCTGGCGTCGCTGCACCCGAGTCGGGGATCGCTGCGGCCAGTTCGGCACGCGCGCGGTCGCCCGCTGCCGTCGGCAGACGCACGATGTCGAACGCGCTACGAATCCTTGCAACTGTTGGCAGTCCACGCAATGCCTCGCGCATCGTCCACGCGGACTCCGGGCCGTCGGTGGTCGAAGCCGCAAACCAGGTCTGCGTGGCATCGTCAGCCAGGACGCGATGTTCCCATGCGACGCTGTCGAGCCCTTCGGCCTGCATCGACAGCAGGTTGGCATCGAAGCGCAAGCTCGACGGTGCGACGACCGCCGCAGCCACGATCGCGATCGCAGAGATCGACAAGACGAGCCCAACGGACCCGCGAAGCCAGAGCCTGGTCGTGCGCGGCGGCGCGCCCGCTTCACCACCTGCCACGACGAGCAACGCGGGGAGCACCGTGACCATCACGATCGCGCAGGTGACCAGTCCGATGCAGGCGAGTGCGCCCAACTCGCGTAGGCCGCCAAAGTCCGTGGCGATGGCGAGCGCGAAGACGACCGCCGTCGCAGCAGCTCCAGAGAGTGTGCCGGCCCCAGCTTCGCGCACCGTGCGTTCGGCGGCTGACACGCGGGACCCTTCGCCCAGAGACTCGTTGAATCGACTCACGATGTGCACGCCGTAGTCGAGCCCAGCGCCCACGAGCACCAGCAAGAACACGCTGGACAGCAGCGTGACTCGGCCGACCAGGAGCCACGCCAGACCCATGGTGATGCCCACCGCGATGCCAAAGGCCGCGACGGCAAGGAGCGGTCGGCGCATGCCGCGGAAGAGCCAGATGAAAAGGACCGTGATCACGGCCAAGGACAACACACTCGCTCGCCCCATGTCGGCATTGCTCGTGGCGAACTCGTCCTCTTGCAGGACGGGTTTTCCCGTCAGGCCGATCTCAACGCCAGGGTGGCGCGCTTGCACTGCCGAGAGTGCATCGCGCACCGCAGCAAGGGGCCGCGCGATCGCATTGAAGTTGGCAAAGTCCTTGGCGGGCATCGCCTGCACGAACCAGAGACGGCCATGCTCGGCGCGCAGAAACAGTTCAGGCAGCGATGCACCCAAGGAGCGATCGATCGCGGTGGATGGCCGACCGTCGGCGCCCGGGTCGTCAGCCGGCGGCGCCAAGGCATCGAGCGTGACGATGGCTGACTCGATCCCTGTGCGATCAGGGATGGGCGCCGTCACGGCGCGTTGGGCAAGTTCGAGCGCCGTCATCGATGCCCCGCGCGACAACAGTTCCAATGCCGCCCCCGCGCGGGAGAGTTCATGCAGGTCGCGCTCGGGCATCGCGTGGGCCGCCACGCGCCATTGCTCATCGGTCGTGATCCCTCGATGGACCCATGACAGCTGGCCGCGATCGACCAGTGGCGCGAGCGCGCGGTGAATCTCAAGGACGGCGGCTTCAGCGCGCTGGTTTGCCGCCTCGTCGGTCCCCAGCGGATCGATCACCACGATCATGTCCTCGAGATCCCCGAACTCATCGAGGAACGCTTGGTAGCGCTGCATGAATGATCGGTCGCGACCGATCAGCGAGTTCGTGTCTGCATCCAAGGGCAGGTGCCAGATGCCGAGCCAGCCCCCGAGCATGGACAGCGCAACACCCACGCCCAGCACCACCCTTGGCGCTCGCGTCGCGAGTCGTGCTGCAGCATCAGCGATGGACTGGAAGGGCTTCACAAGCGTGATTATTGGCTACACAGGGTCCCGATCATCGGGCCACTCTACCTCGCAAGCCGTGCTCTGGCCTGACCTTCGGTGACAAAAGTTCCCCCGAATCGAGCAACTCCCGCCTCGTCGATCGTCGCGGCTGTGGCATCTTCTCCACGCTTCTTCCGGCGGTCGGTCAGGCGCGCGCAGAAAGGACGAGTGTGGGCAGGACGAAGATGTTCAAGACTGCTGGCATCGCGATCGTCGCGTGGGCGATGGTGAGCGCGCCGGCACTCGCGCAGTCGGTTGCACGACAGTGGAACGAGGAGCAGTTGGCGGCGATCCGTCGCGACCTCGCTCGTCCGACCGTGCATGCGCGCAATCTCTATCACGCCAGCGCGGCGATGTGGGATGCCTGGGCAGCGTTCGATCCTGCCGCGACGGCGGTGATCGCTGTGAGTGTTCCTGACATGTCCGCCAGCGATGTCGGAGCCGCGCGCAACATGGCGATCTCGTACGCGGCCTATCGCGTCCTCAGCAATCGATTTTCCACCGGTCCCGGCGCTGCTGCGAGTCTTGCCGCCTTCACGGCGCGCATGAACGCGCTGGGCTACGACCCGGCCTACACGAGCACCACCGGCGGTACGCCGGCGGATGTGGGCAACGCGATCGCTGCTGCAGTGATCGCTCACGGATTGAGTGATGGATCGAATCAGCAGAACGGGTACATCAACCAACAGTATGAGTCGATCAACGATCCGCTGATCGTGAAGTTGCCAGGGAATCCGTGGGCCATTGAGCCGAGCCGATACCAGCCGCTTGCGCTCGAGTTCTTCGTCGACCAGAACGGCAATCCGATTCCCGGCGGATTCCCGCCGTTCATGTCACCTGAGTGGGGCTTCGTGACGCCCTTTGCCCTGACATCAGCTGATCGCGCGGTCAAGCAGCGGGGCGGTCACAACTGGAATGTCTATCTGGATCCGGGGCCAGTGCCCGCGCTCGACAACGCGATGATCGCCACATTCCAGCAGAGCCATGCCGTGACGCTCACGCTCAGCGGTCAGCTCGATCCAGCGGATGGCGTGATGATCGACATTTCGCCCGGCGCGATGACGGCGAAGGCGCTCCCGGTCGACCCCGCCAACGACTTCTCCACGCTGTATGACGGCTACCTCGGCCCCAAGTGGGGTCCTGGGCTCACGCTGAATCCTGTCACCGGTTCTGCCTACGCTCCCAATGTGGTGAAGCGCGGCGACTTCTCGCGCGTGCTCGCCGAGTTCTGGGCCGACGGCCCCAGCAGCGAGACCCCGCCCGGTCACTGGTTCAAGATCAGCAACGAAGTCACAGACAACCTGGCCCACAAGCGTTGGCGCGGCGTGGGTCCTGACCTCGATGCGCTCGAGTGGGATGTGCGGCTCTATGTCACGCTCGGTGGCGCGCTGCACGACACCGCCATCTCGATCTGGAGCGTGAAGGGCTACCACGATGCTGGGCGCCCGATCACCTCACTTCGGTACATGGCGATGAAGGGCCAGTCATCGAATCCGGCCGGTCCGTCGTACCACCCACATGGCGTGCCGCTTGTGCCAGGCATGATCGAGGTGATCACGGCGCAAACGACGGCTCCAGGACAGCGACATGCCCATCTTTCCGGCCACGAAGGCGGCATCGCCGCGCTTGCCTGGCGCGGGCCCAATGCCATCTCGGACCCGGCCATCGATGTGGCTGGTTGTGGGTGGGTGCTTGCGCAGGAGTGGTGGCCATACCAACGACCGTCCTTCGTGACGCCGCCCTTTGCCGGCTATGTGAGCGGTCACTCGGGCTACAGCCGTTGCGCCGCCGATGTGCTCGAGGCAATCACCGGATCGCCGTACTTCCCGGGCGGAATGGGCATCTTCAATGCCGTTCAAAATCAGTACCTTGTCTTTGAAGATGGCCCGTCGCAGTCGGTGCAGCTCCAGTGGGCGACCTTCCAGGATGCCGCGGCGCAGAGCGCCTTCAGCCGGGTGTGGGGCGGGATCCACCCGCCGATGGACGACTATCCGGCGCGCCGCATCGGTCGAGCCATTGCGCCCAAGGCGCTCGCGCGCGCGCAAGAACTCTTTGGTGCGCCGGCGTGCGTGGCCGACTTCAGTGGCAATGGATCGGTCGATGGCGCTGACCTTGGCACCATGCTCAGTTCTTGGGGGCCGTGCGACGCATCGTGTGCCGCCGATCTCAATGGCGATGGCGTCGTCGGCGGCAGCGACCTTGGCTCACTGCTGTCGGCATGGGGTCCGTGCCAGTAGGAGTTCGCCGCGCACGAACACATGCGACGCGCGACCCGTGACCGGCCACCCGTCGAATGGGCAGTTGCGGCTCAGGCTGACGAATGACTCCGCATCGATCGTCCACGACATCGTGGGGTCGATCACCGTGATGTCGGCGGGACCGTGCACGGTCAAGGTGCCTAGGCCGCTGCCGTCGAGGCCGCACAGTCGCGCAGGTTCGATCGTCATCAGCGCGATGAGCCGCGGCCAGTCGATCGCGCCCGACTCCACGAGCGCCTTGGCGTAGAGCGGCAGTGCGCACTCCAAGCCGATGATGCCGAACGGCGCAGCGGTGAAGTCGCGAGCTTTCTCGGCGACGGCGTGCGGCGCGTGATCGGTGCCCAGGACGGTGATGATGCCATCAGCCACAGCCTGTCGAAGCGCTTGAACATCGCTGGCGGAGCGCAGCGGTGGATTCATTTTGGCCTGCGTGTTGTAGCCCTCGCAGAGTTCGTCCGTGAGCAGCAGATGGTGCGGACTCACTTCGCCGGTCACGCGCTGTCCGCCATCGCGAGCGCGCTTGATGATCTCCACGCTGCCGCCGCTCGACAGGTGTTGGGCGTGATACATCGCACCGACGCGCGCGTTGAGCCGCACATCGCGCTCGATGACGACTTCTTCTGCAACCGCTGGCCAGCCCCCAAGCCCAAGTCGCGCGGCAACGGCGCCAGCATTCATGACGCCGCCTGTCGTGAGCGACGCATCCTGGCAGTGCTGCATGAACGCCTTGCCGAGCGCAGCGCAGGTGAGCAGCACCTTGTGCATCATCGCGGCGCTCTCGATGCAATCGCCGTCGTCGCTGAAGGCGACCGCACCCGCCTTGGCCATCGCGCCCATCGGAGCGAGTTCTTCGCCCTTGCGCCCCACGGTTGCAGCGCCCACGCTGAACACGCGAGCCTTGCCCGCTTCCTGCGCCTTGAGCCGCACGAAGTCGACCAGGCTCGGAAGATCCAGCGCCGGCGATGTGTTGGGCATGCAACAGACGGTGGTGAAGCCGCCCTCGATGGCGGACGATGCGCCGCTCAGGATTGTTTCCTTGTGCTCCTGTCCGGGCTCGCGCAAGTGCACATGCGGATCGATCAGTCCCGGCGCGACGATGCACCCTTCGCAATCGATCACGGTCGCACCAGCCGGCGGCGCGATGCGGCTTGTCGATCGTTCGCGAATCGCTGTGCCATCGATGAGCAGGTCGCCGGTCGCATCCAGTCCCGAGGCCGGGTCGATGATCCGTCCACCACGCAGCAGGTAGGTCGCCATGGGCGGGAATGGTACGGACGCACGCGTTGCGAACGACGGGCGCAAAAACACATCGACCCCGCACGAGGCGGGGCCGATGGTTCAGTCAATCACTCGGGAGCGGACTCCCGGCAGGGTTCAGCCCTGGGTCGCGGGGCAAGCCTTCTTGCAGCAACCTTCGGCCTTCTTCTCGCCGACGGCGCCGGGAGCGACATTGCCGGTCGCGGGGCAGGCAGCCTTGTCGGCGCCCTTGGTGCATTCAGCCTTCTCGCCAGCGACGGCGCCGGGGGCCGCAGCCGCGTTCTTGCAGCATGCCTTGCCCTTCGAGCAGCCTTCGCCCTGGGCGCCGACGGCGTCCTTGCAGCACGCCTTGGCATCCTTCGAGCAGCATTCGCTCTTGGCGCCGACGGTGCCGGGGGCAGCGGTCTTGGTGGTTTCGCAGGCAGCGAAGAGGCCGACGAGGGCGAGGGCAGCGATCGAGAACTTGGTCATGGTCAATTCCTGTGATTGGGGAAACGGATCGGGGTCGAAGCGGAGATTCGTGAAGGGGGCAACGTGCCCCCAGTGAGACGAATACTCTAGCGGGGTTGTTGCCCTCACGGCAGCGAAGTGGGACAAGAATGACTGCTCCGGAACCCACATTCTTGCCCGGGGACGGCCTTCCGGCTCCGCCGGGGCCTGGCTCGGCGGGCTTCATGGGGTTGCCCCGGTCCCAGCGGCTGGCGGCGCTCCTGGCGAAGGCCCGGACGCTGCCCAAGGTGGCTGGCGTCTACCTGATGAAGGATGCCGAGGGCCGCGTGATCTATGTGGGCAAGGCAGGCATCCTGCCCAATCGCGTCGCGAGCTACTTCGTGCCCAGCGCAGATCTGGGGCCGCGCAAGCACCCCATGCTGGACCTGATCCACGACCTCGACACGATTCCCTGCGAGGGAGAGTGGGAGGCGCTCCTGATGGAGAGCCGTCTCATTAAGGATCTGCATCCACACTTTAACGATCAGATGACGGACGGCAAGTCGTTTCCGTACCTCGTCGTGACCACGCGCGATGATTTCCCGGGTGTTTTCATCACGCGCGAACCGGCTGCACCCAGGTTTCGCGGTGCGCGCGTGTTGGGCCCGTTCACGAGCGGCGGTTCGCTGCGCCATGCCGTCCAGGTGCTGCAGCGGGTCTTCAAGTACCGCACCTGCGAGCTCACGATCGAGGCCTCGAATCCGGCCAACGCCTCGTTCAGGCCGTGCCTGTTGCATGACATCCATCAGTGCACGGCGCCGTGCGCCAATCGGATTTCGCCAGCGGCCTACCGCGCGGACATCGACCGATTCCTGCGCTTTCTCTCGAGCAAACGCAGCGCCATGCTGCGTGACCTGCGCGCCGAAATGGAGCAAGCGAGCGCAGCGCTTGACTTCGAGCGGGCCGCGGTCCTGCGGGATCAACTGCGCGCGATCGAGCGGCTCGATGATCGCGAAACCCGCGGCGACGAGGGGGAGTACGACTGGCAGCCCGAGGTGACGATGTTCAGCGGGGATCCGCTGGCGATGTCGCGAAGTCTGGCGCGAACGCTCGGCATCGAGTCGATCCGCTGCATCGAGGGCTTCGACATCGCGCATCTCGCTGGCGAGGAGACCGTCGGCAGCAAGGTCTGCTTCATCGACGGTCGTCCCTTCAAAGATGGCTACCGCCGGTTCCGTGTGCGCAGCGTCGAGAACAACGACTACCGCGCGCTGCAGGAGGTCGTGAGCCGCCGATACCGAGAGGCGGGCAAGGGACACGAGCTCTATCCCGATGTGGTGCTCATCGACGGCGGGCTCGGGCAACTCAACGCCGCGCTCGAGGCGTTCGCGCAACTCGATTGCAAGCCGCCGATGGTGATCAGCCTTGCCAAGCGCGAGGAGTTGATCCATGTTCCCGGCCGCACCGAGCCCATCCGGCTCGGCCGCGAGAACGCTGGGCTCAAGCTCTGCCAGGCGATCCGCGACGAAGCGCACCGCTACGCACAGCACTACCACCACGCGTTGCGGACCAAGCGCCTGCTCCCGCAGCGCAAGCCGAACGAGGGTTAGCGCCGCGCATCACGCCGGCGAGGGCAGGGCGTCGGCAGGCGGCTCTTCGCCCGGATCGGTCGTCGGCGCGGGCGCCGGCTTGGGCGCAGCGAACTCGCGCTGCAGCAGATCGCTCACCGTGCTCTTTTCGAGCTTCTCGCCGCGCATGAGTCGTTCGACCTCGTCGCGCGACAGCGTCTCGTACTTCAGGAGCGCCTGCGCCACGGCATCGATCGCGGTCCAGTGCTGCTCGACCATGCGTCGAGCTTCGTCGTACGCCTCGTCGCTCAGTCGGCGGATCTCTTCGTCGATGATGCGCGCCGTCTCGGGCGAGTACTCCTTTTCAGGGATGTACATCTCGCGGCTGTCTTCACCCGCGTAGTTCACGAAGCCCAGTCGATCGCTCATGCCCCACTTGAGCACCATCGCGCGCGCGTAGGAGGTGACCATCTGGATGTCCATTCCCGCGCCCGACGAGATGTCGCCCGTGTGGCGGCCCTCGGCCAGTCGACCGGCGCACAGCACACGCATGGTCGCCTCCATGAAACGGCGGCTGTAGCCGTAGCGGTCCTTCTCGGGAAGGCTGAATGTGACGCCCATCGCCTGGCCACGCGGAATGATCGTGACCTTGTGCAGCGGGTCGGCGTCCTTGAGCAGCATTTGCAACACGGCGTGACCGGCTTCGTGGTACGCGGTGGCCTCGCGCTCCTGCTGCTCGATGCGTCGGCTCTTGTTCGCGCGACCCCAGCGCACCTTGTCGCGGGCTTCCTCGAGATCGGTCTGTTCGATGAAGTCCTTCTCGGCCATCGTGGCGATGATCGCGCTCTCGTTGATGAGCGCAGCCAAATCGGCGCCACTGAACATGGGCGTGGCCTTGGCGATGCGCGCCAAGTCGACATCGGGACCCATCTTCACCTTCTTGGCGTGCACCGCGAGAATCTCGGCGCGCCCCTTCACATCGGGCAGCGGCACCTGGATCGACCGGTCGAATCGTCCCGGGCGCGTCAGCGCAGGGTCGAGCACATCAAGCCGGTTGGTGCCTGCAATCACGATCACTTGATCGGCGGCCTCGAAGCCGTCCATCTCGACCAGGATCGCGTTCAGGGTCTGCTCACGCTCATCGTGACCGCCGCTGTTGAAGCCACCGCCACGACGGCGACCGACTGCATCGATCTCATCCAGGAAAATGATGCACGGCGCGTTTTCCTTCGCCTGCTTGAAGAGATCGCGCACGCGGCTCGCGCCGACGCCCACGAACATCTCGACGAAGTCTGATCCGGAGATCGAGAAGAAGGGGGCATCGGCCTCGCCAGCGATTGCCTTGGCGAGCATCGTCTTGCCGCAACCCGGAGGTCCCGACAACAGCACGCCGCGCGGAATGCGACCGCCTAGGCGCGCGAACTTCTTGGGGTTCCGCAGGAACTCAACGATCTCGCTGACTTCTTCCTTCGCCTCTTCGATGCCGGCGACATCCTTGAAGGTGATGCCGGTCGAGTCCTTGGTCTGCAAGCGGTGTCGGCTCTTTCCGAAGTTCCCAAGCATGCCGCCGGGTCCGCCGCCGGCCGAGCGCAGCCCGCGCATGAAGAACCAGAAGATGAAGATCAGCACGCCCAGCGAGAGCAAGCTCGGCAGAAGCGCCATGAACCACGATTGGCCGGTGTTCTCCTCGCTCCAGCCCACGCCGGCTGCGGTCAATTGATTGCGAATCCAGCCGTAATCGTCTGGCAGGATCGTTGAGTAAATGCGCGTTGGCTGCTGCGTCGCGGAACCGGTCGGCTTGCCGTCGGTCCCAGGCACCGGGGCCGTCCAAGCCGTGGCGTTCTCCTTGACTTCGGCGACGACGCGGCCGGTCTCGATGACGATTGAACCGTCCTTGAGCTTGCCTTGCTTGGCGTACTCAATGAGGGTCGGCAGCGGCTGCTCCTGACCGTCGGGTCCACCAGAGAAGAGCACCATGCCCACGAGCACCATCAGGCCAAGCAGCATGACGAGCGTCAGGCCAGGTCGACGCGGCGGCGCGCCGCCAGGGCCGCCCTGACCACCCGGGCCCTTGTTGCCGGGGGTCGGTCCCTTGCCCTGACCGGGCTGGTTCTGCTGCGCGTGGATGGGCGGGAGAAGTTCGCTCATGGGGTTCACCAATCGGCCTGCATACTGTCAACGATCGCCGTGGCCAGTTGTTCGACGACCTGGAAGCGTGCCAGATCAATCGGCTGTTGGATGGGGAGGCTCGCAACGAAGACGGCGGATTCGCGGAAACCGTTGCGCTGCACGAGCGGCTTGCCCGTGCGCTGGTCGATCCACTCGTAGTCCACGGTCACATTGAGGGCCATTTCCTCAGTGAGAGCGGTTCCCCGGCTCTTGCTGAGCTGCTGCAGATCGATCGTGCGGATCGTGGCGTGAAGCACGGTGTCGGATCGGCCTTCGCTCGCCACTCGAAAGTGCGTTCCAGACTCGATGACCTTCACGAGCGCGTCGGTCAGTTCCGGCGCGATCTTGCGATCAAAGGTGGCGTTCTTGACGACCGGAACCGCGACCGTGCGGATGCCCTTGTCGTAACGCTGGCCCGACTCGTACTTGGGGGCGCCGTCGCATGCAGCGAAGAGTCCAGCGAGGGTCGCGACGACAGCGAGACGAAGCATCATGGTGTTGCTGCCTTCGCCGGCTCGGGCGTGGCGGTTGTGGCTGGAGCGGCCTCACCAGCAGGCGCGGTGAGCTGCTTGGGTTCGAGCGCGGCGTGCATGGCCGAGCGAAGCGCTGCGTAGTCCGGTGCGCCGGTCCTGGCGTGCTCGGGGAGCTTGGCGGCAAGTTCAGGAGCGAAGTCCAGTGCGTCCAGCGTGGACACGCTTCGTGGGAATCGCGTGACCAGACGCCGGATGAAGCGCTCGGCACCAACGAGGTCGCCCTGATCGATGTACCACCGTGCTTCGGAAAGCAGTTTGCGTGCTTCGCTCTCATCGATGCGCACGAGCAGCGCTTCGGCGCCGATGCGATTGGCGAGCATGGGATCGCGGACTTGCATCTCACGAAGGCGGATCTGCGCTTCGACGAGCCCCTTGGCGCTGTGATCAGGCCCGCGGAAGGATGCGCATGTTGCGTAAATCAGGCGAAGTCGCGCCTTGTCGACTTGCGGGCTGCGCGGATAGTTCTGGGCAAACAGGTCATACGCCTCGGCTGCCATGTCGAGCTGGCGCGTGTCGAAGTAGTGGTCCGCCAAGCGCATTCCGGCTTGCTCGGCGAGTTGACTCCCAGGCAGTCGTTCCTGAATGCGGATGAGCATTTCGACGGCTTCATCAGTGGCATCGACGATGCGCACTGTGCCGAAGAACCGACGCTTGAGGCCATCCGCGTACGCACACGCGATCGTGTACTCGCGCTCGAGCGCCAGCACGAAGACATCGCTCGATGGATAGCGGCGGGCGACCTCCTCGTAGTCGAACAAGGCGTCGTACTCGTTGCCGCCCTTCCAAAGCGCGTCACCGCGGGCGAGCAGGCAGCGGGCGCGAAGCCCGTTCGCTGGGAAGGTCTCGAGCCAGGCGTCGGCGAGCTTTTGGGCGCGTGCGTACTCCCCGCGAGCGAGCGTCTCGCGCACGATCTGCAGCCGACCCTCGGCGCTGGCAGGATCCACGCCGGCGGGAGCGACCCACTGGTCGTTGGCGTCGAGGACCTGAGTCTGCCCGAGGCAGGGGACGGCAAGAGCGATGGGGGCGAGAAGCGCCACAATGCGCAGCATGGATGGATCGTAAGGGTTCTCGGCCCACGCCGCCAACGAGCGAGCGGGTCACGGAACCCAGTTCGCGCGCGGTTGGCGCGAGCGTGGACGGTCCCGTTTGTCGACTCGGAGACGGCTGGCTCAACCCTGCGATCGGCGCGTGAGCAGAAAGGTCTATCGTGCCGTCGTGCGAAGGGTTCTGGTGATCTTCAACCCGATCTCCGGCGGTGGGAGGGCAGCAGCCGCGAGCGTGGGCGTTGAACGCGCGCTGAGCGAGGCAGGCTTCGTCGTCTGCCGAGTGGCCACCGAACCGGGCCCGAGCGAAGCGTGGCTCGATGGACCGCTCGCTGGTCACGATGCCTTGGTTGTGATGGGCGGTGACGGCGCCGTGCGCGCTGCAGCCCTGAGCGCGTCCCGCGTTGGTGTGCCGCTCTGCAATCTGCCCTTCGGAACCGAGAACTTGTTCGCGCGGCACTTCGGGATGAGCCGCGATGTGCCGGCGCTGATCGATCGCCTGAAGCGTGGGCGCGTTCGCCGCGTCGATCTTGGGACGGTCGAAGGTGAGCCCTTCTTGGCCATGTGCGGCATCGGCCTTGATGCCGAAGTCGTTCATGAGTTGGCGCGCGCGCGAGTGGGGGCGATCACCAAGCTCAGTTACGCAAGGCCAATCCTTCGTCAGGTGTTCGCATGGCGCGCGCCGCTGCTGCGCATCGAGCTGGATGGGGCGCTGTGGCCCTTGCCTGGTCCGGGATTTCTCGTGATTGCGAACACTTCGTGCTACGCCGCGCGCATCGATCTTGCGTCAAGGTCCATCGACGACGATGGACTGCTTGATGTGTGCTTCTTCCCGTGCGCATCGTCCATCGGCGCGGCGTGGTGGGTGACGCAGTGCTGGCTTCGACGACAGACCCGAGCAAAATCATTCATGCATCAGCGAGCTCAGCGCGTCGTCGTCAGCCGCGACGATGGACCGGTCCGCTACCAGATGGATGGTGATCGACCGCGCGCACCACAGGATGCTGTGGTCGTGACGGTTGAGGTGCGCCCCAAGGCAGTGCCCATCCTCGTCAAGTCCGAGAAATGAAATTGGCACAAAGGTGCTCAGGTGGCCTTGCACCGTCCGGAAACCATCTGCTATGTTCCACATGCCTTGAGGAGCCATGGATGGCACCGAAGAGGCCGACGCGGCACGGATGTCTCGTCGTGAACCTGGTCTGGGCCAACCGGCCCCTTGGTCAAGGAGCGACCACGCATGTCCAGAGCAAATGCTCGTGCATTGAAGGAAGGGTCTGTCAAGGGCGTTGCCCGTGGCAGCGGTGTGCCACCCAAGCGCAGCGGTCGAACCGCGACGAGCGCGTTGCGGCTGAGATCCGCCAAGGAACTTGCCGACCACGACACCGAGGATCTCGTCGAGCTGACCGAGCAGGTAGCGGATGCGGCAGCGCAGAAGGTCGAAGCGCCAGCGCAGGCGTCGCCCATCGACGCGACCTGGCAGGCGTTCAAGACGCTGCAGGCTAGTGGCGATAACCATGATGAATTGGAGCGCCTGCGCAATGTGCTCATCGAGAACTACCTCCACATCGTGAAGTTCAACGCCGAGCGGCTTCGCATGAAGCTGCCGAGCGAAGTCGATGTCGACGATCTGAACTCGGCTGGACTCTTCGGCCTGATGGATGCGATCAAGAGCTTTGAGCCAAGCCGCGGCGTGAAGTTCGAGACCTTCTGCGCCCAGCGCGTGAAGGGCGCGATCTACGACGAACTCCGCAGCATGGACTGGGTCCCGCGTCTGGTTCGCAGCCGCACGGCGAAGATCGAGCGGATCCGCAAGGACCTGCAGGGTCGCTTGGGTCGCAAGCCGACCGACGAAGAAGTGCTCGCTGAGAGCGGACTGTCGCGTGAAGACTTCGACAAGGTCGTGAAGGACTCGCGCCCAGTCGGCACCGTGAGCCTCAACCGCAAGTGGTTCGAGACCGACTCGAGCCGCGATGTGCGCGAGATCGATGTGATCGAGGACAACCGCCAAGCCGATCCGTTGCAGTCGGTCGGCAAGGCGGACCTGAAGCTGCTCCTGACCAAGGGGCTCTCGCGTGCCGAGCGACTCATCGTCGTCCTCTACTACTACGAAGAGATGACCATGAAGGAAATAGGCATGACGCTCGACCTCTCCGAGAGCCGCGTCAGCCAGATGCACTCGAGCATCCTTGCGCGCATGAAGGCGCAGATGCAGCACCGCATGAAGGAACTCTGACCGACCAAGGGCTGGACCGGCGATGGCCGGGCCCAGCCGCGCACGATCGCCGGCCGGACTGATCCCCCGACCGACAGCCACCGTTCCCGCCGCCTCTCGAGCTCCTCGGGGGGCGGCTGTGTTTCTAGGGCGTTTCGTTGCGGCGGGTATGCTTCGCCCTGCGCCCCGCGGGCGCGGAAGGGGCGCCGTGCGATGGGCTCGAAGCCACATCCCGATGGTCATGACCGGGGCGACGCCTTGCTGGCAAGGGACCTCGATGCGGCATTCGATGCTGTGGCCTTCGGCGAACCTGCGGCACCCGGCATTCCGCCCATGAGCGTTGAGACGCAGGGGAGCGTGTTCCTCCCGCCCGGGGGCGTGCGTGATCGCATCGTGGTGCTCGGCCGTCGCGGTTCCGGCAAGACCGTCTTCATCACGCGGTTGTACGAAGCGCTCTGGCAAGGCTGCCGCTTGGTGAATGGTCGATTTGTTCCAGAACGACGCGCGCAGGAGGGTGACGCCGTGCGCACACTCAGTGCGCGCGCCAAGGACGGTCGCCAACACACCGAGCTTCGACGCATGGCGATGGACCTTGATGCTGGCAAGTGGCCGGTGTCCACGCAGAGCAGCACGCTCATCGAGATCGACATCACGCTCGATGGCCGGACGAAGTTGCTCTCGGCGATGGACTATCCGGGCGAAGTCTTCCGCACGGCGTTCGCGCTTGGAGCGCAGGATCCTGCCAGCATCGACCTGCGCCAGGCCGTCGACTGCGCCGCGGCGTTGATCTTGCTCGTCGATCCGGCGGTCGCGCTCAAGCCCGGTATCGAGCGCGAGGAGGATGCGTTTGGATTGGTGGCCGCCGTCGAGCGGTTGCGGGCCATGCCCAATGGCGACACGGTGCCCGTGGTCGTCGTGCTCACCAAGTGCGACGCGCATGTTCCGCTCTTGCGCGCCGAGGGAGGGCCGCGCGCCCTTGCTGAACGGCTCTATCCGCAGATCTTTCGTCAGCTCGGCGGCACGCGAACGGTGGCGTTTGCGAGCAGTGCAACAAGCGTCGTGCGTTCGCCTCGGGGAGCCGTCATTCCGCGCAAGCGTCGAGCGCCTCGAGATGTGGTCGAGCCGCTCGTCTTCTGCTTGGATTGCATCGAACGGGTCGAGGAGCAGGAGTGGCTGCAGCAGTCCCAAATCGAAGCGAGTCAGCGCCGGCTGGACCAACTCCAGCGCGAGCAGGCGGAGGACGAACGCGAGGAACGATCGGCGCGCGTGGCCTGGGTCATCTTCTCGATCGGAGTCGCTGCGTTGATCATCGCTGCCGTGGTCGGCACGCTCTGGTGGATGGGCAGACTCTGACATGCCGCGCGCGGAAGTCCATGTCTTGGGTTCGAAGGCTGGCTACACGACCCTGATGGCGTCGCCGGGCGTGAGCGCTCGCGAGCGGCAGGCGCTGGAAGAACTTGGATTCGGTGGCGTTTCCCGCGAGGAAGACATGGACTCGCTTGTGCGGGAACCGTGCATGATGGGTCGCCAACTCCCGGGCGGCCGTTGGGCGATTTCAAGGTTGCTCCCTGGCGGTCGCGATGACTTTGGTCGCGCGACGGTCGAAGTCGTCACAATCATCCTCACACCGCAGGACTGGGCCAAGGGGCTGCCCGACTTGGCGAAGCTCGCGATGGATCACGCGGCGTGGGCGTCGATCAGGTTGCAGGCGGATCGCGCAGTGGAGTTTCCATCCACCAGTGTTGCGCAGCGCGCGATGCAGCGACCGGTGGCGACGACGCTCGACGCTCTCGAACTGGCTCGCGATGCTGCCGGGCTGGCGTGGATGTCCGGCCAACCAGCACTCGTCGTGGCGATGTTGCATGCGCTCACGCCGGCCGATGCCATGGCCGTGAGTTGGGGGATCGGACTCTTCACTGTGCCGCCCGCCGTGGAACTCTGCTCGATGCGCGCGGGGACCACGCCGTCGTCGAGCCGAGCGTTGGTTGCGATCCAACCGCTGGCCACCGAAGCGCGCACCGTGCTGGGCGCGCGCGCCTTGGCCGCGGTCGCGGCGAACGAGTGCATCGGCCGGCTCGCGTCGCTCAGGGAACTGCAGGTGGAGCTCGCTCCCGCCATGATGACCCGTGAGCGAACGACTCCGCGATCGATGCCATCGCGCGACGCCGCGCAGGAGCATCGGCAGCAAGGTCTTTCGACCGATCGACGACTGATCTGGGCGGGAGGGGCGGCCATTGCACTTTCGCTGCTGCTGCTCGTCGTGGCTGTGGTGCTTCGGAGTCGAGGAACGACGACGAATCTGCCTGCAGCCGCAGGAACGACCGGCGGCGCCGTGGCGGTCGTGCTCGACACCGATGGCGATGGGATCGACGATGCCAATGATCCTGACGATGACAACGATGGAATGCAGGACCGATTGGAAGTCGAGCAGGGCACTGATCCGCTCGTTCCCGACGCGCCGACTGCGACCACGCCAGCGCCCGTCCCAACAGGCGTCGCTCTGAACGCGCCAACGATCAAGCGTCGCGTTGAACCTGCGGCGCCACCGATTGGTCCGAAGCCTGATCAGCCCGCCCCGGTTCAACCGTCGGACCCGGACACCGCGCCAGTCACGGCGCCAGTCGACACGCCAGTCACCGCGCCAGTCGACACGCCAGTCACGGCGCCCCTTGGAAAGCTGGGCGATCTGGACGGCGACGGGCTGCCCGACTGGTTGGAGCGGATCAAGGGCACCGACCCCAACAAGAGCGATTCGGACGGAGATGGCGTGGGCGATGCGACGGACGCGTTTCCGCTTGATCCGACGCTCTCGATCGACTCTGACGGCGACGGCATCGACGACGCGAACGACGATGACGACGACAACGACGGCTTGGTCGACGCGGCCGAAGCCATCAAGGGATCCGATCCGTTGATCGCCGATACCGATCGCGACGGGTCGAACGATCTGGTTGATGCGCATCCGACCGATGCCAACAAGCGAATCGAGGACACCGATCGTGACGGGTTCAACAATGACTCGCCAAGCGAGAGCGACATCGACGGCGATGGCATCCCGAACGACGAGGATCGGGACCGTGACGGCGATGGAGTGGAGAATGTCGACGAGCCCGTGATGCCGTCGGAGCAGCGTGACGAAGGGCGCCTGCCCTGCGACCGTACGACTGACTGCGATGGTGATGGCACTCCCGATGGCAAGGACCGCTTCCCACTGGATGCGACCGAATGGTCGGACGCCGACGGCGATGGCTTCGGAGACCGCGTCGATGATCCAGAGCCGAAGGATGGATCGAAGCCGGACTGCGTGGGCTATGTTCAGCGTGTTGCCCGCGCCCTCGATTCCTGGCGGCTCGACGACGGCCCTGAATCGCTTCGTGGGCTTGGTCGACGGGACGGGCAATCCAAGCAGTCTGCGGCGACCTCGAAGGATCGATTGGTTCGAGCGTTGTCTGCCTTGGTCGAGCGTTCGGCCTCGTATCCCTTCATTCAGGGGCTTTCCGCGACGGACGAGTCGCCTGCGCTGGCGCTCAAGAGGTTTGAGTCGGGCATGGCGAAGATCGACGATGACACCCTCAAGGACACCGAGCTCGAGGTGCGTCGCGCACTCTGCTCCTTGGGCTCGCTGTGGCGTGATGCACTCGCCGCAGCCAAGAATGACAGTGAGGTGGAGACGGCCATCGTCGAGGGTGTGCGTGGACAGCAAAGGCTCGACGAGAAGCAACTTGGGCCCGTCCGGGAGTGCATTCGACAGCTCAGGTTGGTCGATTGCGATGCTCTTGAACGGGGCAGGGACGCCCCCAGTCGCCGCCTGCTCAGGCAGGAGCTCGATCGACTGCGCGACGAGCTCGATCGGCGTGCCCGACAGAAGCGTGAGGATGCACCGTGAAGTCGATCCGATGCCCCGCATGCGGCCGCTCGTGGCTCGTCGCACGGACCGACGCCGCGCCGGATCGTTGTCCGAGCGAGGAGTGCGGTGCATCGCTGAGCGCTGGCGACGGTCGCGCGCGAAAACCGATCGACGCGTGGGCCGCTCCGCGCGAGCGTCGACGCATCGCACGGCCACCCGCGGTGACCGATGCACCTGAACGGCCGCGCCGTTCGAAGAGTTGGATCGGGCTGACGCGCGGAAGCGGGATCGCATTCGGAGTGATCGCGCTCGCCCTGCTCACGATCACGGTCATTGGCATCGTGCTGCGCGAGGCTTCCAAGCCGAACGGTCTTGGCGACGCAACCGTCCTGATCGAATCGATTGATCCTGGCGTGCAGCACGAACAGATCGCGGGCGTGGTGGCTCGCATCGACGGGAAGCTCTACGCCATCACGACGCTCTCGAAGCTCCGCACACTGCGCCAAGCCGGTGCGGCGCGCGTGCAACTCGTCCCGCGCGTGGCGCAGACGAACCCCAAAGAGCGCGCTCCCGTCGAACTGGTCGTCGATGAGTGCATGATCCGCGCCGACGCCATCGAGCAGTGGATCGAGGGTTCGCCGGCGGGCAAGGGCGAAGACGCGTGGGGTGCGGTGGGCCGCGGCAGCGTGGTCGATCTGGCGTGGTGGCCGCTGGCCGATCAGGCGGGGCTCACGGCGGTCGAGCTCGGTGCTGCGCCGACCGAGGGCGCGGAACTGCGTGCCCCTTCATCGTCCTCAACGGTGCAGACCGCTCGTTGCCGAACGCTTGCGCCGCAGCCTGCATGCGTCGCGCTGCAGCCATCAACGGGCGCATCGAACTTCGAGGCTGGATCGATGTGGATGGACGAAAGCGGTGCACTCGTGGCCATGACGGTCGAGTCGCCGAACATCGAGGAGCGAACTCGGCGCGGCGTGGCCTCACCGGCGACCTGGTCGGAACTGCACGCAATCCCCGTCGAAAGCCTGCGGCGATTGGTGGATCCGATGTCGACCTCGACCAAGCCGATCGCGCGAGTGCTCGACGCCGTCCAGGCCCGAGCGACGCAACCTGGTGCACCCGAGCGTTCTGCTCGTTTGCAGTGGCTGATCGCGGCAAGCGCTGCCGAGGGGTTTGCCGCGCTCGCGCCCGCGAGCGATCGCGTGGCGACTGTGCCCGCCAGCGCGACGACGCTTGAACTCCAGCCGCGGCCGGTCGATGGCGAAGCGCGAGTCCTGGTGTGGCCGGAACGCAGCGACATGATCGAGCTCGATGTGGTGTCGACGGATCCGGCGATCCGGTTGGTGGCCGTGCCCGGAGTGATGGGGCGGATGTACGAGGTCCGCGATGGTGACGGTCAGCCAGCGGTGTTGCCCGCGGGTCGGCCTGTCTCGATCTCGATCAGGATGTCGCTCATGGGCAAGCCCATCGGCGGCGCAGTGCGCGCCCTGTTGCTCAGCCGCGTCGCGGATGCAGCGGTTTCGCAGCGGCGCATTCCCGGCGGCACGCCGCCCGCGCCCGAGCCGCCATCGAACGCCACGCCAGCGCAGCCTGCACCTTCAGCACCGACTGTGCCACCGCAGCCTGCACCTTCAGCGCCGACTGTGCCACCGCAGCCTGCACCGACCGCAAACTTAGGAAGCACTCGATGACCACGCTCCGCCGCACGCTGCGCCCCAACACGACTTGCCCACAGTGCTGGTCGCAGTTCCCGTCTGCCGATGTTCGGTTCATCGCCGAGAGCCCCACGCTCGTCGGCGATTCGATCGTTGGATCCGATGAACCGCTGCGGTTCCTTCCCACTCGATTCGATCGACTTGGGCGCGCGCTTGATCCCGGGGGCGCCGTCTGCATGCGCATGGCGTGCCCGGTGTGCCACCTCGAGGTTCCGCCCGCGCTCCTTGAGGTCGGGCAGTCCGTCGTCTCGGTCGTGGGCGCTCCATCAAGCGGCAAGTCGGTGCTCCTTGCCGCCGCCACCTTCACATTGCGCTCAGGCCTCGTGGTGCCGGGTCTTGACTTTGCTGACATCGATCCGTCGCTCAACGATCTCACGATCGATCTCGAAGGAACGCTCTTCAAGAGCGCGACGCCTGATGTTCCGACGATGATCGCGAAGACTGAGACCTCGGGACGGCTCTATCGCTCGTACCGACGCGGCGACCTGCGAATCACCGCTCCAAAGCCGCAACTCTTCGGCCTCGCGCGCGGCGGTACGCGATCAGTGCTCGCTTTGTACGACAACGCCGGCGAGCACTTCCTGCCTGGCGCCGTCGCACCGTTTGAGCAGGCGACGCGCCATCTAGGTGTGTCGTCGGCGATCGTACTCGTGATCGACCCCACTCAGGATCCACGAGTGCACGGACCGCTCGGCGGGCGCGACCATGTGGCCTCGCTCGGAGGCAGCAGCAGCGCTCCCGGTCGAGCAGACTTGGTGCTCCTTGAACTGGTGAATCGTGTTCGCCGCCAGCGCGGATTGTCCGCCAGCGAGCCGCTTCCCTTGCGCGTGATTGTGGCGCTGTCCAAGCACGATCTCTGGTCTCCGTTGGCGCCGGAGATCGAGGATGTGCTCCGTGATGCATCGACCGCACATCCGATGCGTGCACCGGATGGCGCGACGCTGGCTCGCGTGCACCACGGCGGTGTGGCGTTCCTTGAGCGCCACCTGCCCGAAGTCCTTGGCGCGGTTCGCTCGGTCGAGCCTGGATTCAAGGTCGTTCCGTTCAGCGGTCTCGGTCGCGCGCCAAGGCGCGATGAGTCGTCGGGCGGCATGAGCATCGTGCCATCGCATGTTCGTCCGACCTGGGCCGCAGTGCCGTTCGTAGTGGCGCTCTCCGAGGCGATGCCCGACGCCTTCCACGACTATCGATTCGACGCACGCGCATGAGCTTCGAGTTGATTCATACCTCGGTGTCGCGCGACCTCGATGGTCAGTCCGGATTTGGCATCGCTGCCATGTCGCGTGATCTCCCGCGGCCAGTGCGCGATGCACTCGTCGCATGGAGCGATGGATCGGAACTCGACGCGACCACCGATCGTGCGATCTCCTACGCGATCTGTCAGGCTGGTGGTGCTGCGTGGCCGGTGCTGACTTGCGTCACGCGATGCGGCGTTGACTGGTCGGGCCGCGCCAATCGCGTGGCGCACCATCTGGTGCTCGAACCAAGTGATCGATGCATCGAGGGCCCGATCGCCCTCGCACGAGCCTTCGAGTTCGCTCGTCAAGTCCCCGAGGTCGCGCTTCGGTCGCCGCCATCTCTGCCGCATCCGATCGAGGGGGGACATGCGGCACCTGGGGTCGATCCGGGCTGGATCGAGCACCTTGCCGAGCGCATGAGTTCCCCGGACGCTCCTGCGGTCGCGGTGCGACTGCCGCACGGCCTCGATCCCTTGGCGCTGATCGCTGCGGTCACGGCGCGCGTCGAGCCCAAGCGGCGGTGGGCCGTGCAATGGTCGACTGCACCGGTCTTCCATGCGGGGCGTGCGTTGCCATCGATCGTCATCGCACGGGAACACGATGCACACGCGCTCGATCTTGCGCAGACAGCACCCAGTCCGCGCGCCGTCGAGTCGTCGAAGCGATCGGAGTCGAAGGGCGCCCCGCAGGGGATTCGGTCGGCGGAGCCTGTTGGTGAAGCCACCAAGACGACCACGGGGATCCACGATGACTCGGTGCGCGCGCGACGAGCGAGCCACGCAGAAGGCGCCAAGCGCACCACGCGTGATCCAGTCGCGCCAACTTCCGTCAACCCTTGGGTGCCGATCGTGCTCTTCGCCGTTGCTGGCGTGATCATGCTCGTGGCGCTGAGGCTCTTGCTATGGTGACCATGTCCATTCGATCGGGGAATCTCGCATGAGCCTGACACCGACCATCAGGGAAGTCCACCAGGCGCTCGAGTCGCTGCCGTCTCACGATGGCGATGAGTTGCAGCGCATGCAGGTCGCGGCCACCGTGCGCAGCTTCGCCGTGGCGCTGCGACAGTCGATTGGTCGAGCGATCGAGTTCGCCGAGGAGTCGCTCCTGAGCGAGGCGCATGGCGTCATCGCCGACTTCCCGGATCTCCTCAAGCAGTCCGTGGCGTGGAACGGAGTGCTCGGCCGGCAGGACGGCGTGGGTTCGTTCGCTCGTGCATCGTGTGATGGAGTGCGTGCAGGGACGGAGGCAGAGCACGATCGCATCGAGCAGGTGATGCTGGCCTACGGTGAGCGCGAAGCTGCACTCCGCGGGTTCCGACGAGCCTGCTTGGAGGGCGAGGGGCCGGCAGCGATGCGCCAGCGTCTGCGCGCACTCATGGCGGCCGATGGTGGTGCGGGGGCGTGGGTTGCCCAGTTGGCCGCGGTCGAACGGGACTGGATCGAGGATGTCCGCCGTCGGTTGCACACCTCGATCGACGAGGACGAGTTGATCGCCTTCGCCGACGAGACGCGGCGCGGGGGATGGGCGGCACGGATCGATCCGGAGTTCGTCCGTCTCGTCGAGTCGCGGGCGCAGCCGTTGCGCGACAAGGTCGCGCAGCGGCGATTCGCAGCGCTGGCAAGCGAACTCTGCGCCGCCAGAGCTGCTGATGATCTGGCCGAAGTCGATCGGTTGGAGCGGATGTGGGCGGAACTGCAACGCCTGACCGGCGTCATGCCGAACGATGATGTCGTCGCGGCCGTCGCCCCAATCTTTGCGTGGTCGGCCGAGACCGTGGCGCGTCGCGAACGCGAGGCCAACCATGCGCGGGCGCTCGACGAATTGGACCTGCTCCTGCTCGACCAGGCCAACGCGCAGTCCGTGCTCACCGCGTGGACCCGGATCCGTGATGCAGCGATGCCCGTGCCCGAAGGCCTTGAGTTGCGCGCGATCCGCTTCATCCAGTTGCACGAAGAGCGAGAAGCTCGGCGGCACCGCCTGCAGCTGATCGGTGGTGTCGCGGCGATGCTCGTCTTGGGCGGAGTCTTGACGGTTGCCGTGGTTGCGTTTCAGAAGAGCACTGAACGAAGGGCTGCGGTCGACGCCGTCATCGCCGCGATCGAAGCCAACGATGGCGATCGTGCGGTGTCGTTGGCAGAAGGGATCGAGAAAGCACATCCTGGGGCACTGAATGCAGCGGAACGCGGAGCGCTTGACGCTGCCGTGGCGCTGCGCGATCGCTTGGTCGCGGTGGAAGCGCGCGCCGATCGCGAACTCGCTGCCGCAGACGAGGCGCTTGCGGCACAAGCGCCGCTCCCTCGCGTGGCACTCCTGGAAACATCACTGCGCGGGCTGCTCGCCGAAGCCGGACTCTCGAACGCGGCGAAAACGCGGATTGAACTCACGCTCGTCCGCTGCACGGCGCGCCGTGATGAGATCGCTGGCGGGCACGACACGATCGCCCGTGCGGCGATGGCCGACGCGGATCACCTCTTCAAGGCCTGGCCGCCGCCGTCGCAGTGGTCCGCACGCGAGCGGGCCGATCCGATGCGCTGGGAGCAGTACAAGGCTGCGCTCGACAAGCTCGGCCCGACACTTGCGGCCGCGAAGTCACAGGTCAGCGAGACGGAGCGTGCGAGCAAGAGGCTCGAACCCGACCTCGCCGCCGTGAAGGATCGACTCGACGAGGCGACCGAGAAGATGGCGTCACTCGACGCGGCGCTTCGTCAACTCGACGCCACCGAGATCGGGCGCGAGATCACGAGCGAACAGCAGTTCATCGATCGCATCAAGTCGATGCTCAAGGGGCAGACGGGCGTCGTGCTGGGCGATCTTGGACTTCGTTCGGCGTTCGAAGAGTCCGATCAGACCGATGACGCGATGCTCGCGCTTGCCGAGTGGCGCGAAACGCTGCGACCGAGTCTCTTGGCGCATCTGGGGCCGGAGTTCGAGGTCGCGGACGATCCCGCCGTGGCCCAGAAGGTGCTGGTCGAGATCGAGTCGCACCTGCGCAAGTACCCTGAATCGCCTCTTCGAATCGCGCTTGAGGCGCTCCGCGATCGGCAGGATCCGGCGAAGCGACAGCTCGTGACCACGGTCGAGGATGTCGTTGCGGCGCTCGAACTCGATGGCTACGCGGGACTGCAAGTCCTGAATCTCCGACAGCAGGGGCGCTTCTTCTACCGGCGTGCCTCCGTGGATGGCGGTCCCACCAAGGGCGCGCTTGAAGACGCGCTCGACCTCATTGAGTCGCCCGACAAGTTGGGCACTGCCTCGGCGATCAAGGCGGATCAGGTGCGCGGGGAGGCAGTGGCATCGCCCGTGTCGGTGGTCTGGGCCGACGGTCTTTCGCGGCTTCGCGGCGCGCGCGTGTCGGTGGTGGTTCCGGCCATCAACCGGATGCTGATCGAGATCGCGGAACTCAAACCGAATGCACCCGGGCAGGATGCGCTGATGCAGTTGGCGGCGCTCGCCAACCTCAGCGAGATTGCGATCGACGGACTGGGCCAGCCGGTCGATGCCGATCGCGCACGAGAGGTGCGGGCGTGGATCGAACAGATCCGCAAGCAGAATGCTGGACTGCTCAGCCTGGATTGGGTCAAGGCGGCCTACGCGCCGGAGCAGACCACGCCGCAACATCGTCGTGAGGCCGCTGAACTCGTGCGGAACTTCCCGCTGAAGAGGGGGATGACGCTGGTGTCGAGCTCGCAGCGGCTGGGCGGACTCAGCACCTATTCGCCCATCGGCGTCATGCTGGCGGAGGACGACAAGCGCGGGACGCGACGCGTCGTCCTGTGGCGGCCTGCGCACGAGGTCCTTGCGATCTCTCAGTCGCTCGACCGGAGCACACTCGTCCCGATCCGCGTCACCAGTGGCACCGCCAGTGATGCCGGCTTGGCGCTGAGCCGAGGTCCCATCCTCCTGTATCGCGACGAAGCAGAGCAGAGCAAACCATGACGACCATCGACCCAACCAACCATGCTGCCCGCCGACTTGATGCCGCCGCAGCGGCCTACCGCTTCAAGGCGCTCGACCCGGAGGCCCGTTGGGGCTTCCGGGCTGGCGCAGGAACGACGCCGAGCCAGATCGCCTGCCTGATCTCGACGGTCGTCGTTGCCGGTGGGGCCTATCTCATCGTGGGGTTGCTTCGCGGCACCGTGTGGGGCGCCTACCTGTGGCACGAGATGACCGCCTATCAGTCCATCCCGATTCCCGTGATCGTGTTCACGGTCTGGTGCTTGGCGTTCCTGCTCCTGAAGTCCTTGAAAATCAAGGCGCAGCGCGCCGTCCTGGCCGCGCCCGTGCTCCCGACCAACACGGCCTTCACGCTGACGGCCGAATCAGCCGATGCGGTCGTGGACAGGATCGATGCGATCGCGGACGAGCCAGAGCGTTTCCTCTACCTCTCGCGGGTGCGCGGCGTGCTGCGGATGATGCGCAACCTCGGCCGCGTGGGTGATGTGGATGAACTCCTTGCCTCGCGCGCCGAGCAGGACGAGGCGTCGAATGACTCTGGCTACACGGTCATGCGGGGGTTCATCTGGGCGATCCCCGTGTTGGGGTTCATCGGAACCGTGCTCGGTCTGACCGAGGCGATGGGCCAGTTCGGTGCCACGCTCGGTGCGGTGCAGGATGGAGCGGGTTCTTCACAGGTTTCGGCGCTCGTTCAAAATCTGACTGGTGTTTTGGATGGCCTCAAGACGGCGTTCGTCACGACCGGCCAGGCCTTGGTCGCGGTCCTCATCATCCAACTCGTCATGATTGCGGTGAAGCGGGCCGACGAGCAGTTGCTCGATGACATCCAAGGCACATGCACCCGAACGATCGTTGCGCGGGTGCGCCTGAGTGGGAACACCTGATGGCCCGGCGCTCCGCCGAGGCTCCGGTCACATTCTTCTCCTTTCAGGATGTGCTGCTGTCGCTCATCGGGATCACGATCCTGGTGACTGTGCTGCTCATCATCAGTTCGATGGTCCAAGCGGTCGAGACGGTCGAACGCGCCGTGTCGGCAGCCAAGTCCGATGTGTCCAGCTCGGTCAGCGTGACAGCGCTCAGAGAACGACGCGACCAACTGACCGAGGCGCTTCGTCGAGCGCAGCGGCGCCCGAACGAGGACCCAACGGCGCGTCGCGCAACGCTCCGTCAGGAGGTGCTCGCTGCGCGCGAGGAACTCGACGATCTGAAGCGCGAGATCGAACAGCTCGAGAAGTCCCTGCGCGACATCCTGCTGCGTCACCCTGAAGCAGGCGCGGCACGGCGATTCCAATCGCTCGAGGAGCGCCGGCAAGAACTCGAGTCGGAACTTGAGCGCGAACAACGCCGTCGACAGGTGACCTACCTGCTCGGAGACTCGCCCAAGGGCATGCCCGTTGGCGTCGAAGTCAGCTCGCGTGGTTTCCTTGTCTTTTCCGTCGGGAAGGGTGGCGGGGCGATGATGGTCTCGGCTGACGGTTCGCTCGGCGCGATCACGGACGCTGCGGCCGTCATCGCGGGCGGCAAACCGTTCTACCTGCTGTTCGTGGTGAAGCCTTCGGGCATCGATCACTACCGCGGCATCGTCGCCGAACGCTCGTCCATGCCCGAGGATCGTCGGCCGGGCATGGGGCTCGACCTCGTGGCCGAGTCCTCGATCCTCGACGGTGCGATGCCCGGTCGTCAGGAGCAGTCGCCGTGAGCCGTCGTCCACGAGCCCGGGCGGATGATGGAGGGAGCCTTGAGCTCCTGCTCGATCCGATCTGCAACATGTTCGGGACGATCATGTTCGTCATGCTGATTGCCGCCATCATGGCGATGGTGAAGGCGAGCCAAGTGACCGCAGAGGGGATGCGGCGCGCTGCGGACAGCGCTCCAGCAGTTCCAGCCGATGCGGCTGTGCTGGAGCAGGACATCGCGGATCTGGAGCGCCGACTTCAGGAGCAACCCGCTGCCAAGATCGATCCAACGACCGCCGAACGCATGGAAGATGTCGAACGCGCGATGGGCGAGATCGCGCGTCGGCGCAAGCTTCGCGCTGCGTATGAGCGTTCAGTCGAGGCCGCCGGTCGCGACATCACGACGATGTCCGAACTCGTTCAACCGCTCGAGGCGGCGATCACGCGGCTCGAAGAGGACCTGAAACTCGCGAAGCAGTCCAAGTCTCGCGCGGCTCGTCCACCGATCGAGCGGCTCATCACGCAGCGGGCCTTTACGGTGGTGGTCTGGGGCGACCGGCTCTACGCGGTCTGCCGGTTCCCCCCGGGACCTCGACCACGCGAACGATGCAAGTGGTACTCGCTCTGGCACCCCCAGCACACGATCGCGTCGCGGTGCCGCGTTCCCGTCGAGAATTGCGAGCGCGGGCAGGAGCGCATTGAGCGTGATGTCGTGCTTGCTGCAGGCAAGGGCATTGACCTCACTGCGGGCAACGCAGTCGAGTCGGATCCGGCCTTCCTCGATCTCTTGGCCACGCTCGATCCAAAGAAGGACTTCATCGACTTTGAGGTGGCGCCGGATTCATTCGACACCTTTTTCCTTGCGAAGCGGCTCTTCGTCGATCGGGGCTTCGAGTACGGAGTGAGTGTGAACACGCAGCCCTTGCCGGAGTACCGCGATCTCGTCGTGCCTGGCCAACCGCGCGGGCTTTGAGCGGGTCACGCTCGGAGCGCCGGCCGTGCCGTTGTATGACCCGGGACCAGGGCCCTTTCGCGGGCGATGGAGTTCCCACGCTGTTTAGCGCACGAGGCGGAATTCGCCGTCATTCTCGTCAGCGATCTGTTCGAGGATCGCGATCGCTTGGGGTGAGTCGTCGAAGCCCAGCGTGTTGATCTGCGTGATGGTCGCACCATCGTTCAGTTCGCGAATGCGATCCGGCACATCGGTCGGGATCAGTCCATCGGTGAGGATGAAAACGCAGTCGGGGATCGGGTCCATCGACTCAAACGCGAACTGCAGAGCTGGCAGGGGATCGGTTCCGCCCATCAACCCTTGCTGACGGATGCGTTCGACGGCCGCCTTCGTGTCGACGCCGGCCTCGAGCCAGCCGTCCTTGAGTGCACCGGCGCCGTCCGTGAAGAAGGCGACGCAGAACTCCGTGCCCGCTGGCAAGGACTCGATCGATGTGATGAGTTCGTCTTTGGCGTGCTCGAACTTCGTGGTGTTGCCCCACGAGGCACCCATCGATCCCGAGACATCGATGATGTACATGAATCGGCTGCCACCGCCCTTGACGCCCATGAAGGTCGAGACCTTCGTGGCGCGCTTGGTCTCGGGCGCTGCTGCTGCCGCCGCATGTCGCGCCTGCCGTGCGCGTTCCGCTGCAGCGGGATCGGGACCGTCGCGTCGAAGTGACTCGAATCGTGCTGGGTCGCAAGGGATATAGCGCTTGGAGCCAAGTTCGAGCGCCATTGGTTCGCGCTTCCACTGAAGGATCCAAGGACCGGATCCTGCTGGTGCCGTGAACGAGGTTCCGCCGACCGTGCCACCGCGCGCTGGGAATCGACTGGTGAGCGACGCATCGAGCGAGAGCGTGCAGTCGCCGTCGAGCGTGCCAGCGGCCCGTGCACCGGACGAGATGCGGAACTCACCTGGCAGGACGACCGGCGCCGTGCCGGACACGACGCGGAGGACCGTGACGACGCCGCCGACCATGTCGATGCTCAGCATCGACTGGCTGTAGCCGCCGATGCCGAAGTCCGCGCTCGAGTCGGGGGACTCTTGGATCCATGTCCCGTGCAGCGGATGCTGCGCGACCTCGCCACGCTGCTGGCCGGCGCGTTTCAACGCCTCAGCATCCCCATCCAGATGATCGACCTTGAGTTCGGGGAGTTCGGGATCGCCTTCGGGCGCGTTGCGCGCGTCGGTCGTGTCAGTGGGCGGCGTGTCCTTCGGCTTGACCGGAGCGGCCGCTGTGGCCGGCGCGCTGCGTGTTCGTTCGCGCGCGCCTTCATCGACGCCGGTCGGCGCGCCGGGATCTGTTTCCTTGGCCTTCGCGTCGCCAACTCCCTCGCCGCGCGTCGAGCCCGTGGCCTTGTCCTTCGATGGCGTCGTGGTCGCGTCGCCAGAGCTCGACGATGTGACGCCCGTCGCGGGTTCGGTCGTGCTCGGCTTCGCGGCCCCGGTCGATGGTTTCGGCGACTCCGGCTTCGATGTGCCACTCGCTGCGCGAGAGGTTCGCGCGTTTGGATCGGCCGGGTCGCCACCAGGTTCGTTCTCGTCGGAGCCGCTGCCATCGGCGGGACCGGTGCGGCCGCGGCGCTCCAGCGAGCGTTCGTCGCGGGGCTTGCGATTCGGATTCGAGCCGGCCTTCACCAAATCGTCGAGGCCACGACCGATGCTGCCATTGCCGGCGCCCTGACCTTGCGCACCGTTGCCTTGCACGGTCGGCACACCCGAGCGCCCTTGCCCCGTGCTTGATGCACTGCTGCCGCTGCTCGAGCCCGATCCCAACGAACCACCTTGCGATCCACCTTGCGATCCACCTTGCGATCCGCCTTGCGATCCGCCTTGCGATCCACCTTGTGATCCGCCTTGCGAACCGCCTTGCGAACCGCCTTGTGAACCACCTTGCGAACCGCCTTGCGAACCGCCTTGCGATCCGCCTTGCGATCCGCCTTGCGATCCACCTTGTGATCCGCCTTGCGATCCGCCTTGCGATCCGCCTTGTGAACCACCTTGCGACCC
>Ga0194120_10001926_pt1 | contig 36578 bp, 30 predicted proteins | sample TA2MahCa65mmetaG_FD_148642 | JGI IMG/M metagenome (GOLD analysis project Ga0194120, IMG submission 148642) | Freshwater microbial communities from Lake Tanganyika, Tanzania - TA2015019 Mahale Deep Cast 65m | ecosystem: Environmental > Aquatic > Freshwater > Lake | place: Tanzania: Lake...
CATCGGCGCGGGCACGGCCCGCGTGCTGGCGCGCGAGGGCTACCGGCTCGCGCTGCTCGCGCGGCGCGTCGAGCGGCTGCGCGCGTTGGCGGCCGAGCTGCCGCGCGCCGCGGACGGCGAGCATCTCGCGCTGGGTTGTGATCTGTGCGAGCCCGCACAGATCCGCGCGAGCTTCGCGCAGGTGCGCGACGCGTTCGGGCGGCTCGACCTGCTGGTGAACAACGCCGGCATCGGCTATCGCGCACGGGTCGAGGAGAGCGACGACCGCGAGATCGCACGCGTGCTCGCGACGAACGTCGGGGCGCTGCTTGCCTGCTGTCGCGAGGCGCTGCCGCTGCTCGTGCGAGGCGAGCGCCCGTGCGTGGTCAACGTGTCGAGCGTCGTCGGCCGGCGCGGCATGCCGACGATGGCCGCGTATGCGGCATCGAAAGCGGCCGTGTTCTCGATCGGCGAGTCGCTGCGCCTCGAGTGGGCGCACCATGGCATCGCCGTGTGCACGATTGCGCCGGGGGTCACCGCGACAGAGATCTTCGCCGTGCAGGCCAATCCGTCGAAGCTGCACGATCCGGATCTGGCGCAGGCCGACTCGCCCGAGAGCGTCGGCGAACAGATCTTGGCGCTGGACCGGCGGCCGGTGCCGGAGCGCTACCTGCGCTGGAAGTGGAAGTGGCTCGGCGCGCTATCGGTGATCGCGCCGCGCCTGGCGGATCGGGCGCTGGGCAGCCGCGACTGGATCCCACGGGCGCCGGCTCGCTGAGCGCCGAGCCTCAGCTCTCCGTCGCCGAGACGAGCGCGCGCAGTGCCGCCGTCTCGGCCAAGGCCGCGAGCTTTTCGTGCTCGAGCAGATTGGGCCACTGGTCGCAACCCGCGTCGCGCGCTTGCCGCAGGAAGTCCGCCGCGAGTTCCCCGAGCTGCTCGATGCGCTGCGCGTGCCCTGGGGAATTCTCGTCGAGAAGCTCCGCCAGCTCCGCCATCCGCCGCGCGACCTCGAACGGCGTGCGCCACGATGCGGGGCCGTATTTCGCGTAGCCGCGCATCGCCTCGATCGCGGCATCGGTCTCGCCCAGATCGCGCCGCGCGTCGTATAGCCAGAACCAGTGCTGGGACAGCCGCTCGCGCAAGAGCACGTCGTCCGGCGCGAGCGCCAGCGCGGCCCCGCCGTGCTCGACGGCCGACTCGAGCAGCTCGCGCGCCTCTGCCGGGCGCTTGCTCGCCAACTCGAAGCCGCCGAGATTGTTCTCGGCGACAGCCAACGTCGACAGCAGCTCGGGCGAGCCCGGCACGCGGCGCACGAGCTCGGCCAGCGTCTCGACGGCCTTGGTCAGCTCGCCGTGCGCCTCCTCGGCGCGGCCGCTCATGTACTTGAAGTTCGCGCGGTTGTTGTAGAGCTTCGCGAGCGTCTCGCGGTAGCGAATGTTGCCCGGGTTCTGCTCGACCAGCAGCAGCAGCGCAGGTTCGTTCGCGTCGAGCAGCTCGACCGAGTCGGCCGGCCGCTCGCGCGCCGCGCACACGTACGCGAGCGTGTTGCGCAGGACTGCCTGCGCGTAGGCCTGCTCGGGCACGTCGCCCTGCAGGCGGGCGTCGAAGCGCGCGATCGTGCGTCGCAGCACGTTCTCGGCCTCCTCGAGCCGCGCGGCGGCGGGCGTGGCCTGGCCGAGCAATAGCATCCCGTACTCGTTGCCGACGCGCGACGCCGACAGAGCGTGCTCGCCGAGCTGCTCGAGTGCCGGCTGCAGGGCCTCGAGTCGCTCCAGCGCGCTCTCGAAGGCGGCCGCCGCGTCGTCCGTGCGCCCCTGCTTCGCGGCGACCATGCCCTGCACGCGCAGCGCATCGACCTCCAGCAGAGCCGCGCGGAACGAGTCGGGATTCCCCGCGCGCAGTCGCGCGGCGAAGTCGACGGAAGCGGCAGCGGATGCGGCCGCAGGCGCGAGCAAGCCCTGCAGCAGCGAGACCTCCGCTTCGTCGTAACGCAGCTGCGCGAGCGCCTCGAGCTCTGCGCTCGCGCGTTCGCGCTGCGGCTGCGCCGCTGCGGCGTCGAGCAGCGCCAGCCCCTCCGCAAGCGAGCGCAACGCGTCCTCGCCGCGCCCGAGATCGGTCTCCAGGCGAGCAATGCGTGCATGCGTGCGCGCGCGCTCGACGCGAACATCGTCGTCGGATGTGTTGTCCGCGAGCAGTCCCTTCTGGAACGCCAACGCATCCTCGAGCAGCGCGCGGCGGAAACCCTCCATGTGCGGCAAGCGCGACAGCTCGGCTTCCGCGACGCGCGTGAAGAGCCGGTCCACGGCCTGGAGCGCGCTGGTCAGGTTGCGCTTGGAGCGCGCACCCTCCGCGGCGAGCGCGATGTTGCTGCGGTATTCCTGCCAGGCCCAGCCCAAAGGGCCGCCGAGCACGATCAGGAGTCCCAGCGCCGCTGCGGTCGCGCGCGCCGGGTGACGCTGCGACCAGCGCACGAGTCGCTGCAGGGGCCCGGCGCGACGCGCGTCGATTGGCCGCCGCTCCAGCACGTTCGAGAGGTCGCGCGCGAAGGCCTCGGCGCTCGCGTAGCGCCGCTCCACCGCCGACTCCATCGCGGTCAGGCAGACCGTTTCGGCGTCGGCCGACAGTGAGGAGTTGCGACTGCGCGGCGCGGCAGCGGCGCCCGCGGCGATCGACAGCATCGTCGCGGTCGTTGTCGGCCCTTCGTACGGCAGGCGCAAGCACAGCGCCTGGTACAGCGACACGCCGAGAGAGTAGACGTCCGCCCGCGGAGAGGCCGCCTCGCGCCCGCCCTGCAGCAGCTCCGGCGGCAGGTACGGGACCGAGCCGAGCTGCGTCGCGCTGCGCGTCAGCTTGTCGGTGCCTCCGCCCTGCGCCAGCCCGAAGTCGAGCAGCATCACGCGGCCGCCGGGCGTCAGCATGATGTTCGACGGCTTGAGATCGCGATGCAGCACGCCGCGTCCGTGCACGTGCTCGAGCGCCTCGGCGGCGAGCCGGAACACGCGCAGCACGCACTGTTCCCAGGTGCCGCCGTACAGCCAGTCGGCGAGCGCCTCGCCGCGCTCGTCCTCGGCCATCGCCGCCTGGAGCGCGCGCCCCAGATCCGCGCCTTCGAGCGTGCCGGGATCGCGGCCTTTCAGCGCCGCGAGCGCCTGCTCCAGCGATGCTCCGCGCACGCGCTCCATCGCGAAGTAGGCGATGCCATTGGCCTTGCCGAACGTGTAGATCGGCACGACGCCCGGATGCTGCAAGCGAGCGACGATCTGCACCTCGCGCAGGAAGCGCTCGCGCGCGCCGGACAGCACCATCTGGTCGGGCCGCACGAGCTTGAGCGCGACTTCGCGCCCGAGTGACTCCTGCACGGCCAGGTACACGACGCCCATTCCGCCTCCGCCGAGCCGGCGCACGATGCGGAATTCGCCGAGGCGTTCGGGGATCTCAGGCAACGGCTGGTCCGACAGGAGCCCCATGCGCTCGAGCTCCTTCCAGCGCCGGCGCAAACCCGCGGCCAGCGCCGGGTGCGCATCGCAGGCGCGCTCGAGCGCGCGCACGCCTTCGGTCTCGGCTTGCTCGAGCACCTCGATCAGCAGCGCCTCGAGGCGATCGTCCTCTGTTTCCGTCTCGGTGCGGGGCAAGGGCAGAGGATCCATGTCGGGCGGCGGCGAGCGGACTCCTCCAAAGCCTAGCTTGTCGCCGCCGCATCGGCGCCGCCGGCTCCAGGTAGAATCGCGGCGACAGGCGGAATGTTCCGGCTCGCGTACAACACGAACGGTCTGGCGCACCACCGCGTCGTGGACGCGCTGCGGTTGGTCGCCGGGCTCGGCTACGAGGGTCTGTCGATCACGCCCGACGTCGGTCAGCTCGATCCCTACCAGTTGCGCGGCGAAGACGTGCGTCAAACCCGCAGAGTGGCGAGCGAGCTGGGGCTCGAGCTCTCGATCGAGACCGGCGCGCGCTACGTGCTCGATCCGGCGCGCAAGCACTGGCCCAACCTGCTGTCACCGAACGCCGCCGAGCGCGAGCGTCGCCTCGATTTCCTGCGCCGTTGCATCGACCTCGCAGCGGCGCTGGACGCACGCGTCGTCGCGCTGTGGGCCGGCACGGCGGAGGGTGGCGCGTGCGGCGACGCGAAGCGCGACGATGCGGCGGGCGATCGCGGCTGCATGGCGGAGTGGGACCGCCTGTGCGCCGGGGTGGAGACGCTGCTCGACCATGCTCGCGGCAGCGGCATCCGCCTCGCGTTCGAGCCCGAGCCCGGCATGTTCATCGAGCGACCGGCCGGCTACGCGGAGCTCAAGCGCCGGCTGGGTGGGCGCGGCGCGGGGCTCGGCCTGTGCCTGGACGTCGGGCACTGCCTGTGCACCGGGGATCTGCCGGTTTCGCGCGTGATCGCGGCGCATGCGGGCGAGCTGCTGCACGTGCACCTCGACGACATCCGCTCGGGCCGCCACGAGCACCTGATGTTCGGCGAAGGGGAGCTCGATCTCGCCGACGCGCTCGACGCACTCTTGCAAACGAATTACACGGGCCTCGCCGCGGTCGAGCTTTCGCGCGACAGCCACCGCGGCGCCGAGGCCGCGCGCATCGCGATCGAGCGCCTGCGAGCCGCGCTCGGTTCCAGGGCCCGCGGCGGCTCGATCTAGCTCGAAGTGTCTTGTGCGCCGCGCCGACGCGGGGCCAGAATCGAGGCGCTGCGGGGGCTCGGTGCTCCGCAGGCGAACCACGGACTTCCGGAGGCAGTCATGGCGAACACGACGGCGGAAGCAGCTCGGAACGGTGTGGAGTTGCGTCAGTGCCCGACGCGCATCGATCGCGCACCGGTTCGGATCGCGCAGAGCATCCAGATCTCGCTGTGCCAGGACCGGCAGCGCGGGATGTACCACAAGTGCTTCTCGTGCGAGCACGCCAACGGCCGCGCGGCGGAGGCGAGCGTCGCCGTGCCGGAGCGGATCAAGAGCCGCGCCTAGGCGCTTCAGGTTCAGCGCGCCGCCGCCAGCAGCTCGGCGTCGGAGAGCATGCGCGGCGTGCGCTTGGCGAGGTCGAGCACCTTTTGCACGCGCTCGTCGGTCGGCTCCACGCCCAGCTTCTCCAGGCACCACACGACGTTGCTCTTGCCGCTCATCGGCCCGACCTTGATCTTCTGTTCGAGGCCGAAGAGCTCGGCCGGCACGCCAGAGTAGACGCGATTGGCCAGCCAGTGGTCGCCCTTGCGGAAGGCCTTGATCACGGCGGCCGCGTGCACGCCGGTCCCGGTCTCGAAGGCGTCGGTGCCCATCACCGGGTAATTGCTCGGGATCGGCACGCCGGTCGCCTCGCTGGCGAGCCGGCAGTACTCGCCGAGCTTCGACAGGTCGTTGTCGATTCGGCCGTCGAGCTTGAGATTGACGAGCAGCAGGTCCATCTCGGTGTTTCCCGCGCGCTCGCCGATGCCCAGCGCGCAGGCGTGGATGCGCGTCGCGCCGGCCTCGATCGCCGCGAGCGCGTTGGCCAGGCCCTGCCCGCGATCGCGGTGGCCGTGCCAATCGATGCCGACCCGGCCGCCGTGCTCGTCGACGATCGTCTTCACGTAGCGCACGAGCTTGCGCGTGCCCTCCGGCGTGGCGTGCCCGCACGTGTCGCACACGCACACGCGCTTCGCGCCGGCCTCGATCGCAGTCGAGTACAACGCGCGCACGTGCTCCGGCGTCGCGCGCGTCGTGTCCTCGGTCACGAACATGCACGGCAGGCCGTTCTTCGTCGCGAACGCGACCGCGTCGCGCACCAGGCCGAGCATCTTCTCGAACTCCCAACCCTCCGCGTACTGCCGGATCGGCGATGAACCGATGAAGGCGCAGACCTCGACCGGACGGCCCAGCTCCTGCACCAGATCGACGATCGGTGCGATGTCCGACACGACGGTGCGGCAGGCCACGTTCGGCGTGATGCGCAGCGACTTCATCTCGCGGCACAGCGCTCGGATGTGCTCGCGCGCGCGCTCGCCGGCGCCCGGCAGCCCGACGTCGGCGGTGTCGATGCCGAGCTCGTCCATCAGATGCACGAGGCGCACCTTCTGCTCGAGCGTCGGATCCTTCACCGACGGGCTCTGCAGGCCGTCGCGCAGCGTCTCGTCGTCGAACTGGATGCGGTGCGTCGCGGACGGGGCGGCGTTGGCGGCGTTCCAGTCGTAGATCAGGGCGTCGCGGGAGGGGCTCGTCATGGGGTGGGGGGCGAGATTGTCCGCATTCTAGGACGCACGGCCAGCGGAAGGCGCACGGGCAGGCGCTCGACGAGCGCCCCAAGTCCTGGAGGAGGAACGAACTACGAGCGCCGTCGCCTGCGGGGACTTGCTTCTTGAAATAATCACACTCTTTTCAATAATACCACGGCATGGCCCGACAGGGACGCAACGCCGGCAACGGCTACGAGATCACCGCGCGCGAGCAGGTCGAGGCACTCGCCTCCCCGCTGCGGCAGGAGCTCGTGGACACGCTCGAGCAACACGGCCCGCTCACGATCCAGGCCCTTGGCACTTGGCTCGAACGTGCTCCCGACGGCCTCTACTACCACGTGCGCAGACTGGTCGCTCTCGGCCTGCTGCGTGAAGTGGACGCAGTTCCCTCGGGTGGGCGCGAGGCGCAGCGCTACGACGTCGCGGGTCGCCCGATGCGCATCCTGCACCGACCCGGCGACGCCGCGCACGTGGCGGCCGTGAAGCGGACGGTCGCGACCCTGCTGCGCGTCTCCGCGCGCGATGCGCACAAGGCGCTGGATGCCGGCATCGCGCGCCTCGACCGGTCAGCTCCGGACTTTTTCGGCATGCGATCGCGGGCGCGGCTCGACGCGGCCTCGCTGGCGCGCGTTCGCGAGCTGCTCGCGGAGCTGTCGCGCATCGCGCATGCCGGCCAGAACAGGCGGCGGGGGCGCGTCTTCAGCCTGACCTTCCTGCTCACGCCGCTCGTACCGCCCCGGCAGAGGGCCCAACCCAACGAGGAATCGACATGATCCGAAAGTTGCATACCCAGGCCTTGCTGCTCGCGTGCTGCGTGCTCGGCGGCGCGCGCGCACAGACCACATTGACGGCTACGTCGCTCGTCGAACGCGCGCGCGAGCGCATCGGCGCCCCGGCCTTCGTGAACGCACGCGGCTTCCAGCTCAGCGGCAGCCTCGAAGCGCGCGGGCTCTCGTCGCCGTTCACGATGTGGGTCGCGGCCGACGGCCGCTACGAGCTGCTCGTCGAGGGCCGGCTGCCCTCGTTCGAAGGCTTCGACGGAACGCGCGCCTTCCGACACGACGTCGGGATGGGCGAGCGCACGCTCGTGCTCGGCGATCGCGACGAGCAACTCGCGCAGGCGTGGTTCGTGTCACCGTACTGGCTGCTCGCGCAGGACCGCATCGAGCTCGGCGGCACGGGCGAGCTCGAAGTGACGCTCTCCGGCGGTCCGATGCGCGGCACGATCGCATTCGACGAGCAGAGCGGCCTGCCGAACACGCTGTCCTGGGGCGCGGGGGAGAGCGGCGGCGTACTGACATGGACGGGATGGAAGGAGAGCGCCGGCGTGCGCTTCCCCACGGCGTGGGAGCAACGCGGCGCGCGCGGCCAGGTCGAGCGCTACGTCGTCGAACGCGTCGAGCCGCGCGCCGAGCCGGCCGCGCGCAAGCAGCTGCCGGCCGCGCTCGCGCTCGACGCGCGCATCGTCGGCGACGGCGGTCCGATCGAGGTCGAGCAGGCACCGACCGGGCACCTGCTCGTGAACCCCACGATCGCGGGACGCGACATCGGCTGGTTCATCTTCGACTCCGGCGCGAGCGTCAACGTGCTGTCGACGCCGGTCGCCGCGCGCGAGGGCTACAGCGGCTTCGGCAGCGAGAGGGTCGGCGGCGTCGGCGGCACGGTCGACGCGCAGTTCGTGCAGCCGGGCGAGCTCGTGCTCGGGCCGCTGCACTCGCCCAACGCACTCTTCTTGACGATGGACCTCGCCTTCCTCGAAGTGTTCCTCGGGCGCGAGATCGTCGGCGTGCTCGGCTGCCCGCTGCTGCTCGCCGGGACCTACGAGCTCGACATGCTGCCGCCGCGACTGGCCGTGCACGCACCGGGCAAGGAGCCGAAGTTCGCCGATCCGACGCCGTGGCAGGAGCTGGTCGTGTACCGCGCCCACTCGTGCGTCTACGCGTCGTTCGAGGGAGGGCGGCGCGGGCTGTTCACGCTCGACACGGGCAAGGGCCAGGGCGGCGTCGTGTTCTCGAGCGCGGCGGTGAGCAAGCTCGGCCTGCTAGAGGGGCGCAAGGTCTCCGACGCGAGGGTTGGAGGGGTCGGCGGCTTCGTGTCGACGAAGGCAGGGACGATCGAGTGGCTCGAGCTCGGCGGCAAGCGCTTCGAGGGTGTTGACGCGATGTTCCCCGATGCCGTGCAGGGGCACGTCGGCGACCTGTACCTGACCGGCACGCTGTCGACGAAGCTGCTCGAGCCGTTCACGACGCTGTTCGACTACACGGGCAAGCGCATCGCGTTCGTGCCGCGCGCTCCCTCGCTGGCGCCGGCGCAGCCAGCGAAGTAGCGCCCTAGCTCGCTCTTCTCCGCCGCGCCGGATTCGGCGACGATCTCGGCATCGACACGACCTCGCTCTCCGATTCGCCGCCGCCGCAGTCACGCCTGCCGATCCCGCGCCGGCTTGCGCAGCGCATGCCGCTGCACGCGCTGACCGTGATCGGCGGTTTCGTGTCGGCCTGGGTGCTGCGGCATGCGCCGGGCCTCGAGCCCGGTCAGTCGGACGGCGCGGACCTGTTGCGCTACGTGCCGATCCTGGTCGGGCTCGGCGCGAACGTCGGCGTGCAGAGCTCGACGATCCTCGTGCGCGCCTTCGCGACCGGCGAGATCGAGCGTGAGCGCATGCCGCGCGTCGTCACGTCGGAGATCGCGGTCGGAGCGCTGACCGGGCTGTTGTGCGGCGCGCTGTGCTGGTTCGTCGTCGACTTCGTCGAGGGCGGCACCGAGGCGGCGAGTCGCCTCGCGCCGGCCGTTTCGCTCGCTCTCGTGGCGGGACTGACTTGGGCGGCCTGCGTTGGTTGCGCGGTGCCGTTGTTGTTTCGCCGCCTCGGCGTCGATCCCGCGGTTGCCGCCGGACCGGCGCTGATCGTGCTCAGCGATGTCGGTGCGGCGGCGCTGCTGGTGCTGGCCGCGCAGGCCGTGCTGCGCTGGTCGGCTTGAGCGGCGCGAGAGCGGGAGTCAGACGTCGTCCGGCGTATAGACGCGCTGCGAGGCCTTGCCGCTGATGGGGTCGGGTCGCCCGTGCACGACGACGCGCGCTTGCGGCGGATTGCCCAGGCTGGCCAGGAATTCCCGGGCGACTGCGCGCAGCACACGTCCGCTCGGATAGGCCGGAACGCCCAGATCGGTTTGCGACCATTCCTCGATCCAGAATTCGTAGCTGTGCGGCGCGCGCGTGACGAGCAGCGCCTGCAGCTCTGGCGGCAGGCGGGCTTTCACGCCTTCGCCGAAGCAGATGCGCGCGCCTTCGATGCGCGGCGAATAGAGCGCGAGCGACGGGTAGGCGTCCCAGCGGTCGACGAAGGAGAGCGCGGGCAGCAGGCCGAGCAGCACGAGCAGTGCGCGCGCGACGAGATCCCGGCCCCACAACAGTCGCGCGAGGCCGCTCGGCGCTTCGCTCTCGGTCGGAGAGCGCACGCTCCAGGCCAGCACGGCCATCGCGACGTTCCACGGCCACACCACGGGATTCCAGCCCAACCCGACCGCGAGCAGCAGCAACAGCAGCGCGTGCATCGCGATCGCGGCCAGCGCGGCGACGCGCCGCGTGCGCTGGAACAGGAACGCGACGCCGATCAGGCTCTCGAAGGCGGCGAGCGCCAAGCCCAGCGCCACGCGCACCGGCGCGGGCAGCTCGCCGTAGCCGGGCAGCAGCGGCTCGATGAGCGAGCCGAGACTCACCGTTCCGAACAGCACGTGCAACTTCTGCAAGCCGCTCCAGAAATAGGTGCACGCCAGCAGCACGCGCACGTGGTCGGCCATGCGCGCGTCGGGGCTCTCGGAGCTCGAGCTCAGCGTCGCCGCGCGCACCAGGACCAGGCCGTATAGATAGGCCCACGGCTGCAGCCGCGACTGATCGAGCAGCCAGCAGCCGGCCAGGGCCAGGCAGGCGAGCACCGCGAAGGCGCGCTGGGACGGACGCCACAACAGGGCGAGCAGCGCCGCCGCGAGCAGTCCTGCCAGCGCGCGCTCGACGGCGGGCACCTGCGCGGAGGCCAGCGCCAGCAGGGGCGCGCGCGGGTAGTCGCGCGGTCCCCACCACAGCGCGAGCGACAGTGCCATTCCGGCGAGCATGCCGAGCGCGACCGTGCGCACGAGGCGGGCGGCGACCGGACGGCGCACGGGCGGCAGGTCGGGCATCGCCGCCCAAGCTATCGGATCGGGGGTGCGCGCGTCGTACGCTGGTCCGCCGCGCATGGACAGCCCAACGGAAACCGCCGTCGTGCGGCGCTCGACCGGCAGCCGGCGCGCGCGCCAGTGGCTGTGGGGCCTGCTGGCGACCGGCGCCCTCGCCTGGCTCGCGTTCGTGCTGTTCTTCGGTGCCTATCGAATCGCCAGCGGCTCGATGGAACCGACGCTGAGCGGCCCGCACCGAGGGCCGCAGGGCGAGCAGATCTCCGGCGAGCTCGTGCTCATCCGCCTGCGCGACGACTGGGCGCCTCGGCGCCACGACCTCGTGGTTCACGAGCGCGGCGACGAAGCCGATCCGATCGTCAAGCGCGTCGCGGGGCTGCCCGGCGAGAGCGTGCAGGTCGTCGGTGGCGATCTGGTGGTCAACGGCGCTCGGCTCGGCGTGGACGAGCCGCGGCCGGCGCTGGTCGAGCTGTTCGACTCCAATGATCAGGATGTGAAGACTCGTCTTTCGTGCGCATGGCAGCCACTGGGCCCATGGCGCGCGTCGCGCACGGGCCTGGTCTTCGAGGGACTGCGACGGCCGTTGTCGCGCTGCTCGTATCACCTGGACGTGCGCGATTCGTTTCGGCGCGCGGACGGAACGAGCTGGGACGGGACGGAGCAGGTCGCGGACGGCGCGCTCGTCGTCGTCGCGAGCATCGGCGAGTGGAGCGCCGAAGGCGAACTCCGGCTGAGCTGGGTGTGCGGCGGCGACCGCTTCGAAGCGCGGATCACGCGCGAGCGCGTCGAGCTGCTGCGCGGCGCCGCCGAGGCGGCCGTGGGCGCCGGGCCGAGCGCGGTCTTGGCCGAGCAGGCGTGCGCATGGCGGGACGGCGCCGAGCTCGCACTGGTCGTGCGCGATCAACACGTCTCGCTGTGGCGCGACGACGAGCGACTGCTGCTGGCGACCTGCTCCGGAGACTCGGCGCTCCCCGGTGCGGGCGCACGCGGTCGCGCCGTCGGCGAGCGGGCGGCGCTGGCTCTCGGCGGCGTCGAGGCGCTCGTGAAGCGCGTGCGCGTGCTGCGCGACCAGCACTGGGTGCCGCGCGGAGACTACGGCATCGCGAAGGCACTGACGCTGGGGCCCGACGAGTACTACCTGCTGGGCGACAACTCGGCCCACAGCCTCGACAGCAGGTCCTTCGGCCCGCTGCGGGCCCGTGAAATCGTCGGCCAGCCGGTGGCGGTGATCTGGCCTCCCGGCCGCTGGCGCCTGCTGCGGGGCACGCCGGCAGGCCCAGGGCTCGCCTCGGACTGAACTTCAGGAACCGAGCGGAACGATCCTGGCCGTACGGGTTAAACAGCCCTGCAGCCGGTTGGGCTGCCGATAGAGTTGTACCCGAGCTATGCCCGCGCAGATCCAGCCCGTGCCCGAGCCAGGATTCCACGACGAGGATCCGGGCTCGCGCTGGATGCTCGCCTACCGCGACGGCGAGGAGGCCGCCTTCGATCGATTGGTCGAGCACTACTCGCCCCAGGTCTACGCGCTCGTCACGCGCTTTTTGGGAAGCGAACACGGTCGCGAGGATCTCGTGCAGGAAGTCTTCCTGCGCCTGGTTCGCTCGCGCGCGCGCTACGAGGCGACGGCGCGCTTCTCGACGTTCTTGTACCGCATCGTGTTCAACCTCTGCGCCAATCATCGCGCGCGCGAGCGCATGCGACCCGGACTGTCGCTCGACGCACCGCTCGCGAGCGGCGACGGCGAGCGGCCGGAGCCGGCCGCGCTGAACGCACAAGGCCCGTCCGAGGGGATGGAGCGCCGCGACGTCGTTGCCGCGGTGCGCGCCGCGATCGCGGCGCTGCCCGAGACGCAGCGTATGGCGCTCATCCTCGCCAAGTACGAGGAGCTCCCGTACGCGGAGATCGCCGACGTGCTCGGCAGCAGCGAGAAGGCCGTCAAGTCGATGGTGCACCGTGCGCGCGAGAACCTGCGCGAGCGTCTGGCGTCCTACATTGCGGAGGAGATCTCATGAGCAGCTCCTGCTCCGTGTTCCGCGGCGCGCTCGAGCAAGCACTGGCGAGCCGTTCCGAGCTGTCCCTGCTTGCGTTTCATGCGCACCTGGCCGATTGCGCGGACTGTCGCACGCTGCTCGAGGAGGAGCGCGCGCTCGACCTGCTGCTCGCCCAGTGGCCGAAGCCCGCTTTCGACGATGCGCGCATCGGCCAGCTCCTGCTCCGTCTCGCGCGCGAGCGCACGCAGGAGCGTGAGCACGTGTTGCTGGATGGTCTGCTCGATCGAGCCGGCGCAGTCACCGCTCCGGCCGGGCTCGCGCAGCGCGTGCTGGCCGGCCTCGCCTCGGAGCGGTCGCGACCTTCTCCGGTCCGGCGCGTGTTGCGCGCGTGGCAGCCGCTCGCCGCGGCGGCGGCGCTGGTCCTCTCGCTGCTGCTCTGGCGCCCGTGGGGATCCGCCGGCAAGCCGATTCCGCAGGCTCCGCCGTCGGAACTGCTCTCGATGCTCGACCTGCTCGAGAGCCTCGAATTGCTGCAGGGTTCCGAACTGGATCTGTTGCTCTCCGAACTCCCCGACGACGAGCTCGAGCTGCTGCAGTACAGCGACGGCGAGTCGTCCGGAAATGGCGGCGAAGCCCCGAGGAGCAACGGATGATCCGGTATCGGCCCTGGCTCCTCGCGTGCCTCTTGCTCGCCGGGCTCGGTTGCCCGTCTTCCGACGGCGACGCCGCGGGCGATCCCGAAACGAAGGCCGCACTCGAGCATTGGCGCAGCCTGCCGCCGGAGCGTCAGCAGGAGCTGGCGCAGCGCTACGACGAGGTGCGCGAGCTGCCGGTCGATCAGCGCGCGCAGCTGCAATCGAAGAAGCGCGTGCTCGACGATGAGCTCGAACGCGTCGAAGCCGAGCTCGGAGATGCCGATCGCGCGCGCCTGAGCGCGCTGATTCCGCACGAGCGCCGGGAGGTGTTGCGCGAGCTCGTGTTGGCGCACAAGCGCCAGCGCGGGCTCGAGCGGCGCGCCGACCTTCCGCCCCACGTGCTGCACAAGCTGCGGCATGCACCCCCGCACGAGCGCGAGCGCCAACTGCACGAGTTGCGCGATCGTGCGCGACGCGAAGGTCCGAATCTGCCGCTGCGCAAGCTTGGCGAGAAGCTCGGCAAGAGCGCCGATGAGATCGAGCAGGCGCTGCGCGCACCCCTGCCCGAACGAATGCAGACGCTGCAGGCGTGGCGCCGCGCGCTGCCGCCGCGCGAGGGCGAACGCGTAGGTGAACGCGGAGCCGAGCGCGTGGGCGAGCGCGGGGGACAGCCCCCGCCGCGGCGCGGGCCGGAGGCAGGCAACGGCCCGCCCGGCGCCGGCGGCCCTCCCTTGCGACCGTCTCTCGACGATCTGATCGAGTTCCGTTCCCTCGAGCCCGCCGCTCGTCGGGCCGCGATCGACGGGCGCGTGCGCGAGCGCGTGCTGGATTGGCTGACCCAGCGCGGCGCGCTCGACCCCGCGCGCCGTGAGGAGCTCGCGGGCCTGGAACGCGACGAGTTCGACGAGCGCCTGCACGAGATCCTGCGCGCCATGCGCAAGCCGCGGTAGCATCCGCGCGCCCGCGCGCGCGGGAGCTCCCCGTGTCCACGAATTCGATCCGCGCCGGCGGCGTGCCGTCGGCCACCGTCCGCCAGGTGCTCGCCGCGTCCGACGCGCTCGTGATCGACGTGCGTGCGCCGATCGAGCACGCCCAGGACTGCTTTCCCGGCGCGTTGAGCCTGCCGCTGTTCGACGACGGCGAGCGCGCGCTGATCGGCACCGCCTATCGACACGCATCGCCGGAGCTCGCGTTCACGAGCGCACGCGAGCTCCTGCGCGAGCACATCGAGCCGCTGGTGCGTGCGATCTGCGCGAGCGCCGGCCACGAGCTCGGGGAGGCGCGGATCGAGCAGCGCTTCCTCGAGCTCACCAGCGCCGGGCTCGAGGCCCTGCAGCGCGAATTCGAGCCGTGCGCCCTGTCGGCGCTGCCTGCGGCTCCGGTCGTGCTCGCGTGCTGGCGCGGCGGCATGCGCTCGCGCAGCCTGACCGCATTCCTGCGCGACCTGGGTCTGGAACGCGCATGCGCGCTCGAAGGCGGCTACAAGGCCTGGCGCGCGCACGTCGTTGCCGGCCTGCAGCAGTGGGAGCCCGTCGCACCGGTGTTCGTGCTGCGCGGGCTCACCGGCGTCGGCAAGTCGCTGGTGCTGCGCGCCATCGAGCGCTTGCGGCCGCAATGGGTGCTGGATCTCGAAGCGCTGGCCGGTCACCGCTCGTCGATCCTCGGCATGGTCGGCCTGCAACCGGTCTCGCAGAAGAAGTTCGAATCCGGCCTGTGGCGGCGCTGCGCGCGCGGTTTCGAAACGGCTTGCCTGCTCGAGGGCGAGAGCCGCAAGGTCGGCGACGTGATCCTGCCCGAGCGCCTGTGGTCGGCATTGCGGACGGGGACCTGCATCGAGCTCGTCACGAGCACGTCTCGCCGTGTCGACGTGCTGCTCGAGGACTATCTCGCGCAGCCCGCCAATCGGGCCGAGCTGCGCGAGCAGTTGCCCTTCATCGAGCACCGCATCGGCCCGGTCAAGTGGAAGGGCGGTTTGGTCGCGCTGCTCGACGCCGGGCGCGAGCGCGAGCTCGTCGAGGTGCTGCTCGAGCTCTACTACGATCCGCTGTACCGGCACTCGGAGCGGGAGTTTTCCTACGCGGCGCGCATCGACTCGACCGATCCCGAGCGCGCGGCGGCGCAGTGCGTCGAGTGGATCGAAGCGCGGCGCCAGGCCTGACTACGCGACCAGCTCGTCGCGCAGCGACGAAGTGATCAGCAGCAGGCAACCCTGGACGGTCGACTGCAGCTCGTGGACGCTGTCGGTCTCGGCGCGTTGGAAGTCTCCGGCACGCATGTGCAGGTTGCTGCCGACGCTCAGGTCGCCCGCGAGCACGTAGCACTCCTCGGGGCCCGCGTGGCGGTGGCGCGGATAGCTCGTGCCCGGAGCCATCTTCACCAGCATCGTCACGCGATCGCCCGCCTCGTCGACGTGCAGCTTGCGCACCGCGATGCCGGGCACGGCCGTCGGCGCGAAGCCGCCGTCGGCCGACGCGAGGTAGCGGAAGGACTCCGGCGCGGAGTCTCCGCGCCACTGCTTCCACGGCTGGATCGAGGCCGCCTCGACCGGCTCGAGCCCGGCGCGCTCGCGCACGCGCTGGTACAGCCCCGCCGGAGGGGCCACCGGCACGACGGCCTGGTGCAGCGCGTCGACGGTCGGGCGCAGTCGCTCGACCTCGGCCCGGAAATTCGAATCGGTTTCGAGACGTCGCTCGCACAGGGAGCGCTCCGCCTGGGTGAGCGCGCCGAGCACGTAGAGCGCGGCCCAATCGGACCAATCGCCTTCGGATCCGCCGTCGCGCGGCTGTGTCGTGTCCATGCTGTCCTTCATGCCAGTTCCTCTTCCAGCGGTGCGAGCGCGCGTCGCAGCGCGAGCAATCCCATCCGGATGCGCGTCTTGACCGTGCCGAGCGGCTGACCGAGCGCTCCGGCGATTTCGCTGTGCGACATTCCGCGAAAGAACGCGGCTTCGATCAGCCGACGCTGCTCGTGCGGCAGTGCCGCCAGCGCGCCGCGCACGTTGGCCGCGGATTCCAGACGCGAGAAGCTCTCCAGCGGGTCGCCGGCAGGATCGGCCTGTGCGTGATCGTCGAGGAGCTCACTTTCCTGAGCCTGGAAGCGGGATCGCGCCCGGAGCAGATCGATCGCGCGAGTGCGCGCCATCACGCCGAGCCAGGTCACGACGCCGCCCTTGGCCGGGTCGTAACGGCGCGCCTGCTTCCAGGCCTGAGCGTAGACCTCGATCACGACCTCCTCGCAGCTCGAACGGTCGCGCAGGATGCGCAGCACGAGTCCGAACACGAGCGGGCTGGTCGCCTCGTAGAGCGCCGACAAGGCGTTCTCGTCGCCCAGCGCCATGCGCGCGACGGTCGCGCGCAGCGGGTCCGGCGGAGCCGGCGGAGTGGCGGCCTCCGCGCGCGCGGATCCCGGACCCAGGGGAGCATCACCGTTGGGCTGCGGGCGGTTCACGGACACAGCGTACGGGGCCCGGGAGCGACTGGATTTGGGGTCGGCGGCATATTCGCAACTGCTTGATACACAACAGGTTGCGCGGCAATCCCCGGCCCACGGCCCGGCCAAATCCGGGTCCACGGCAGCGGCGTACTCGCGGCAGATTTTCCGCCAACCACCGCCAACCCCGTCATCCGACTCAATCCATGCCGCTCTACTCCCTCCTGCTCACCCTGCCGCTCTTGGCCTCCAGCCATCGCGAAGCTCCGCAGATCACCGAACTCCCCAAGGTCGACGCCACGGACTTCTACATGTTCCGCGCGTACGAGCCCGGCCGAGGCGACTTCGTCGTGCTCGTGGCGAACTACATTCCGCTCCAGGCACCGTACGGCGGGCCGAACTACTTCTCGCTCGATCCGAACGCGCTGTACGAGATCAAGGTCGACAACAACGGCGACGCCGTTCAGGACCTGACCTTCCAGTTCCGCTTCACGAACACGAGCAAGGACATCGCGCTCGACATCGGGCCCCCGGGCAATCAGAAGTCCGTTTCGGTTCCGTTGATCAACGTCGGCGGTTTCACCGCGGCGGACACGTCCGCGCTCAACGTCACCGAGACCTACTCCGTGCGCGTGATCCAGGGCTCGGGCTCCGGAGCCGTCACGACCAACGTCACGAAGGCGGGCACGAGCACGACCGTGTTCGAGAAGCCGGCGGACAACATCGGCAACAAGTCGATCGCCGACTACACGGCCTACGCCTCCGCTCACATCCACGAGATCGGGCTGCCCGGCGGCTTCACCGGCCGCATGTTCGTCGGCCAGCGCAAGGACCCGTTCGTCGTGAATCTCGGCGAGGTCTTCGACCTCGTGAACCTGAATCCGCTCGGTCCGGTGAACGGCGAGTCCGACCTGCTCGCGGACGCCAACGTCACCTCGCTCGTGCTCGAGCTGCCGATCGACTTCCTGGTTGCCGCGGATCCGGTCATCGGCGCCTGGACCACGGCGAGCCTGCGCCAGGCGCGCGTGCTGAACCCGCAGCCGGTGCCGGGAACCAGCGCCGTGCACGGCGGGGCCTACACGCAGGTCTCGCGCCTGTCTTCGCCGCTCGTCAACGAGATCGTGATCGGCCTCAAGGACAAGGACCGGTTCAACGCCAGCCAACCCAAGGACGACGCCCAGTTCGCGGACTACGTGACGCACCCGACGTTTCCCGCGCTGCTCGAGGCGCTGTTCGGCGTGACCGCGCCCACCGCGTTCCCGCGCGTCGACCTGGTGCAGGCGTTCCTGACCGGCGTGCCCGGCCTGAACGTGAACGGGTCGACGGCCGAGATGCTGCGCCTCAACACGAGCATCGCGGCGACCGCGGCGGGCGCGCAGGACAATCTCGGCGTGATCGGCGGCGATCTCGCGGGCTTCCCCAACGGAAGGCGCCCCGGTGACGACGTGGTGGACATCGAGCTGCGCGTCGCGATGGGCGTGCTGCTGCCCCTGATGGACGCGCCGTCTGGGCAATTGCCGTACACCGACGGCGCCTACGTCGACGACAGTTTCTTCGATGCGACGTTCCCGTACCTGAAGACCCCGCTGGCCGGCGCGACGAGCGCGAAGTAGGTCGACCATGAAATACCACCACCATTCCCGCAGCCGGCGGCTCCTGCCGCGGGTCCTCCTGACGGCGTTGGGGCTCGTGTTGATCGTCAGCTCCGGATGTCATGATGACGACGACGACGAGACGAACTTCAACTCCTTCGTGTTGAACCTCTTCGACGACACCTCCGACACGGGTGCGCCCGTGTCGATCAACGGCGAAGAGTTCAAGTTCAACGAGAACCCGAACGCCTTCGCCAGCCTGTTCGAATGAACCCAACCGCCATGAGCGCACGCACGACCTCGTACTTCCCGTGGAACCTGCGTGCGCTCATCGCCGCGCTCGCGCTGTGCGGTTTCGCCAACGCACACGATTGCTGGATCGAGCCGTCGAGCTTCCGCCCGGCGCCCAAGGAACCGCTGAAGATCCACGTGTGGGTCGGCGTCGACTGGCAGGGCGAGGAGCAGCTCCGCAACAGCGAGCGGATCGCCAAGCTGGTTCAGGTCGGCGCCAAGGGCGAGCGCCCGATCGTCGGCCTGGAGCGGCGCGCTCCGGTCGGACTGATGGCCGCGGGCGACGCCGAGCCGGTCGTGATCGCGTACCAGACGAACTCGGCCTACATCGAACTCATGCCGGAGAAGTTCGAGTCCTATCTGCGCGAGGAAGGGCTCGAGCGCATCATCGGGGAGCGCGCGAAGCTGGGCGAGAGCGCCAAACCCGCCACGGAGGCGTTCAAGCGCTGCGCGAAGTCGCTGCTGTGCGTGGGCGGGAGCAGCGGAGAGCACTTCACCAAGCCGGTCGGGTTGCAACTCGAGCTCGTTCCGCTCAGCGATCCGCACGCCGCGCGCGCCGAGGACAAGCTGTCCGTGCAGCTCCTGTTCGAGGGCAAGCCGCTGCGCGACGTGTTGCTGATGGCGCTGCCGAAGAAGGAGCCGCAGCGCATCCAGAAACTGCGCAGCGACGCGGACGGCAAGGTCGAGTTCGCCGGCATCGGCGCGGGCGTGTGGCTGGTCAAGGCCGTGCACATGGAGCGCGCGCGCAATCCGGGCTCGCAGTGGCAGAGCTACTGGGCGGCCTTGACCTTCGAGGTGCCGCCCGCCGCGCGCTAGCCCGGTCGGGCTAGACGTTGCGCCGCAAGAGCGCGAAGCCCTCGCGCACCTGCGCGCTGAGCTCGTACCAGCTGCGCGTGTCGCTGACGCGACGCCACAGGTAGCTCGGCCGCAGGTAGAAACGCCGCACCATGCGCTTCTTGAGCGCGAGCATCTTCTCGCGATCCAACGTGCTGGTCGGCAGGAACGCGTCCGCGCCGCCCTGGTCCATCACCAGGTCCTGCGCTTCGGCGAGCCCGAGCTCGAGCGCGCGCGCGCGGAACGGCGTGCCGAAGCGCGGCACGGCCATGTTCAGGCTCATGAAGTCCATCTCGAGCTCGACGGCCATCTCCAGCGTGCGCTGCAGCGAGGATTCGGACTCCTCGGGCAGCCCGATGATGAAGGTCCCGACCGTGCGCAGCCCATGGCGGCGCGCGCGGCGGAACGCGTCCTTGACGATCCAGGCCTTGTAGCCCTTGCGATAGGCCTCGAGCAGCGCGTCGTCGGCGCTCTCGACGCCCATGATCACGGTGTGACAGCCGCCGGCCCGCATCGCCGCGAGCAGCTCGTCGTCGGCGAGGTCCGGCCGCGTGTACGCGGTCCAGGACAGGTCGCCGCGCTCGCGCAGCGCGGCGCACAGCTCCAACGCGCGCGGGCCGACGATGCCGAAGGTCTGGTCCATGAAGAACAGCTCGCGCACGCCGCGCTCGCGCAGGTGGTCGATCTCCTCGAGCACGTCCGCGACCGGCCGATAGCGGAAACCGAGCGTGCCGATCACGCAGAACGTGCACGGGTACGGGCAACCGTAGTCGGTGAGCAGCGTCGCGAACGGGGCCGAGCGGGCGAACGAGAAGTGGTAGCCGCGCGAGGGGAACAGCTCGTGGCGCGGGCGCGGCACGCGGAAGACCTTTTCGCCCTTGCGGCCCTTGACGCGCAGCGGCTTGCCCTGCGCGTCGCGCACGCTCATGTCCTCGATCGCGTCGCGCTCGCCGCGCAGGTGGTGCAACACGTCCTGATTCGCGAACACGTGCAGCACGGCCTCGATCCAAGGCTCTTCGCTCATGCGCTCCTCGGCGCGCTCGTGCAGCACGTCGCCGATGGCGATCACGCGCCGGCCGCGGGCGTGCTGGCCGGCGAGGAAGACGCGGTCCTCGTTCCACGAGACCGATCCCACCAGGCTCACGATCACCGCGGGGGCACAGCGGTCGATGCGGGCCTGCGCCGCCGCCGCGTCGAGTCGTTCCGCCATGCAGTCGAGCACCTCGACCTCGTGCTCCGAGGCGAGCGTGCCGGAAAGCACGACCAGATCGACCGGGTGGAACAGATAATTCGACTTGGTCGTCTTCGAGCAGAAGTAATCGCGGATGTAGGTGCGCCCACCCGGCGGATTGAGCAGCAGGACCTTCATCGCGCGGTTTCGCGTCGCGGCTGGTGCCGCGGGATGTCGAGCATGCGCAGGTCCTCGCGGCGCATCAGCGCGACCACCTCGTCGCGCACCTCTTCGACGCCGATCGCGAGCAGGCACTCGGGCCGGCCGCGGAAGCAGGAGACGACCTTGTTCTCGTGCACGTTGATGCACGGCGAGCAGGCGGGCGGCCGGTACAGCGCCTTGGCGCGCGGCCCGATCGGGCCGTACATCACCGGCGTCTCCGGCCCGAACAGGCCGAGCGTCGGAGCCCCGCTGGCGGCGGCGAGGTGCATCGGACCGCTGTCGTTGCTGACGCACACGGCGGCGCGACGGAACAGCGCGTGCAGCGCACCGATGCCGAGCTCGCCCGCCAGATTCGCGAGCGCGCGATCGGGCAGCTCGCCCGCCAGCGCCGCGACCTCCGCGGTCCAGGGCTGCTCGCGCCTGGACCCGATCAGCACGACGCGCGCGCCGTGCTCCAAGACCAGCGAGCGCGCGAGCTCGGCGAAGTGCGACTGCGGCCAGCGCCGCTCCAGCGACAGCTCACCCGCGTTGGGATTGAGCACCACCAGCGGACCGACCGAGCCGAGGCCGGCGCGCTCGAGCACGTGTTCGAGCTCCTCCTCGTGCTCGCGCCGCACGGCGAAGGGCACCAGGTCCTCGGCGGCGATCTCCCCGCCGTTCTCGCCGCCCGCGAGGCAGCGGAAGTTGCGCGCTACGTGCCAGTACCGGTTGAAAGGCACGCTGCGTGTCTGGAAGCGGCCGCGCCAGTTGGACTGCGAAGAGAAGCCGGCCAGGATCGGCGCCCCCGTCAGCACCGAGATCACCGCGGAGAAGCGCGTGAAGAACTCGAAGTCGTAGACCGCGTCGAACTCGCGCGCGCGAACCGAGGCGATGCGGCGCAGGATCGAGCCGAAGACGCGGCTCCAGCCGGGGCCGGACACGTCGAGCAGCAGCACGTCGTCGAACATGCCCAGGCCGCGCGCGTACTCGCCGTTCTGGGAAAGCGTGAGCAGCGACAACTTCGCGCCCGGGTGGCGGCGCCGCAGCGATTTGACGGCCGGGGTCAGGAGCTGCATCGAGCCGACGCCCCAGAACTTGATCAGCAGCACCTGCTCGACCTCTCGCTCGCGCTTGAAAAGGCGCGTCAGCCGGAGCGGCTGGAGCACCGCGCAGGCCAGGGGCCCAAGCAGCTTGTCCGCCTTTTGCAAGGCGTGCATCGACATCGCGGGAGCAGTGGACACGTGGTCGTCCATGGATAGTCTACCGGTGCGGCCGGGATCGCCGGTGGCCCCGCGCCGGCGGACCCCGGAAAGGCCTTCCGCCTACCTCCACTTCGATGAATCAAGTCCAGGAACTGTTCCAGGCCATAGCGTCCGGCGACACCGCCGGCGTGGGGAAGCTCGTGGCGCTCAAGCCGGCCTTGGCGGACGCGCGCGGCGAGGGCGGCGTGAACGCGATCCTGTGGGCGCTGTACCACAAGCGCGAGGAGGTCGCGCGGTCGCTGGTCGACAGCGGCGCGCAGATCGACATGCACACCGCCGCGGCGCTCGGGCGCCTGGAGACGTTCGCCGAGCGCGCGCGCGCCCGGCCCGGCGAGCTCGACTCCTACTCGGCTGACGGGTTCACCGCGCTGCACTACGCGGCCTTCTTCGCGCGCTTCGAGGTTGCCGCGTGGCTCATCGGCGGCAAGGCGAAGCTCGCGCTGCCGTCCAAGAACGCGCTGCTCGTGCAGCCGCTGCACAGCGCCGCCGCGAGCGGGCGCTGCGAGGTCCTCGCGCTGCTGCTCGCGGCCGGCGCGCCGGTCAACGCTCGACAGGCGCAGGGCTGGACCGCGCTGCAAGCGGCGGTTCAGCAGGACCACCGCGCGATGATCCGGATCCTGCTCGCCTTCGGGGCGGATCCGCGGCAGGAGCAGGACCAGGGCAAGAGCGCGCTCTCGATGGCGCGCGAGCGCAACGACGCCGAGCTCGTGCGGCTGCTCTCCGCCTGAGCGCGGCTCTCAGCGCTGCCCGCGCAGCGCGCGCAGCTCTTCCATCCGCATGAGCGTGTCCTCCGACAGCTTGTCGCGCGGCGGCAGGCGGTTGAACACGAGGCGCACGCCGTCGGGCTTGCTCAGCACGAGGTTGACCTTGCCGACCTCGATGTCGAATTGCTTGGGCGTGCCCGGCGCCTCGTAGGCGTCATCGCCGCTGAAATTGCCGTGGCCGAGCACCGTCGCGCACGTGATGCGCGTGTCGGACTCGAACAGCCATTGGTACAAGCCCGACTGATACAGCATCACCCACTGCTCCCCGACCGGCAGCCGGGCCGGCCGGCGCGCGTGGAACTCGATCATGATGTAGCCCTCGGACACGAGCGCGCAGCCGCGCACGTCCCCAGGCAGCACCGTCTCGGTCGGGTGCTCGTAGCGCTCCAGCATCCAGGCACCGAGCATCTGCCGGGTCGTTTCGGCGCGCCGCTCGGCCTCCGTCGGCGGTCGCGCGGCCGCGGGTGCGCCGGTGCCCGACACCGGGTCTTGATGGGGCCACGCGAGCGCTAGGGCGCCGGCGGCGAGCAGTGGGGCAAACCAGTTGGCGTGCATGCTGTTTCGTGGCATCGGAACTCCCTGCCGGGGTCGGTGGGCGCGCAGGCCATGCTAGCGCGGGGCGGGCTGCTATCCTCTGCCGCTCGCGCCTCACGCCGCGAGCTCCCCCTGCGTAGTCCTCCGACGATGTCCATCCCGTCCCAAGCCGCCCGGCTCGTGTGCCTGCTCCTCGTGTTCGCGGGCCTGTGGCCCGCGCCGGCGGCGGGGCAGGACGGAAGTGACAAGGTCACGGGCGCGCTGTACGCCAAGCGCGTCGGCGACGAGGTGCGCGTCGCGATCGAGGTCGAGATCGCGGACGGCTACCACATCTACCATCGCGACGGAGAGCTCGGGCACCCCGATGCCGCCGCCTACCCGACCAGCGTCGTGGTCGCTGGTGATGGTTTCACGTTCGAGCCCGTGGTGTTCCCGACGCCGCACCGCGCCGAGCAGGAAGGGCTCGGCACGTGGGTTTGGGAGCACACCGGGATCGTGCACTTCTACGCGCGGGGAGCGGGCGCCGAGGGCGCGGAGCTCGGCGCGATCCGCGCGACCGCGCACGGGCAGTTCTGCGACGCGCTCTCGTGCGACTTCTTCGACCTCGAGCTCGCGCCCGAGCCGGAACTGGCAGGGAGCTCGGCCTTCGCAGGCTGGGACAAGGCCTTCGCTGCGGCGGCCGCGCAGGCTCAAGCGGACCGCGGTCCGAAGCCGGAAACGCCGCCCGCCGGGCCGCAGCAGCCGCTCGGCGCGTTCCTGCTCGCCGCCGTTCTCTGGGGTCTGTTCGCGTTGGTGATGCCGTGCACCTACCCGATGATCCCGATCACGATCTCGTTCTTCACGAAGCAAGCCTCGGCGCGGAACTCGAGTTCACTCGGCCTGTCCTTCATGTACGGGCTCGGCATCGTCGCCATCTTCGTGCTGATCGGCCTCGTGTTCGGATCGGTGATCATCCCGTTCGCAACGCACCCGGTGACGAATCTCCTGATCGGCGCCGTCTTCATCGTGTTTGCATTCTCGCTGTTCGGCGCGTTCACGATCGAGCCGCCGCGCTTCCTGCTCAACGCCGCCGGCGGCGCTTCGAACGTCGGCGGCGTGCTCGGCGTGTTCCTCATGGGCGCAACGCTCGCGGTGACGTCGTTCACGTGCACGGCGCCGTTCGTCGGCACCCTGCTCGCGGCCGGCGCGCAGGGAGGCAACCTCGCGCGCATCGCGGTCGGCATGGCGACGTTCGGCGCGACGATGGCTGTGCCCTTCGTACTGCTGTCGCTCGTGCCTGGCAAGCTGAAGAGCATTCCGCGTTCGGGCGAGTGGATGCACTCGATCAAGGTTTTTCTCGGCTTCGTCGAGCTCGCGGCCGCGCTGAAGTTCCTCTCGAACGCCGACGTCGTGTGGGATTGGGCGTTCCTCTCGCGCGAGCTCTTCCTGTTCTTGTGGTTCGGGACGTTCCTCGCCGCCGCGCTGTACCTGTTCGGCGTGATTCGGCTGCAAGGCGACCCGGCCGAGGTGTCTCCGGTGCGCATGTCGATCGGCGTCGCGACGCTGCTCTTCGCGATGTACTGTCTGTACGGGGCGCTGGGCAACCGCCTCGACAGGGTCATGACCGCGCTCGCGCCGCCGTACTCGAACACACTCGCGGGCCCGGTCGATTCGGGTGCGAGCTCGCGCGCGCTCGTGATCAAGGACGACTACGACGCGGCACGCGCCGAAGCGCTCGCGCGCGGCGTGCCGCTCTTGTTGAACTTCACCGGGCACACTTGCGTGAACTGCCGGCAGATGGAGCTCGCCGTCTTCCCGCGCCCGGAAGTCCAATCGCTTCTCGCGCAGATGGTCGAGGCGCGTCTGCACACCGACGGCCGCACGAACCTGGAGCGGATCCTAGAACTGCAGGCGCGTTTTACCCAGAGCAAGGCGAACCCGTACTACCTCGTGATCGATGCCAAGACCGAGCGGGAGTTGTCCCGCCTCGACCATGCGGTCGTCGGCGACCCGCATGAGTTCGTCGAGTTCCTTCAGCTCGGTCTGGCCGGTGCTCCGGCCGACTGAGGCTGGGAGGCCGGCCTCGGAATCGAACCGAGCGGCCCGCTTTTCCGGCGGACCCGGTGGGTTTGCAGTCCACGAGGCACGCCTGCGCCCTCGACCGGCCGCGGCCAGCCTACAGCGCGGCGCTCACGCGAACCCGAGCAATTTCCCGCCCTGGTAGACGGCGAAGCTGCAGAGCCACGCCAGCGCGAGCGTGTAACCGAACAGGAACGCCGGCCAACGCCAGGAGTTCGACTCTCGCCGGACCACGGCCAAGGTGCTCATGCACTGGCAGGCGATCGCGAAGAAGACCATCAGCGACAGGCACGAAAGCGGCGTGAACAACCGCGTGCCGTCCGCGCGGCGCTCCGAGCGCAGCCGATCGCGCAGCGGCTCGCTGGTCTCGTCGGCCTCGCCCTCGATCCCGTAGACGACGCCCATCGTGCTGACGAATACCTCGCGCGCCGCGAACGCGCCGATCAGGCCGATGCCCGTGCGCCAGTCGAAGCCCAGCGGCTCGATCGCGGGTTCGATCGCCCGCCCGAGCCGGCCGCCATAGGAATTGGCGATCTGTTCGGCCGCCGGCGCGCCCGCATCGGGGAACTCCTGCGTCGGCGCCGGACGCGGGAAGTACAAGAGCGCCCACATCAGCAGCGAACAGACCAGGATCTTCGTGCCGGCCTCGGACAGGAACACGCGCGCGCGCTCGAGCAGCGAGCGTAGCAAGCTCTTCCAGTGCGGCATCCGGTAGGGGGGCATCTCGAGGATCAGCGGCACCTTCGGTCCGCGCAACACGGTGCGGCCGAGCACGGCGGCCGCGACCAGCGCGATCAGCGTGCTGAACAGGTACATCGCCACCATCAGCCCGCCCTGCTGCCACCAGGAGGCGCCGTCGATCGGCGCGAGCGCCGCGATCAGCAGGCCGTAGACCGGCAGTCGCGCCGAACACGTCATCAACGGCACGACCATCATCGTCAGCAGGCGGTCGCGCTGCCTTTCCATCGTGCGCACGGCCAGGATCGCCGGAACCGCGCAGGCGAAGCCCGAGAGCATCGGCACGAACGCGCGCCCGTGCAGGCCGATCATGCTCATCAGACGGTCCATCAGGTACGCGACGCGCGCCATGTACCCGCTGTCCTCCATCAGGCCGATGAAGAAGAACAAGAGCAGGATCTGCGGCAGGAACACGATCACGCTGCCGACTCCGCCGATCACGCCGTCGGCGAGCAGGTCCGACAGCAGGCCGGCCGGCAACAGCGCCCGCGTCTGGTCCTGCAGCCAGGCCTGCGCGGACTCGATCCACGAGACGGCCGGGTCCGCACCGGCGAACAGCGACTGGAACACGAAGACCATCGCCAGCAGGAAGAGCGCGAAGCCCGCGACGGGGTGCAGCAGCACATGGTCGATGCGATCGGTGCGGCTGGCGGCGGAGCTCGTCGCGGGGACGCGCGCGCGCGCGACCAGCGCCTCGATCCATGCGTAACGACCCCCGATGACCTCTTCCTCGAGGTTGCGGCCCGAGGTCTGGGCGCCGCGCAGGCGCTCGAGCGTCCGCGCTCGCAATGCGGCGGGCACGTCTTCGAGCTCGTCGTGTTCGTCGATCGACAAGAGTGCCCACAGCCCAAGCGCCGTGCGCCGCCGCTCTGAAGGCGGCCCGTCCTGTGCCGGCCGCGTCCATTCCTCCGGGATCGCATCGGCGACCGCGGCGATGTCTCGCTCCAGCGGCCCCTCGGGAACGCGCCAGCGGAAGCCGGGTCGGGCCGAGGCCGGATCGGCCAGCACGCGCGCGATCGCGGCGCGCAGCTCGGCGAGCCCCTCGCCGCGCAGAGCGCTGATCCCGACCACCGGCACGCCCAACCCGCGTTCGAGCGCGGCGATCTCGATCCGCTCGCCCGTCTCGGCGAGCATGTCGACCATGTTGAGCGCGACGACGACGGGGACATCGAGCTCGATGAGCTGGACCGTCAGGTACAGATTGCGCGACAGCTGCGTCGCATCGACGACGACGACCACGCAGTCGGGCGCTGGGTCGGGTTTCCAGCCGGCCACCGCGCGGATCGCGACCTGCTCCTCGCGCGCGCGCGCGCACAAGCTGTATGTGCCCGGGACGTCGACGAGCGTGACGATGCCGTGCGGTTCGAGCACGAGCGCGGCCTCGCGGCGCTCGACGGTGACGCCCGGGTAGTTCCCGACCTTCGCGCGCGACCCGGTCAGCTGGTTGAATAGCGTCGTCTTGCCGGTGTTGGGGTTGCCGGCAAGGGCGACGAGCTTCGTGGTGGGGTCGGCGGACATCGCACGACCGCGGCTCAGGCCGGTCCTCGGCCCGAGCGGCAGGCCAGGGTCAGACGGGAGAGACCATCAATGCGCCGGCTTCCGCGGCCCGCAGCGTGACGCGCGAGCGGCGCACCTCGACCTCGAGCACGCCGCCGAGGTCCGCGCGCCGCACCAGGCACAGCTCGGTACCCGGCAGCAGGCCGAGTTCCATCAGGCGGCGCCGAAACGAACGCTCACCGGCCAGGAGGCTCAGGCGGGCGCGCCGGCCCGTCGGCAATTCGGTCAATGGCAGCATCGATCCGTGCATCCTAACCGCGGCTCTACTTGAGATCCAGTCTCATTTTCGACCGGCGTGGGCCCCGAACTCGAGCCCCGCTGCCGCCGCGCGGTCGAAGGACCCTCGACGCGCTCGCGCCGGCCGCTATCGTGCACCCCGCGCGAAGCGACTCGCGCAGGACCGACAGGAACGAACGATGAGCCAAGGCAAGCGAACGGCGGGCCGCGCAGCGGCAGACCTGGTCGACACGGGCATGCGCGTCGGTCTTGGCACCGGCTCGACCGTGTTCTTCACGCTCGAGCGCCTCGCCGAGCGCGTCCAGGGCGAGGGCCTGCGGATGGTCGGCGTGCCGACCTCGGTCGACACGGAGCGCAAGGCGACCGCGATGGGCATCCCGCTGACTACCCTCGACCAGGTGGACTCGCTCGACCTGACCATCGACGGAGCGGACGAGATCGACGCACGCCTGGACATGGTCAAGGGCGGCGGCGGCGCGTTGCTGCGCGAGAAGGTCATCGCCTCGATCTCACGCCGCGAGGTGATCGTCGTCGATGCGGCCAAGGTCGTCGAAAGGCTGTGTCGCAAGTTCCTGCTGCCCGTCGAGGTCGTGCCGTTCGCCCGACCGGTGGTGAGGCGCGCGCTCGAACAGCTCGGAGGCCGCGTCGTGCTGCGCCTGGCGGAGCCGGGGCGCGCGTACGTGACCGACAACGGCAACGAGATCTTCGACGTCGCCTTCCCCGACGGGATCGCCGATGCCGCGCGCATGGAGGCGCGGCTCGACGCGATCCCCGGGATCGTCGAGACCGGACTGTTCTGCGGCCTGGCGCACGAGCTCTTCATCGGCCACGACGACGGGCGAGTCGAACGGCGCAGGCGCGCGTAGGGTCGAGCGCAGGCAGGCTGGCGGGTCCCGCGCGCGTGCCCGCGGGCGAGCCGCGAAGCGGGCGGGGTCCCGCGCGTTTGCCGACGGACGAGCCGCGAAGCGAGCCCAAGATCGAGCTCACGAAGCGAGCGGGGCCCCGCGGCTCGCGCCACGGGACCCCGCTCGTTCACCCTGGTTCACAGGGTCGCACGCGCTGCCGCGCGTGCCATCGGCCAGGAGTTACAGCGACTGGATGTAGGCCAGGATCGCGTCGATGTCCGCGTCCTTGTTGCTGCTCTGCAGGTTGACCTGCACCTTCGAGGTCTGGGGAATCAGCTCGTTGCCGCGCACGTCGTGGAACTCGTTGAAGAACTTCTGGATCTTCGGGTACGTCGGGTTGCCGTACTTCGGATCGGTCGTCTGCGACAGCGGATCGAGCAGCGCCCGCAGCGAGATGCCGATGTGATCGTGGAAGTACGGGCCCGTCGTGAAGACGCCTAGCTTCGTCGGGATCGAGAACTTGCCCGGCCCACGCGTGAACAGCTTCAGCGGCAGCGGCGGTCCGAACGGATCGTCGGGGCACAGGTAGCTGTTCGGGTCGTCGCGGGTGAAGTTGTCGTCGTCGTCATCGTTCATGATCGCGTACGACTCGAGATCGTTCCAACCGTCGAAGTTGCGGTCGAGGTCCGGGAAGCCGTCGTTGTCCTCGTCCACGTTCGCGCCGGAGTTGACGTTGCGGATGTTGACGCCGACGACGTTCTCCTTCAGCGGGTTGCAGTAGGGATCGTAGGCTTCGAGGTTCTCGCCCTGCGCCAGCAGCTGCGGGTCGATGAAATCGACCGTGAACCCGCGGACCGTCGAGGTCAGCGAATCGAACTTCGGGTGGCACGAGAAGCAGCCGGCGTTGCGGCCGGTCGGATTGAGGCCCGTGTCGTTCGTCCCGAAGAAGAGGTCGCTGCCCAGGGCCGCTTGCGCGGTCAGGCCGCCCGTAATGGGATCCATGTTCGGGTTCAGCGGAACCGGGATCACCTCGTGGTAGTCCACCAGGCCTTGCTGCTCGGCATTCGTCAGGATGCCGTTGCCGCCGTTCTCACCGCCGAACATCGGGCCGGTCTCGCCCATGTTCAGGCGCACGCCCTTCCACAGGATCAGGCCCGTGCCGAGCGTGCCGCCGAAGACCGGCATCGTGCTGCGGGGACCCGCCGGGCGTTGCCAGACGTTGCCGTCCGCGCCGCCCTCGAAGTGGCAGGAAGCGCACGAGTTGTTGAAGTTGCCGGCCGTTTGAGCGCGCGAGGAGTCCTCGAACAGCTCCTGGCCGATTCGCTCGGACAGAGTCTTGATGTCGGTCGTCGTGACCGTGTTGGCTTGCGCGCCTTCCTTGGTGATCACGCCGGTCGTCCAGTCGACGCGCAGGCGGCTCAGCGTGCGGTTGCCTTCGTTGATCACGTAGACGAGCGCATCGTTGTTGTTGGTCGAACCGTCCGCGGCGAGGGCCATGCCCAGCGGCAGGTCACCCATCGGCGTGGTCGGATCGAGCGCCGCGCGCGGGGCGAAGTTGAGGCGGGGCGGGTAGACCGTGCGCAGCGTCCAGTTGCTGCCCGACACGTCGTACAGGAAGACGTCCTCGGAGCCGCGGTTGAGCAGCAGCGCGCGCGTGCCGTCCGGGCTGTAGACGATCTGCTGCGGGTGCCCGGCGCGCATGCCGAGCTTGTTCGCACCGTAGCCGGTCGTGCCGAACGCGACCCGCAGTCCGTTGGTGAGCTTGGGAGCCGCGGCGGGCAGCTCGACGACGGCCGCCTGCATCGGCAGGACCTGTCCGTTGAGCGTCGGGTCGTTCGGGATCCCGACCAACTTCGAGAACTTGCCGGTGCCGTCGGCGGCGCCGAAGAACAGCAGCACGGTCGGGTTCACGAGCAGCGTGCCCATGCCCGGCAGCGGGATGTTCGTCTCCGCTCCGTACCACAGGTAGCCGATGTCACCGCTCTTGCCGCCCGTCATCGTGAACGAGGCCGTCGTGCCGGGGATCGGTGAGCCGTTGCCGCTGAAGGCGGCGTAGCCCAACGTCGTCGCGGCGCCCTTGTCGCCGAACGGCACGTACTGCGCCGGGTTCAACGGGTCGGAGAGCTGGTGGTGGAACGTCGCCGAGTTGTCTCCGCCCTGCGCGAAGCTGAGGTTCGACGCGTCGAGCAGCGAGACGGCCGGGTACACGCGGTTGGCGAAGTCGCCCGCGAAGCCCGGACCGAAGTTGTGGTTGACGTCGTGGTTGATGTTGTGGAGCAGGTAGGGAATCGCGAGGCGCGTGCCGTCGGGGGACAGCGCGATGCCCGCCATGAAGCGCGGCAGGCCCTGGCTGGCGAGGGTCTGCACCGGCACCGGGTTGAAGAACGTGTCGACGGTGTAGGTGTTCGTCGTGATCTTCTTGTTGAACGTCAGCGCGGTCGGCACTCCGCTGCCGTTGAGCGCCACGTCGAGCACCGAGATGTACGGCGACAGGTTGTGCGAGACGAACAGGCGGCCCGAGTTGGCGGTGATCGCCAGATCGCGCGGCTCGGACAGGTCAGCGATGAAGTCCTTGTTCGTGTCGACGTCGGCGATCGTCTTGCCGGCGCCGATGAAGCCGAGGTTGATGTCGTACTGGTGCGTGAACAGCAGCGCGTCGTTGGCCGTGTCGTAGAGCTTGACCGTACCGCTGCGGAAGCCGGTGACCGCGTAGTACTTCCCGTTGGGAGCGACGGCCACGCCGTAGGGCTCGGTGCCGGCGTTGGTGAGCGTCGACGAGACGGTCAGCGAGGTCGTGTCGATCACGCTGACCGAGCCGCGGATCACCGTGCCGGAGAAGGGGGTCGCAAAGTGCACGTTCAACGGAACGTTGCCGCGCTGGTTGGCGACGTAGGCCTTCGTGCCGGTGGAATTGAAGGCGATCGAGCGCGGCCAGACACCGACGGTGATCTGCGAGATCACGGCGCCGGTGCTCGCGTTGAGCACGGAGACCGAGTTGTTGTCGCGGTTGCAGACCCACACGCGGCTGGGATTGGTCGGATCCACGGCCACGGGGCTGTTCTGCCGCTGAGCGGCGACGGGGGCCGCCGCCATCAGGGCGAGGGCCGCAGTGGCGATCAAAGAGTTCGTATGCATGGGTTCTTGGGAGGGTGGGTCAGGAGACCCCGGGTGGGAGAGAGCGTTCGGGCCGGTGTCCGACGGCCCGTGGAAACAAGTTGGCCAGCTATCGAGACTCCTTTATCGGGAGCGATCGATCTCCAGACTATAACGCACGACCCGCTTGGCAGGTGCCGTTGCGCCGCGCTTTCGCAGGCAATGGGCAAGCCTCTGGGAGGCTCGGGCCACGCAGTTGTTAGATCTTGTCAAACCTAGACTTTGTCAAATGCGCATGCCCGAGCGGGCACGTGCAGGGACGTTCGCAAAGGGGGCAGGGATTCAAGCTGTCCGGGAAAGCCGCCGGGGGCGGGCACGAAAGGGGATCGCAAGCTCTGGAGAGTGAAGAGCTTGCAAGCCAGCGGTCTGGGCCCGCGCTGGGCCGAATTCAAGCTCCACCTTGCCCCCAGGGGTTGGACAAACCGCTACTTGGCAACGGGAATGCTGAGGGGACTTCCATCATGGAGACCCAGCGAAGTCCCAACCAAGCAGGGTCCGGGGAGCGTCTTCCCGGCACGGGGTTGTCGTTCCACCGCGTCAACAATCCCTTGCCGCAACGAGTGGCGGCAGGGGATTCCTTTCACTCCGAGCTCCAGCGCACGCAGGAAACGCTGCGCGGCGAGTCCCGGAACCACCGGCCGCTTCCGCGCACCCGCAGGGAGGAACGGCGCGACGAGGAAACGCGGGCCGAGCGCTCGGAAACGCGTTCCCGATCCGAGCGCCGCGAGCCGGACGCGGAGCGACGGGTCGAGCGCAGCGATTTCGCGGCCGACCGGCGCTCGCCTGAACCCGCCGCCGACACGCGGGCGCCGCGCAGCGACGCATCGCGTCTCACGGAGCCGGGCGACCCGTCCGCGGCCCGCATCGGCGGGGAACCAGTCGAGGCGATCGACCCACGCCGCGGTAGCGGCGAGCCGCAGCGGGAGCTACCTCCGGTGCGCGCCGACGAACGACGGACGCGGCTGCCGGACGCCGGCGTCGCGCGCGCCCTGCCCGCCGACTCGCGGCCCGTGACGCGTCGCGAATCCGTCGAGCGCAGTCACGAGGAGGGCTCGCCCCTGCAGCCCGCGCGGAACGAACAGGTTCGAGCCCTGGCGCGCGCGGCGGCCGCCCCGGCACCCGGGCGTGGCGCCGAGCAGGCCGAGCAGCGCCGTGCCGAGGACGTGCTGCGCCAGTTCCGCAATCTGCTGCACCCCGCGCTGCGCAGCGCGACGCTGCAGCTCGAACCGCGCGAGCTCGGCAGGCTGTCGATCCGCGTCGCGATGCACGAGGGCCGAGTCTCGGCGCAAGTGCGCGCCGAACGACCCGAGACGCTCGACCTGCTGAGGAAGCACCTGCCCGAGCTGCAAGCCGCGCTGGCGGGCGCCGGGATCCAGACCGAGAGCTTCACGCTCGAGCTCGGCACCGGCGAGCGCGGCGATCGTCCGGCCGCCGATGCGCGACCCGCGGCGCCCGCGCGCGGCATTGATTTCGAATCGCGCCTGGCCGAGCGCCCGCCGGTCGCCGGCGCCGAGCGCGGGACGCGCGCGCTCGATACCTGGGCCTGAGCCCGAGGGCCCGCACCCGCAACCGCACGAAATTCCAACTGACTCCTCCGAACGGATTTCCTTCCATGCCCATCAACGACATCTCCGCCGCGCTCCCGTCGCAGTACGACCAGGTCGCGCCCAAGCAGCAGCTCGACAAGGACGCGTTCATGAAGCTCCTCGTCACGCAGATGAAGTCGCAGGACCCGCTGTCACCGCAGTCGAACCAGGAGTTCATCGGGCAGCTCGCGAACTTCTCGTCGCTCGAGCAGATGCAGAACCTGAACGACAACGTGCTCGGGCTCGCGCTCTTGCAGCAGGACAGCTCGCTCTTGCTCGCGATGTCGAACGGCAGCGCGCTGATCGGCAAGGACGTGGTGTACGAGGACCCCGCCACCGGGGCCACCAAGACGGGTCACGTCGAGTCGATGCTGATGCAGGACGGCCAGGCGCTGTTGAAGGTGGGCAGCAACAAGATCCCGCTCGCGTCGATCCTGGAGATCAAGGAGCCGCAACAGGGTGCGCCGACCGACACGGGCGACGACGCGGGGGATTCCTCGACGGACGCCGGCAATTCGGGGCAGAACGGCAATGACGCGGGAGGCGCCGGCTGAGCCATGGCATCGTCCTTCATCACCGCGCTCGGAGGCATGCGTGCCAACCAGAGCTGGCTCGACATCATCGGTAACAACCTGGCCAATGCGAACACGCCCGGATTCAAGGCCTCGCGCGCCCTCTTCAGCGATCAGTTCAGCCGCTTGATCAAGCCGGCCACGCCCGCCGCCGGCGCCATCGGCGGCACCGATCCGATGCAGGTCGGGCAGGGCGTCAAGCTCGCGCTGGTCGATCACGACTTCCGGCAGGGCACGTTGAACAGCACGGGCCGCACCTTCGACCTCGCGCTGCGCGGCTTCGGTTTCTTCGCGCTGTCCGACGGCCTGCGCACCTTCTACTCGCGCGTCGGATCGTTCGGTCTCGACGCCGAAAAGAACATGGTCGACCAGACCACCGGCTACAAAGTGCTCGACCCCAACGGATCCGCCTTCACCGTCAACACGGATACGGTGATTCCGCCCAAGGCGACCACCTCGATCGACTTCAAGGGCAACCTGCCCGCCGAGGTGAAGGGCCCGCTGGCCGAAACGCTCGCCGCGACCTCCGAATTCGTCGCGGGCACGCCGGCGACGATGACGAGTTCGAATGCGGCGCCGTTCGCGGCGACCACCGGCCAGACCTACACGATGGACATCAAGGTCAACGGCGGCGCGCCGCAGAAGGTATCGGTCACCGCCAGCGGCCCGACCCTGACCGCGACCGAGGTCGCCAGCGCGATCGATGCGCTCGACCACATCAGCGCGAGCGTCGATGGGAGCGGCAACATCGTGATGACGGCCGAGAAGAACGGCTCGAAATCGTCGATCAAGGTCGATCCGCCGTCCACCAACAGCCTGGCCGCGATGGCCGGCTTCGGCACGAACCTCGTCACCGGCACGGAGAGCGCCGCGACGGCCGCGACCGACTTGAACGACCTGACGCTGAGCCTGGGCACCTACGTACCCGGCGACGTGATCCACGCGGCGGGCACGGACGCGGACGGTTCGCCCGTCTCGGGGACCTTCACCTACGGCACGGACGGCACGACCATCGCCGACTTCGTCGCGTTCCTCAACTCGCAGTTCGCGGGAGCGACGGCGAGCTTCGACGCGGCCGCGCAGAAGCTCGAGCTCACCGCCAATTCGACCGGCGACGCGAACCTCTCGCTGGCCATCAACGACCCGCCGGGTCAGGTCAAGAAATTCGACTGGTCGGCGGCGGCGATGGTGGTCGAGACCAACGGAACGGGCCCCGACAAGGTGAGCTCCACCGTGGAGGTCTTCGACGCGGCCGGGACCTCGCACCTGGTCACGCTCGAATGGCAGCGCCAGGACGACGGCACCTGGAACGGCACCGCCACGATGCCGGCCACGGCCGGAACGGTGCTCAACGGGACGGTCAACGGCCTGAGCTTCAATGCCAACGGCTCGCTCTCGACGCCCGCGATCGCCACGCTCGACGTGCAATTCACCGGACAGCCGGCGCAATCGATCACGCTCGCGCTCGGCACGCCCGGCGACTTCGACGGCATCACGCAGTTCGGTTCGAGCGCCAGCCTGGTCGCCGATAAGCAGGACGGCTACGGCGTCGGCGAACTGGCCAACCTGTCCGTCTCCGTCCAGGGCACGATCAACGGGTTCTTCACCAACGGGCAGACCGTCGCGCTCGGCCAGTTCGGAGTGGCGACCTTCGCGAACGAGGCCGGCTTGCAGAGCGTCGGCGACAACTACTGGGTCGAGTCGCCCAACAGCGGTCAGCTCGTGCTGTCCGCGGGCAAGTTCGGCAAGGCCGGCGAGGTGATCGGCGGCGCGCTCGAGGAATCGAACGTCGACACGGCCGAGGAGTTCGTCCGCATGATCCAGGCGCAGCGCGGCTTCCAGGCCAATGCGCGCGTGATCACCGCGCAGAACGAGATCCTCCAGGACGTGATGCAGATCACGTAAGCGACCGCGGGGCGGCCGCGGCTCACTCCGCGTCCGCCCCGTGCTCCTCCGCAATGTCGTCGCGGCGGCCGCGCAGCTCGTCGAGCATCTCGAGATAGCTCGCGTAGCGCGTCGCCGGGAGGCGGCCCTCATCGACGTCCTCGAACACCGCGCAACCGGGTTCGTGATCGTGCGTGCAGTCGGGCAAGTGGCAGCGCGCGCTGGCGCGGGCGATCTCGGGCCACAGCATGCGCAGCTCGACCGGCGTGATCGCGTGCAGGCGAAACACACGGATGCCGGGCGTGTCGATCACCGCGCTCCCGTCCGCGAGCCTGTGCAGTTGCGAAAAGCTCGTCGTGTGTCGTCCCTGGTCCCAAAACTTGCTGATGCGGCCTTCCTTCAGCTTCAGCGCTGGATCGAGGCGATTGAGCAGCGTCGACTTGCCGACGCCTGAACCGCCGTAGAGCACGCTGACCTTGCCGGCGAGCAGCTCGCGCAGCTCCTCGAGGCCGGTGCCGTCGACCGCGCTCGTCTCCAGCACGCGCACGCCGGCGCCCTCGTACGTCGCGCGGATGCGGCCGATGTCCTCGCGCTCGCACAGATCGACCTTGTTGAGCACGAGCACCGCCGGGATGCGGTGCCACTGGCAGGCCGCGAGGATCCGGTCGCTGCGGTGGCTGGAGAAAACCGGCTTGGCGACCGAGGCAATGTTCAGGAGTTGGTCCAGGTTCGCGCACAGGATCTGCGCGCGCGGGTCGTGACTCGATGCGATCCGCGACAGGAAATTGCGCCGCTCGTGAACGCTCTCGATGCCCGGCGGGTTTCCTTCGAGCGTCACGTCGACGATGTCGCCGACCGCGACCGGATTCTTCGCGCCGCCGCGTTCCTCGAAC